>JAEEGK010031206.1_pt1 | contig 10516 bp, 11 predicted proteins | sample 8958771 | NCBI WGS metagenome assembly JAEEGK01 (sample SAMN16246547, study PRJNA631951) | gut metagenome | biome: gut microbiome; feature: rumen; material: SC-attached | host: Bos | place: Iran: Karaj | collected 2018-10 | reverse complement strand
TCACTTGGCATAGGAGGGAAACCCCATTGAGAACGAGTTGTGCCATAATAGCCAAATTGTAATTGGACATATGGTGAGTTTTCATCGTCTGTGTCAAAGCATCTAACTTTTTGAATTCTATCCTTATGATTTTCATCGCTTTCCACAAGGATGGCGATTGTGCTAAATGTTCTATGGTCATAAGCGAAGCCAAATACTTCATGAGAGATTCTTTCTAATGCTTCATCTTTAACATAGAAAGAATTCATCATCGCACTATATTCGACATCTTCTTCATGAATCTTATTTAATAAGTTAGGAAGATAGAAATCTTGGTGTTCAAGAGTTAAATCAACGTGGTATTCAGGGTTATAGTTTAACCAACCAGCTGTACCACCTTCAGATGTGTAATCCCAATAAACATAGTTGCTGCCGTTGTAGTCAGCGAAGAATTGGTGATACCATTCACCGAAAATTGGGAAACAGTTAATGTATTGATTATCACTTAATCTATAAATATAACTAGCTTCTTCTAACATGCTGTCTTCTTCTAAAACAGTGACATTAGAATAGTCATATTTCATTAAGTTATCCCATGAATCGTGACGGACTAATGATCCACCACCTTGTTCATCGGGATCTGGTTCATTATTCTCTTTCTCTCTGTTACATCCTGTGATGAGCAAGGAAGTAACAAGTAAAGAGGATAATAAGAGTATGGATTTCTTTTTAAGCATAATTAATTAGCCTCCGGAATATTTATCGCAATAACGATGGTCTTTTCATGTGTGTCTTGCATTTCGCCAAACATACAATCAAAAGAGACGTTACCTTTTGTAAATGTTTTTCCAATATATGTAGAGTTTTGGGAATAAGTATTTTCCCATCCTAAACTTTTTAGAACTTCACAATAAGAATTAAAGAATTCTAATGTTGTAGGTCCAAAATAAACCAAAAATGTATTGCTTGTTTTACTAGAAACAACAAACGAAGTTCTTTCATCAAGTGTTTCAGTAAAGTTAGGAAGCGCACTTCCAAGATATCTTAATGTCGCAATTCTAAATGAGTTTGTTGTAACTGAAACCACTAGGGAACTACGGTTATATTCATCATATTGTTCGTAAAATTGAATATTTGTATAACCATCTAAAGAAGTGAAATAGTAAGACTCAGTAGACGAGAAAGCACTTACTAATTCAAACTTATTCGTGGCCATTACTTTTTGATAATAATTATCCATACCGTTACTACCAGTGTTATGGGCAAATAACATATATGAATCATAGGTATTATCAAAATAGGCCTCATAAGATTCCGCTTCTACAGCAGGGATATTTTCATTAAATAAATAGATGTAATCATCACTAGGGAAGAAATCAATTCTATTTGTTTGTTGATATATCACAATGGAGAACACTGGTGTCTTATCAACTGAACCTAAAGAGTATTCCACTTTTAAGTCGTCAGTAGGATTTGCTAAGCGGTAGGCGTATCTATGGGGGGTGCCATCGCTATAAGAGCCATTATAAATATAGAAGTCGTTATCTTCTAAAGCTTTTAAGTAATATTGTTCAATGCCAATAGCATCAACACCATACGCACTGATTTGTGTGGCGTTATTACCTAAGTATTTAACATAATCACAATAGTATTCTTTTGCTGGAATAGCAGGAATATAATCTGATGCACCAGGTGTGGTTTCATCAATTAAAGCCTTGATGTTCTTATCCCAGTTTTCGGTGTGATATGGAAGAACAATATTTTCAATATCGGTGTTTTCATCTTCTTTTTCCTCTTTAGTGGGTTTACACGCACTAAGAGCAATAGAAGAGAACAATACAGTTGTTAATATGAGTAATTTTTTCATTTATTTACTCCTTTTATAAGTGAATAGAAGTGATGAGATAAAACCCATCACTCCTAGTTATATTTAATTAAGCTAATGTTAGTTCGACGCTGTCATTAAATAGATAGATAACAGAACCAAAGAAGTCTTCATTAGCATCGACATAGTCTAAATAAATAGCACCACCGGCATCTCTAATAGAAACTGTGATGTCTGCGTTTTCTGTGAAGTGATAAAGTTCATCTGTTGAATCGTATTCAAAGACATAGTCATCACCATAAAGATTTAATGTAACTGTTTGTTCAGGAACAACAGTAGCAGTCACTTCTTGGTAACCTTCATCTACAAATGTATAAGTAACTTCGCTGCTAACTGGTTTGCTAACCATAACAGCAAGAACTGAAACACTACCATCAACTGTGCTAATTGTGATTGTGGTACTGCCTTCTGCTTTCGCGGTAACTAAGCCTGTATTAGAAACTGTAGCAACATTTGGTTGGCTAGATGTATATGTTAATGTTTTGTTTGTGGCATCGTTATTAACTGTGGCATTAATTTGATATGTTTCACCAATAACTAAATCTTTAGAAGCTTCATCAAATGAAACAACTGCAGGAACATACGCGTTCGCATGAACATATAATGTTGCGGAAACACCATTACCTGCGGTTGCGGTTAAGTGGAAGTCGCCTGCTTCTAAAACTGTGACAACACCGTTTTCAAATTTTGCGGTTGCGCCACCTTGACCAGCAAAGTTGCAGTTAACTTCGCCCATTGCGTAGACATATTCATTATCTTCATCAATATAATTCCAACTTAATTTGTTTGTGTTTGTGTCGATATCAAATGATAAATAGCAATCTGGATCATCAAATGATAAGACGCCTGAACTGCTCATAGCACCTCTGAATATTCTATATGTACCAGCGTAATCACCATTACCTGCACCATCATCATAAATAGCGAAGTAGTCCCCTTCCTCTATATAAACAACAATTGGATTCATGGCTAATTCAAAAGAATCTCCACCATTCCATGTGCCATAAATATCTTGAACTGTCATTGTGGATTTTGGTGTATATGTACCAACACCTGGAACTGGTGCTGTACCTGTTTCATCAACAAATTCAACAGAAACTGTTTCTGCTGGAACAGCATTACTTGTCGCGGAGAATGTAAATGAACTACCAAAGGCAACATTCATTCTAGAGGAAGCGGTATTTTCTGCTACTTCATTACCATCGACAAACATTGTAACTGCGGTAGCTTCTTGTCCTTTGACATATGTACCACTCTTATTGGAGTAATGATCATTTGCGTCTTCGATAACTAAATCGTTTTCAGAATAAGAAACGAATAAGTTAACGTTTCTATCATAGGAATAGAGGTATTTGTCTTGATAAACGATATTTGTGTAAACATATTGGACGTTATCAAAGAGTAATCTATTTGAATAGATTTCTGCTTCGTGTTGTACGGAACCACCGACATATTTCTTATAAAGACCATTTTTAGTGACGATATCTGACCAAGGTGTTTCTTCACCATATCTACATTCATGGCCAGCTGCAGTATAGGTAAATTCAATACTTGAGATATCACATTCATATTCATCGTATTTACCTTCAAATCTGAAGTAGTTAAGACCTGGAATGTTATTAAATGTACGGGAACCACCATTAGATTCGGCATCTAAGAATTCATACATTGATAAGTTGCTATAACCACCAAATAAATGGAAGTTGCCATTACCACCATTAACGGTAATTTTGGTAACACCACTTAATGGTACAGCATTAAAGATAGCGTCATTGGCTCTTAAACGAGTTTTGTTGTTAACAACCGCCATTGAGTCATCAGCGGCAGAAAGACTCATGAGAGTGAATTCCACTCCAAAGTTATCTGCGTTTTCATTAAGAGCGTATTCAGTGGCTTTATTACCATCAAATGTATGCTCTTTACTTAAATCCAACACTAAAACTTTGCTTGTTGCATTTGGATCTAATGAATAACCCATGGCACGTCTATCAATACGATTAGCGGTCACAACAAGAGCAATAGCGATGGAACCCACTCCTAAGCATGATGTTAGAAGGATTAGTTTGTTTTTGTTCATCTTGTTTTCCTTTCTTTCCACTTTTTCAAGTGGTCATCTCATTAAATGCGTATATCATACTACACGCACATAGCACGTGTTAACTAAAATGATAAAAAATCTAAGATTATTTACTGATTTTTAGTAAACAAACAATTAGAAGAAGACAAATTAGTTGTGATTACAGCACCACAAAAATACCTAATGATGTTTATTGCGAAATATAATAAAATCTAATCAGGGGGCAAGGGGTATTCCAAAAGCAGGTAAATCACTGCAACTACAAGGGTTAAGAGCCATTGGTTGCTTTTTGATAATTTCAAGTCATAGCGGTTTTATTGGTAATGGCGGAATGGGGAACGTCATATTTTTTGTTATGGCAGGTTTCTTATTTGTAAAACCATTTTCTTCAAAAGATTACGCATTCAATTCTTGGAGAGAGTTACTTGTTTATTATTTAAAAAAGTTTGTTACTCTTTATTTACCATTTGCCACTGTTGTAGTGCTGTCGCGTATATTACTTTGGAATTATTCATCAATCGCTCCTACTTGGGAGAGATTTTGGTGGAACATTTCTCTATATAACTGCTTTATGCATCTTTGGTTCTTTCAACAAATAATAATCATCTATGCAATTGCTCCAATACTAATCTTTTTACATATGTTTTTAAGAAAGATTACTAAGTGGAAATATTTGGATTTAATATATGGATTATTTCTCATTGGTTTAGCGACCTTGTCATATTATTTCTTAAAAGAAAAGGTCTTCCATCTTTATATGAACTTTTTACCAACGAAGTTCAAACCAGAAGTATTTCTGGTGGGAATGGCTTTTGGCTATTTTTATACTCTTATTTCACATCGCAAAATAGTCTTATCTAACAAGGCGCAACATATTGTATCTATTGTTCCTTTCATTCTTATAATTATGTGTTTTGCGATTAATTATATAGTTCGCGCTTTAATTATTAAGAATCCTCCAACCATTGGATGGAACTATATGCTTTTAACATCAATTGTTATTGGGGTTTTAGTATTCACATTATCAATGGTTCCAAATAGTTGGTTAGGAAAAATTTTGAGCATTAAACCATTGGTGCTTATAGGCGATGTAAGTTTTGTTATGTATTTAATACACGCCAGATTCTTAAATCATTTTCCAACAAACGAAAAATGGCTAAAAGCGTTATTAGTATATTTTGTATGCTTTGCATTAGCAGTTATGCTACAAAAATGTGTCTTTAATCCAATTAATAATTTTGCAAATAAAAAAATATATACTCCAATTTTAAACAAAAATAGTTGAATGATTTTTCATCCAACTATTAATTGTATTTTACCTCTTGTTAGAGGTCATTGATGTGTAAATCTCTATGATAAAGATCAATAATTATTCTCAAACTCTTTAAAGAACTCAACAAATGATTTAATTATTTTTTCGATATCTTGTTCAAGGTTTTCTAATGATTGATTTTTTGACAATTTACTAACGCCAAAGGTCTGTGTTCTTTCGTTGTCTAAATTGCCTCTTTTCTTAAAACCGGATTTAATAAATACTTCTCTAATTTGTTTTACGAATTCTTTATTTGAAAGGTCGTTAGTTTCCTTGCACCATTTCCAACTCCAAACATCATCTTTTCTAAAACATATATGCGCATAAAGATTTATATAATCATTATTTTTCCTGAAAACAAATTCAATTAAAGGGTATACCTTTCGATATAACTTTTCGTTTTTGAAAGAAAAATAAATTTTGTTGCTAGCATAATGACCTTGATAAATCTTCTTTTCGCTGGCTTTTTCACCGACATGATATTTTCTAAAGATTTTCTCAACCTTGTTTTCAAAGAAAGATAAGGCATCGAGATAATCCCATTCAGAAATAGGAAGAGTTGAGGTCGTAGTCATTTTTTTATAAATTGCATCAATATATAACGCATATGAATGTATTATTAAATTGGTGTGATGCAAGTATTGAGAAAAGAAATTATGGATTCTTTCTAATCCAAAGCCAATCCATTCATTGTTTATTGGCTCTTCATCATTTAAAAAACGAGGCTTGTAATATACGAAATATTGATTTGCATTTTCATATTTCTTTTTAACTATTTCAGAATATCTATTTAATTGATTGTCGTGTTGATTTGATTCAATTTTATCTTCGATAATTAAGACACACTCTTTATTCTCATATATAAATTCGACAAGAATATCTATTTTCTTTATTTGTGCTTTTGTATGAATATTAGATATCTTGTTGGATTCTAAACCAGTGAATGCCGACAATAGCTTTTTTCCACTATCATCTATATCGCTTTCTAAGAACCATCTTAAAAAAGCGTCTTGGCTCAATTCTTTAGTTGCGTAATCGAAAATGTTTTTCATTTTATTTTTGCTCTATATCAAATGCCACGAAATTAGAATGACTTATTTTATTTTTAGCCCATGTTTCAGCAAAGCGTCTATCACCGTTGATGGTTTCCTTAAATCCGGCAACTTTACTTCTTTTTTGTGTTTCACTTAAATAATATTTGATTTCCCATCTCATACATTATTAGCCTCTTTTCTTTAGGTAGTTTTTTAATACTCTAAAACCATATCCACGTTTGGTGATTTTCCAACCGTATTTTTCTTTATCGTTTTTATGAAGTTCATAGAAGGATAGTAATTCTTCTTCTGTTTTAAAGTCTTCGGTGAAGCAATCTTCTATAACTCCATCGTGATCAACAAACCACATAGCTTCATACCAAGGTATACAAGGCACTCTTACATCTGACATAATATTTCTCTTTTTTATTATATCATATTGATATAATAAATACTATTAAAATAGTACAGCCTTCTATTTTGGCAATGAAAATTATGCAGAGTTTAAAAAACCCACATCACTTTGTGGGTTTTTAAATTATTCGTTTCTTTGTAATTCTTGTTTTAGTTGTCGAAGGTAAGTGATTCTTCTCTCACACGCCGCAATTTTATTTTTTCTAATTATAATTTGTGGAAGGAAAATCATTAAACCTAGAAGGTAAATGAGAGATAAGATAACACAGAAAACTATTTTGACTGGAATTGGTCTTTTTAACACTCTTATGTATTCTTGGTTTAATTGAATGTTTTGATCAATTAATTCCAATTTGCGTTCTTTATCTGTAACAGTGTTAATCAAGTTGTCTAGTGAATAAATCTCTTGGCGGTATTGATCGTATTTTTTCCCCATAATTATGCCTCTAATACTTATTCTATTAATTGAATTTTACCACTTGCTAATGGCCATTTATATGTAATTATCTATGATAAAACATACATTGTTCATATGTGGCAATTAACTGTTTCATGAACCGAATTATTGAACAATTAAAACACAAAAAGTTAAAATGTAAATAAAGGAGGGGTATTCATGAAAGCTTTAAAAATTATTGCGCGTGTTTTTTATGTCCTTGGTTTGTTAGCGCTCATCGGATCAATATTTTATCCGACATACATTTATGACAACGAAGGACACTTCATCAATGTATTATTCGAAACAATTAATGGCCTTGTAATCATAGCGGTTGCAATTGGTGTTGTTGCTTCATTCACTGATGACCATCCATTATTTAAAAAAGTGGGTTTAGGTTTATTGATTGGCGGCGCAGTTGGAGCCATGACACTTGATAACCTTGTCAGATTAATTGGCTCTGGTCTAATTTTCCTAGGCTTATTATTCGATTTCATTGCTTTCTTAGTAAGAAGGGGCGAAACTACTGCAAGCGAATCAGATTTTGATGACAAGATCGAAAGATTAACTAAATTGCATAATTTGTTGGATGAAAAAATTATTTCTGAAGAAGAATACAATGAAATGAGATCCAAGATTCTCGGCATTCAAAAGAAAAAGAAATAATTCTTTTTAATACCCAAAAGAAAAGATCACTATTGTGATCTTTTTTGTTATCTCGTAAATGATATTTATTCTTTATGTTTTTTCTCTTGAATTACTTCATCAAGCAATGGCACCAGTGGTGTTAACACAAGTTCTGCTAATAAGAGATATAAGTGAATCATCGCATGGTGTTCGCCTGGTTCTAAGATCAACATCACAGATAACACTATGACTGCTACAGATTCAATACCACTAATGATTGTTAAAACAACAGATTTGATTTCAACAACGAGTTCTCTAATTTCAAAGGCTTCTCTAATAATTGACCAAGCAGCCCAGATAACACATGTCATCTTCACTACTTCTTCCGCGGTTGCTTCAAGTGGGAAGAAGAATAATGTAGTACCTAATATTAATTCCACTAAACCAAGATATGTCTTTTCACATTTCCAGAAGTTCTTACCATGGAATATAACTTCAAATAATACTTCTTCAACACCATAAAGGAGCATTAAGCCACCGATAAAGTATTTAAGATGTTCCACTAGTTGTTCACGGAATACGAAAACGAGAACCGCTAAAACAACAAAAATAGCTAATTTAACAATTAAATACTTAATATGAGATTTTTCTTCGTGCATAAGTAATCTTCCTTCGATTTTTACTTAGTAATAACTGATTTGATTATAAACAAATATTACTGTTAATTGTTATATTCTTTATTAATTCTTTCTTTATGCTTTTCAAGTTGTTCTGAAGTAGCTAAATGTCTAGATAGTTTTTGAAACACTTGTTTTACCTCATCGATAGTTAATTGAGTCTCCGGTAAGCGACGGTAATATTGTTTGAAATCTATAATTGTGTAACAAGAAGGTGATTTTACGTAATATTCCGCATTATCGTTAACAAATATAACTGCGCCTTCCACAGTAAAGTGACCATGAAATAAATGGTCTAAAACACTACAGTGTCTTTCATTTTGAATAACTGGATTTTTCGGTCTTCTATTCGCTTTATATGGATCGTCATAGATTTGATCCCAATATTCATCAGTGTCGTTTCCATATATTTGACCAGCCCAATTCTTGGTTTCAATACAAAAGATTCCTTTTCTAGAAATGATGACACTATCAATTTCGGTGGTTCTTCCATTTTTTAGAGGTATTAATAAATTGGTTAATAGATATTCATCATTTCTAAGAAGTGGTCTTAAATGATAATTAGCGAATCTTTCTCCTTGAATACCTGCGACATCAGAAGCAGGCATGAAAAATGATGTTTGACTCGAATTACCAAATTGTTTTCCACCACCATCTCTGTAGTCTCCTCTTTCGTGATTTGACTTGGTTAAAAGAACAACTATTACTATTAAAAAAATAATAGCTGTAGGTATGCCGATAACAAGTAGTATTAACCACCAATCCATGTTTAGCATAATTATAACAAAAATATATAAATATTTATGGGTTAGATAGGATATGTTTTCTAAGTTTTAATTCGTCTCAAAGGATTTGAACAAACAATACTTCATGCTAAAATGATAAAAAGTGTGATGAATACTTGCTATTTTAAAAAGCAAAACATCAGTTCTCTTATTTAGGAGGATCATTAATATGGCAAAGATGAATAAATTATTATCCTTACTTGTGGTACCACTATTACTAACCGCATGTGATACTAGCAAGGTTTATAAACCTAGTTTTGCTAAATTTGGAAATGAAGTTGATGAAGAAACATATGACAAACAATTTAATGGCCTCTCAAAGGCTGTTTGTGACACCTTCTATGTGGACAATGGCCTCGCTCGTAAAGAATTAATTGATCGAACCGATTATCAAATCATTGCTAAATACACTATAGAACATACTATAAGTTTCAAAAAAACAGGTATTAAAGATTATGGTTTTTCCAGTGTTTATACAATAGCAAAAATAGATAATGGTCCTCAAAGAGCAAAAGGATCTTATAAAAAGCAAAACATTTATAAAAGTAATCGCAGTAAAAATGATCCAGGCTACAAAAAAGATGTAAATGAAACTACTTCTAACAGTGTATATGCGGAAATGAAATATGATGCTTTTTATTACACTAATGACAGTAGAAAAGAATATAGGCATATAGAAGTTGATAGTCCATCAAAATTTGCTACTCTTGCTTCAGAAGCGTGCTTAGATGTAACAAGTTATGTAGGCTATCATGCGATGTTCGACAAAATATCAATGTATATGTATGTCGGTTTGGCACTTCCTGAAGTTTATAATAAGTATTATGTGAACAATAATGTTTTCACAGAAGATCTTTCATTTAAAAACGAAAGTATAAATGTGAAATCCACAAGACAATATAAATTTGAAAGCAATTACTGTTCACACAAAGGATATATTGAACAAACAACCTATAGTGACGAGACGATTGAAAAATATAAAATTGGTTGGAGTGTTGAAATTCAGAAAACCGAATTATCAGTAAGTGAATTTAATTATAGTTCTTATAAAGACATCACTAACAATTAATATTAATCAAAAACGGTCCGCTTCTATTGTGGATCGTTTTCATTTCCGATAATCTCAGGATTCTTTAAAGATTGTAACGCTAATATTCTATTTCTCGCTCTTTGAATATCATCTTTATGCGCGTATCCGAGAGATATCATTTTGGTTTTATTATTTTTGCTTTCGTCTATGTAATAGAGAAATGCTTTTGAATTACCATCGAGGCGTTGAACCTTAGATGG
>JAEEGK010031203.1_pt1 | contig 10516 bp, 8 predicted proteins | sample 8958771 | NCBI WGS metagenome assembly JAEEGK01 (sample SAMN16246547, study PRJNA631951) | gut metagenome | biome: gut microbiome; feature: rumen; material: SC-attached | host: Bos | place: Iran: Karaj | collected 2018-10 | reverse complement strand
TCACCCTCTACGGTCGCTGTTTCCACAACGTTCTGGTTTCCTGGTAAAACTTGGTAGAGACTCCTACAACCCCGATGCGTCCGTAAACGTATCGGTTTAGGCTCTGCCCCTTTCGCTCGCCACTACTCAGGGTATCGATGATTTCTTTCTCTTCCTCCGGGTACTAAGATGTTTCAGTTCCCCGGGTTCGCTCTGACGCATAGTCAGTGACTGGTCTTCAACCAGACGGGTTTCCCCATTCGGATATGCTCGGATCAAAACCTGTTTGCAGTTCCCCGAGCCTTTTCGCAGCTTACCACGTCCTTCCTCGCCTCCGGATAGCCTAGGCATCCACCGTTCGCTCTTGTTTTCTTTCCTAATGCTCCGCGCTTCCCTCTCAACCCCGTCTCGCGACCGGATCGCGTTCCGCGCGGCTTGTGAATCATTTCTGATTTGCTCTTGCCTTGAAATTGCAGTCCCTATATTCTCCAGTTCGAAAAAACTTCTAAACTCTAGATTATACAGACTCTCTTTCTGTTTTTCTTTACCTCTTTGATCTTTTCTCTCAGTATTGTCAGTGAACTAAACCCTTTCCGAAACCGCATTTTTACATGCTCGTTTCAAACGGGACTGCAAAGGTAGAAACTTTTTTTGAACCGCCAAAACTTTTTTCGGTTTTTTTGTAAAAATTACCACTTTCCGGCATAATCGGCCCAGTTTCGGACCTCCAAGGCCGCATCCGGGAGGGTACAGAAGGCGCGGATATAGGCGGCAGCCAGGCGGGCGTCCGTGATGAGCGGGACATTGAAGTCCACGGCGGCCCGGCGGAGATGGTATCCGTTCCCGAGTTCGGAGCGCGAGAAATTCTTGGGATTGTTCACCACCAGGTCCACCTGGTGCTCCCGGATCAGGTCCAGGGCGGACGGCGTCCCGTCGTCCGGCTCGTCCGGCCAACGCACGCGCTGCGCGGGCACGCCATGTTGCAACAGGTATCGGCAACTGCCGTCCGTAGCATATAAGGTATATCCCTTTTCTGCCAGTTGGCGACAAGCAGGCAGCAGTTCGGCCTTCTGGAAGGCATCGCCCGTGGACAGGAGCACCGGTCCGGCCGGTATCCGGTGGCCCACGGACAGCATCGCCTTCAGCAGCGCTTCATCACTCGTGCGGCCGAGGCAGCCCACTTCACCGGTCGAGGCCATGTCCACGCCGGACACCGGATCGGCCTGATGGAGCCGCGCGAAAGAGAACTGGGAGCACTTGACCCCCACGTAACCCAAGTCGAACGGATCGGGCATCCAGGGCGACGGATGCTGCCCCAGCATACACCGCGTGGCCAGGCCGATGAGATCCACCCGCCAGACCTTGGATACGAAGGGGAAACTCCGGGACGCCCGGAGATTGCACTCGATGACCTTCAGGTCCAGGTCCGAAGAAAGGAACTGGATGTTGAAGGGACCCGTGATATGGAGTTCGGCCGCGATGGCCGCCGCCGTCTTCCGGATGCGGGAGAGGACCGATCCGTACACCCGCTGGGCGGGGAACTGGATGGTCGCGTCGCCGGAATGGACCCCGGCGAACTCCACATGTTCCGAAATCGCGCAGGCGAGCACGCGCCCGCCATCGGCCACGGCGTCACATTCGAGTTCCTGGCACCGCTGCAGGAAGGCGCTCACCACGACCGGATGCTCCTCCGACACCTCGGCGGCCCGCTCCAGGCAGGCGGTCAGGTCCGCGGAGGAATAGCACACGTTCATCGCCGCGCCCGAGAGGACGTAGGAAGGCCGCACCAGCACGGGGAAACTCACCTCGTCGATGAACCTGTCGATGTCGGCCCGCGTGGTCATCGCCTTCCAGCGGGGCTGGTCAATGCCCAGGCGGTCCACCACCCCGGAGAACTTGCCCCGGTCCTCGGCCCGGTCGATATCGGCCGCCGAGGTGCCCAGGATGCGGATTCCGCAGCGGTCAAGCGGCAGGGCCAGGTTGTTGGGAATCTGGCCGCCCACGCTGACGACCACCCCGTCGGGACGCTCCCGCATACAGATCTCCCACACCGTCTCCAGGCTCAGTTCGTCGAAATAGAGCCGGTCACAGGTATCGTAATCGGTGGACACCGTCTCCGGGTTGTAATTGACCACGATGGCCTTGCGGCCGCTCTCCCGCAGCGTTTTGACCGTACTCACGGCACACCAGTCGAACTCCACGCTGCTGCCGATCCGATAGGCGCCGGAGCCCAGCACGATGACGCTGCGGCCCGGATCCTCCGGCTCCACGTCGTCACAGGAGCCCTGATAGGTCAGATACAGATAATTCGTAACCGCGGGGAATTCGGCCGCCAGGGTGTCGATCTGCTTGATGGAGGGGCGGATGCCCAGCGCGACACGCCGTGCCCGGACCACCTCTTCGCCGATGCCGAACACCCGGCCCACCTGCATGTCCGAGAATCCCTCGACCTTCGCCTGCTTGAGCAAATCGTCCGGGACCTCCTCCAGCGAGGAGCAGGCCTCCAGGGCCCGGTAGGTGGATTCGATATGGGCCAACTTGTCCAGGAACCAGCGGTCGATATGCGTCAGCGCGTGGATCCGGTCCACGCTGTACCCCGACTCGAACGCCGCGGCGATGGCGAAGATGCGCGTGTCCGTGGGATGCGACAGGGCGAAATCCAGGTCCTCCGTCACATACGGTTTGTTGCAGACGAAGCCGTTGGCCCCCTGGCCGATCATCCGGATGCCTTTCTGGATGGCTTCCTCGAAGGTCCGGCCGATGGCCATCACCTCGCCCACGCTCTTCATGCCGGGGCCGATGTCCCGGGAAACGCCCTTGAACTTCGCGAGGTCCCAGCGCGGGATCTTCACGACGACATAGTCCAGGGCCGGCTCGAAGAAGGCGGGCGTCGTGCGCGTCACGGCATTCTTGAGTTGATGCAGGCCGTAGCCCAGGCCCAGTTTGGCCGCCACGGCCGCCAGCGGATAGCCCGTCGCCTTGGACGCGAGGGCCGAGGAGCGGCTGAGCCGCGCATTGACCTCGATCACCCGGTAGTCCTCCCCGGTGGGGCTGAAGGCGTACTGGACGTTGCACTCGCCCACGATGCCCAGGTGGCGGACAATGTCGATGGCGGTCTTCCGCAGGAAATGGTATTCGTCGTTGGTGAGGGTCTGCGACGGGGCGACGACGATGCTCTCGCCCGTGTGGATGCCCAGCGGGTCCACGTTCTCCATGTTGCAGACCGTGATACAGTTGTCAAAGCGGTCGCGGACCACTTCGTATTCGATTTCCTTCCAGCCGCGGAGGGACTTCTCCACGAGCACCTGGGGCGAGAAGGTGAAGGCCTTGCTGGCCACGGCGTCCAGTTGCGCCTCGTCCTCGCAGAAGCCGGAGCCCAGTCCGCCCAGCGCATAAGCGGCCCGGATGATGACGGGATAACCCACCTCGCGGGCGGCGTCCCGTGCCTCCTGGAGCGTCGTAGCCGCATGGGAACGGATGGTTTTCACACCGATCTCGTCCAACCGGGCGACGAACAGTTCCCGGTCTTCCGTGTCAATGATGGTTTCCACAGGCGTTCCCAGCACCTCCACGCTATAACGCTTGAGGACGCCGCTGCGGAACAACTCCACACCGCAGTTCAAGGCGGTCTGGCCGCCGAAGGAAAGAAGGATGCCGTCGGGGCGCTCCTTCCGGATCACCTTCTCTACGAAGGACGGCGTCACGGGCAGGAAATAGACCGCATCCGCTACACCCTCCGAGGTCTGGACCGTGGCGATGTTGGGGTTCACGAGCACGGTCCGGACGCCTTCTTCCCGCAGGGCCTTGAGGGCCTGCGAACCGCTGTAGTCGAATTCTCCGGCTTCGCCGATCTTCAGCGCGCCCGAGCCCAGGATGAGCACTTTCCGGATCATAGCAGGGACAGGAAATCATCGAACAGGAACTCCGTGTCCACCGGACCTCCGGACGCCTCCGGATGGAACTGGGTGGCGAAGAAGGGCTTCTCCAGGTGCCGGATGCCCTCGTTGGTTCCGTCGTTCAGGTTCACGAAGAAAGGTTCCCAGCCTTCCGGCAGCGTGGCCGGGTCCACGGCGTATCCATGGTTCTGGGAGGTGATGTAGCAGCGGTCCGTGCCCACGCGGCGCACGGGCTGGTTGTGGCTGCGGTGGCCGTACGGCAACTTGAAGGTCTTCGCGCCCGCCGCCAGGGCCATCAGTTGGCTTCCGAGGCACACCCCGAAGACCGGCCGGTCTCCCTGCAGCGCTTTACGCAGATGGTCGATGGTCGCCCGGCACACGGACGGATCGCCAGGACCGTTGGACAGGAACAGGCCGTCATAGTCCATCCCCGTGAAGTCGTAGTCCCACGGCACCCGCACGACCTCGATGTTCCGGCCGACAAGGCACCGGAGGATGTTGTGCTTGACCCCGCAGTCCACCAGGACCACCCGCTTCGGGCCCTTTCCGTAATGGAGGACTTCGCGGCAACTGACCCGGGCGACGAGATTCTCCGCCAGATTCCCATGTCGGGCTTCACCCTCCTCAGAAGGACAATCGTCAATGACAATCTCCCCCGGCATGACGCCTTCCTCCCGGATCATGCGGGTGAGGGCGCGGGTGTCGATGCCGGAGATGCCCGGGACACGCTCCCGCCGGAGCCAGTCGCCCAGGCTCTCGACGGCGTCCCAGTGGCTGTAGTTCTCGCTGTAATCGGCAATGACGAGCCCCCGGACGTGGATCCGTTCCGACTCGGCGCGAAGCGCGAGCCCGTCCGGACCGGCCGCCATGTCGGGGATGCCGTAATTGCCCACGAGCGGATAACTGACGCAGAGGATCTGCCCATCGAAGGAAGGGTCGGTCAGGCTTTCGGGATAGCCTACCATCGAGGTGGAGAACACCACCTCGCCGGTTGCCGGGCCGTCATATCCGAAACTCCAGCCTTCCAGGGCCTGGCCGTTGCCGAGAAGGAGTTTTGCCGGTTTCCTGGTCATGGCTGAGATTCTTTCGATTCGCTCAGAATGGCAGAAGGGCCCAAGGTGACCGTCGTGCCGGAATGGGAAAGCAGGGCGGAACTGTGGCAGATGCGGACTTCGACGGCACCCTTGTCGAGGGCGTCGAAGGCCTGGTCCAGTTTGGGGATCATGCCTTCGGCCACGACGCCTTCCGCCTTCAGGGTGGCATAGGAGGCTCTGTCAATGGCGGGGATCACGCTGGAAGGGTCATTCCGGTCCAGGAGCACGCCCGGCTGCTCGAAGCAGGTCGTGAGACCGGCCCCAAGCGCGGCAGCCACGGAAGCGGCGACCGTATCGGCGTTGGTATTGAGCAACCGGCCGGCGCCGTCGTGGTTGATGGCACAGAGAACCGGCGTATAGCCATTGTCCAGGAGCAGTTGCAGGAATTCCGTCCGGACGCTCCCGGGCGTCACGTCGCCCACCTCGCCGAAATCGACCGTACGGCCGTCGGACAGGGTGAGGGGCGGCCGCCTGGCCGCCGTGACGACGGATCCGTCGCAGCCGGACAGCCCGACGGCGTCGCAGCCCGCGGCCTGCAGGAGGGAGACCACCCGCTTGTTGCACCAGCCGGCATAGACCATCGTCACGACCTGCAGGGTGGCGGCATCCGTCACCCGCCGGCCTTCATATCTGACCGGCTCGATACCGAGGGCCTTCTGGAAACGTCCGGCCAGGGCACCGCCGCCATGGACCAGGACCTTCGGCCCCTCCAGGGCCGCGAAATCCCGGCAGAAAGCCTCCAGCAGGGCGTCGTCGTCCAGGACCTGCCCGCCGCATTTCACCACCCGGATCATAGCGACTGGAGCAGCATCTTGAGGACGGTCTGGGCGGAGACCACGCGGTTCGCCGCCTCGGGAATCACCAGGGAGCGCGGGCTCTCGATGACATCGTCCGTGACGATCATGTTCCGGCGCACAGGCAGGCAATGCATGAAGAATGCGTCGTTCGTGAGGGCCATTTTCTCCTTGGACACGGTCCAGTCCATATCGTAATTGACCACCTTCCCGTAGATGTCCTCCCGGTACGGGGCCCAGTTCTTCGCATACACGAAATCGGCCCCCTCCAGCGCTTCGTCCTGGTTGTGCGTCACCTTCGCGTTGCCCACGAACTCGGGAGCGAGGTCGTAGCCTTCCGGATTGGCGATGACGAAATCGTAGTCCGTCATCGACATCCCCTCGGCAAAGGAGTTCGGGACCGCCTGCGGGAGGGCCCGCGGGTGCGGGGCCCAGGTCATCACGACCTTCGGGCGCGCCTTGGTCTTGTACTCCTCGATGGTGATGATGTCCGCAAAAGTCTGCAGCGGATGCCGGATGGCGGCTTCCATGCTGAACACGGGCTTTCCCGAATACTGGATGAACTGGTTCAGGATCACCTCGTTGTAGTCGTCGTCGCGGGACTCGAACCGGGCGAAGGAACGCACGCCGATCATGTCGCACATCGAGCCCATCACGGGAATCGCCTCCAGGATATGCTCGCTCTTGTCCCCGTCCATCACCACGCCGCGGCCGGTCTCCAGTTTCCAGGCGCCCTGGTTCACGTCCAGGACGATGGGGTTCATTCCCAGGTTCAGGGCGGCCTTCTGGGTGCTCAGGCGCGTACGCAGGCTGTTGTTGAAGAAGACGAGGAGGACGGTCTTGTTATGGCCGAGCGCCTGGTCGGCGAAGGGGTTCGCTTTCACATAGGCGGCCTCGGCCAGGGCGGCCTGGAGGTCGCCCAGTTGTTTCATGCTGGTAAAATGCTTCATTTCGTCAATGCTTTCCACGCTTCCACGAACTGCCGGGCGCCCTCCTCGGGAAGGTTCAAGGCGGGGAGAAGCCGGATGACGTTCGCCCCGGAAGCGCCGGTGAAAATGTGCTTTTCGCTGAGGAGCCGGTCGCGAAGGCCGGCATATCCGGGCTTGACCTCCAGGCCGATCATCAGCCCCCTGCCCCGGTACTCGACCAGGGCGGGATCGCCGACGAGTTGCGCCTCGAACCAGGCTCCCAGTTTATCCGCCCGCGCGACCAGTCCCTCCGCCTCGATGACTTCGAGGACGGCGATGGCCGCGGCGCAGGCGATATGGTTGCCGCCGAAAGTCGTCCCGAGAAGGCCGTAGGAGGCCTGGATGGCCGGGTTGATGAGGACGGCGCCGATGGGGATGCCCCCGGCGAGGCCCTTTGCCATCGTCACGAGGTCCGCCTCCACGCCCGCGTGCTGATGGGCGAAGAACCGGCCGGTCCGACCGCAGCCGGACTGGATCTCGTCCAGTACCAGGAGGGTGCCGGCCCGGTCGCAGAGGGCCCGGAGGTCCTTCAGGAACGCATCGGACGGGAGTTTGATCCCGGCGACGCCCTGGATCCCTTCGATGATGACGGCGGCATAGGTTCCGGACGACAGTTCCTGCTCCACGGCGGCGAGATCGCCCAGGGGGACGAAGGTCACCTTGTCCGTAGCGTTGAACGGCGCACGGATCCTGGGGTTGTCCGTGACGCTCACGGCGCCGCCGGTGCGCCCGTGGAAGGCACCGCCGAAGGCGAGGACCCGGGCGCGGCCGGTATGGAACGACGCCAGTTTCAGGGCGTTCTCGTTGGCCTCCGCGCCGCTGTTGCAAAGGAACAGGTGGCAGGCGTCATAGCCGCTGATCTTTCCCAGTTTTTCCGCCAGGACGTCCTGCAGGCCGTTCTGAACCGCATTGGAGTAGAAACCGAGTTTGCCCAACTGCTCGGAAACGGCCGCCACATAATGCGGATGGCAGTGCCCGATGCTGATGACGGCATGGCCGCCGTACAGGTCCAGGTACTCCTGCCCCGCGGCGTCCCACAACGTGGAACCCTGCCCGCGGACGGGCTCGATGTCCCAGCGTTTATATACATTGAATAAGTCCATTCTGCTTTATATTAGATTCCGGGTCAAGCCCGGAATGACGTTTTGGATCAAGCCCGGAATGACGTTTCGAGTCAGGCCGGGAATGACGAGAAGTTTCGTCATGGCCGACCTGATCGGCCATCTAAAAGGCCAGTGCCTTCAGGCGGAGGCCGGCGGTTTCGGGGAGGGAGAACAGGAGGTTCAGGTTCTCGACCGCCTGGCCGGAGGCGCCTTTCAGGAGATTGTCGATGACGGCGGTGACGACCAGCCGGCCATCGACGAGTTCCAGGGAGATCAGGCATTTGTTGGTGTTGACCACCTGCTTGAGGTCCACGGGGACAGGGAGGACAAAGGTGAAGGGAGCATCGGCATAGAAGGCCTGGTACAGGGCCGTCACTTCCTCCAGGGAGCGGGAGCAGGCCAATTCGGACACGGCGAAGATGCCGCGGGGGAAGCCGCCCCGGACCGGGACGAAATGCAGGTTATCCCCCACCCCGAGGTTCCGGCGGATTTCTGCCAGATGCTGGTGCGTAAGTACTTTATAGGCCGACAGGTTGTTGTCCCGCCAACTGAAGTGCGTCGTGGGGGAAGGCTTGACGCCGGCGCCGGTGGAACCCGTGACCGCCTGCACATGGATGTCGCCTTCGAGCAGGCCCGCCTTGGCAAGCGGCAGAAGCGAAAGTTGGATGGCCGTCGCGAAACAGCCGGGATTGGCCACCTTGTCCGCTCCGGCAATCCGGTTCCGGTTCAACTCCGGGAGACCATAGACATAGCCGTCGGATTCGTCGCGGAAGTCCTGGGCCAGGTCGATGACCTTGAGCCCGTCCGGGCAGGGATGCTCCGCCCAGAAGGCGCGGCTCTTGCCGTGGGCGGAACACAGGAAGAGGACATCGATCCCTTCCAGGTCCACCAGGTCCGTGAATACGAGTTCCGTGTCACCCACGAGGCCGGGATGATGCTCCGCGACGGCCTTTCCCGCCTGGCTCTCCGAATGGATCCAGGCCACCTCCGCCGCCGGATGGTTCACCAGCAGCCGGACCAGTTCGCCGGCGGTGTAACCGGCTCCTCCGATAATACCCGCGCGAATCATGCCTCATCGGGATGATGGATGGTCAGATGCTCCTTGGGATCGTACAGGAGGCCCGTGCACAGGCACATCTTGTATTCACGGTCCTTGAGGATGTCGAAATGGCGGCAGCCCTCGCAGCCCTTCCAGAACTCGGGATCGTCGGTGAGTTCCGCGAAGGGGACCGGCCGGAACCCGAACTCATAGTTCATCTTCATCACCGCCGCACCGGTGGTGATGGAGAAGATCTTGGCGTCCGGGAACAGTTTCCGGGAAAGGATGAAGGTCTGTTCCTTGATCCGCTTGGCCAGGCCCATCCCGCGGAACTTGTGCGCGACGATGAGGCCGGAGTTCGCGACGAAACTCTTGCCGCCCCAGGATTCGATGTAGGAGAATCCGGCGAATTCGCCTTCGTCCGTCAGGGCGATCACGGCCTTGCCCGCGCGGATCTTTTCATTGATGTATTCCGGGGACCGGTTCGCGATTCCCGTCTTGCGCTCCAGGGAGGAGACATAGATTTCCTGGCAGATGGCCTCGGAATAGGCCGTGTGGCACTCCTGCGCCACCATGACTTGGATTTCCATATTCGTTGATTCAACTAACCGATGGCAAAAGTAGATATTTTTTCTCAATTTATGCAAATTTTTTCAAAAAAGTGCATATCTTTGCAGAAAAATCGGATAGTTATACGATAAATATGCAAAACAACACCAAGAGACGACAGCAGGCCATCCTGGAAATCATCCAGGCCGGACCCGTTTACAGCCAGGACGAACTCGCCCTCCGGCTGCGCAAGGAAGGGATCTCCTCCACCCAGGCCACCCTTTCCCGCGACCTGAAAGCCCTCCGGATTTCCAAGGTTCCCGGCGAAGGCTACGTGGCGCCGACCCGGGGCCGGTCGCTGTCTGCCGACTTCTCTTCCGGCATCCTCCGGATCCAGTTCTCCGGGAACCTGTCGGTCATCCGGACCCGTCCGGGCCTTGCGAATGCCGTGGCCGTCCTCATCGACAACCAGATGGTATCCCCGGTCCTCGGCACCATCGCCGGTGATGACACCATCCTGCTCATCCTCCGGGAAGGCTCCACCCCCGAAGGGATCCTGGACGCCCTCACTCCTATTTTCCCTGAAATCAAAAACCGCTACGTACAATGAAGATCGTCGTCGCTTACAGCGGAGGTCTGGACACCTCCTATACCGTCATGTATCTCGCGAACCAGGGCCATGAAGTCCACGCCGTCTCGGCCGACACCGGCGGCTTCTCCCCCGCGCAACTCAAGAAGAACGAAGAGAACGCCCTCAAACTGGGCGCTAAGAAATTCGTGAACCTGGACGTCAAGGACGAATATTACGAAAAGAGCCTGAAATACATGGTGTACGGCAACGTCCTCCGGGGCGGCACCTATCCCATCTCCGTCTCTTCGGAGCGCATCTTCCAGGCCATCGCCATCGCCCGCTACGCGAAACAGGTCGGGGCCGACGCCATCGCCCACGGCTCCACCGGGGCCGGCAACGACCAGGTGCGTTTCGACATGACCTTCCAGGTGATGTGCCCCGACATGCAGATCATCACCCTCACCCGGGACAAGGCTCTCACCAGGCAGGAAGAGGTCGATTACCTCAACGCCCACGGCTTCCC
>JAEEGK010031200.1_pt1 | contig 10517 bp, 9 predicted proteins | sample 8958771 | NCBI WGS metagenome assembly JAEEGK01 (sample SAMN16246547, study PRJNA631951) | gut metagenome | biome: gut microbiome; feature: rumen; material: SC-attached | host: Bos | place: Iran: Karaj | collected 2018-10 | reverse complement strand
TTCGCTCTTAGTAGGCATCTTATCAATTGTTTCATCTTTACGATTGTAGTATTTAGTTCCGCCACCCTTGCTTTGAACTTTTTTACCTACATAATTACCTTCAGCATCATAGTACATTGTAATTGTATTACCTGCTGCATCTTTGTAAGTAATTGTTTTACCACCATAAGTGTTGTTCTTTTGTGTTTGTTCTGTTAAAGCACGATATGCTGAATCTAGAACGCTACGAGCGTCACTACTTAATGAGTTGAAACCTTCTGTTGCAGAAACGTTTCCAATTCCATTACTCTTAGAAATGAATTTTCTAGCTTCTTCTACACCATCTAGAGTTCCAGCATTATCACGATATGTTGCTTGAGCTTCAACAGCAAATTGGTTATTATTAGCTGAAATTATTGCTACTACTTGTGCCCAATTATCAAAATTATCATAAAAGTCTTGGAATGTTGAGGCGTTATGATTCCATATATTTATTAGTTTACTACCAAGATCACCAAAGACTGATGATGCTACTGAGGCATTTACATTTGTTTCAATAAAAGAGTTAATACTTTTCATTGTTTCTTGAAAAGCAGCGAAATGATTTTCAATAATGCCCATTTTATTTTTAACTTTAAGTATATTAAATTTTTCGTCTGCCATAAGCATCCCTTCAATCTAATTATCTATTCTTTTTTATTATATCATTTTCTGAAAATAAAAACTAGATGTTTAATCTAGTTTTTGACTTAATCTTTCCATTATTTCTTTTGCAGCCTTTTTGCCAGCTTCCATTGCAAGAATTACTGTCGCAGCACCGGTTACAGCATCTCCTCCTGCATAAACATTATCAAGTGAAGTTTTTGTTCCATCTACACTAATTAATCCTTTCTCATTAAGAAGTATATTACTATATTTTAATGCCTCATGATTTGGGCTTGTTCCAAGAGCCATTACTACCATATCACATTTAACTTCATGAATTGATTTTTCGTCTTCTATAACACTTCTTCTTCCATCTTCGCCCGGCTCTGTAAGTATCATATTTACAACTTTCATACCAATAACACTATTGTTTTCATCAGTTAATATTTCAACTGGATTAGTAAGCAGATCAAATTTAACGCCCTCTTCTAATGCATGATTTACTTCCATTTTTCTTGCTGGTAATTCTTCCATACTTCTTCTATACATTAAATGTACTTCCATGCCAAGTCTTCTTAAACTTCTTGCTGCATCCATTGCAACATTACCACCACCAATTACATAAACAACCCCACTTTTTTTGATTGGTGTTTTACTATTATTTTCATAACTTTTCATCAAATTAATTCTTGTTAATACTTCATTAGCTGAAAATACTTCATTAGCAGATTCTCCTTCTATATTCATAAATTTAGGAAGACCTGCACCAGTACCTAAAAATATATAATCATATTCTTTTTGTAAATCAGAAATTAACATTGATTTTCCAATTGGTACATCACAAATTATTTTAACACCTAGTTTTTCTAAACTATCCACTTCTTTTTTAACAATACTTTTTGGTAATCTAAATTCTGGAATACCATAAGTTAATACACCACCAGCTTTATGAAGAACTTCATAAATAGTAACTTCATAACCATTTCGAGCAAGTTCTCCTGCACAAGAAAGTCCTGCTGGTCCACTACCTATAATAGCTACCTTTTTACCATTACTATCTTTTTTATTAGTACTAGCTAATTCATTTTTAATAGCATAATCAGCTACATAACGTTCTAGTGAACCAATTGATATAGCTTCACCTTTTAGTCCTTTGATACACATACTTTCACATTGTTTCTCTTGAGGACATACCCTACCACAAATAGCAGGTAAACTAGATGATTCACTAATTATTTCATATGCTTTCTTTATATCATTTTCTTTAATTGCTTTAATAAACTCAGGTATTTTTATATTAACTGGACAGCCCTTCATACAACGAGGATTATTACATTGTAAACAACGTTCTGCTTCCTTCTTAGCTTCTTCATCAGTATAACCTAATTCTACTTCAAGAAATGTTTCACTTCTTTCTTTAGGATCTCTTACTTTTCCAATAACTTTTTCCATCTTAATCCCCCATTTCTTTTTCCATTTGTTCCATTTTTTCTTTTTCTTCTTCTTTATAGGTACCAAGACGTTTTAATACTAAATCAAAGTCTACTTTATGTCCATCAAATTCTGGTCCATCAGTACATGCAAATTTAGTCTTACCATCTACCTTACAACGACAAGCTCCACACATACCACTACCATCTACCATAAGTGGATTCATACTAACTATTGTTTTAACATTATATTTTTTTGTTAAAAGTGCAACATTTTTCATCATTATAACTGGTCCAATAGCTACACAAATATCATAATTATTAATATTCTTTTCTAATGTTGTTGTAACAAAACCAGTATCACCATAACTACCATCATCAGTTACATAATAAACTTTATTAGCTACACTTTCTATTTTATCTTGAATAAGTAATAAATCTTTATTTCTAGCACCATAAATAACATCTGTTTTGATACCTAATTCTTTTAAATATTTAACTTGAGGATAAACTGGTGCAATACCAACACCACCAGCTACATATACAATTCTTTTATCTTTAAATTCCTCTGGATTTGCACATATTTCATTAGCATTACCAAGTGGACCTGTTACACTAAATAATTCATCTGTTAATTTAGATAATTCTAGTGTTGAAGCACCTACTACTTGATATATTAAATAAAGAATATTTTTTTCTCTATCATAATCATAAATAGTAAGAGGAATTCTTTCACTATCACTTTTAGCCATTACTATTGCAAATTGACCAGGCATACATTTTTTAACTACATTTTCTGCTTCAATAGCCATCTCAAATGAGTTAGTATTTAGCTTCTTATTATATAAAATCTTATACATTATATCACCATATATTATTGTATCATTAAAAAAAAAATAAAACTAGGTATAACAAAAAAATTGTGTAAATTACACAATTTATTTTTTTTATTGAACTGTACTAATTCTATCAAATGGATAAATAACTAATCTTGTTTTACCCATTATTTTTCCTTTATGAACAAAACCAACTACACGAGAATCTTTAGAATTACCACGATTATCTCCAACTAAGAAATAGTGACCATCTGGAACTGTTTCAGAACCTAACTCAGAAATATTAAAATCATCCGTATCACCATGCTTAAAGTTTTCAATAACAATTTCATCGTTAACATATAAATTATTATCACGATATTCAACTTTTTCTCCAGGTAATCCAATTACTCTTTTAATTAATTTTTCTCCATCAATAGTCGCAACTACAATATCAAAACGATTAACTCCATTAAGACGATAACCAATTTCATTTAGAATCATGATATCACCATCATTTAACGTTGGAGTCATACTAGTACCATTCACTCTAACTGGTGAAAAGATAAAGAATTTAATAACTAATGCAATTATAATTATTATTACATATGACATTATATTCTTTAATACTCTATTTTTTCTTTCCATTACTTTTTACCAAAAAAAGATAAGTCGTAACTTATCTTTATGCCCTTTCTTCTGTTTTATAACGACCAACCATTTTACGTAAGAATGTTAACTTAGCACGGCGTACTTTACCACGTCTAATAACAGTAATCTTAGCAAGTTTTGGTGAATGAACTGGGAATACCCTTTCAACACCTACACCATAAGAATTCTTTCTTACAGTAAATGTTTCACTAATACCTGATCCTTTACGTGCCATTACAATACCTTCAAAAGCTTGAATTCTTTCACGTTTTCCTTCAATAATCTTAACGTCTACTCTTACAGTATCACCAACACGGAATTCAGGAACGTTAGGATTAAGTTGCTCTTTAGTAATCTTATCAATTACGTTCACGATATCACTCCTTTACTTAAATATATGATCATATAAAATACATACATCGGATCACATAAGTAAAATTATATCATATTATTTATAAAATGCAAGAAAAAAGATGCAAATTGCATCTTTAATTAACTTTTAGTACATTGATACTTTTGATAACAACTTCCAGCACCAACACCACATTGTGAGTGATATACTGATACACAACCATATGCAGTTGTTCCAGTATTACTTCCTGTATTTAGTGTAGTTTCCATAGAACTCTTACTTGTATATCTTGAATAACTACAAGTTGTAGATAGAATACCAAATGGTTTACATGTCCATTTTAGTCCTTTTGTATTAACAGCGGCAACATGGATCTTAACATCTTTTGTTGATACACCATTTCCACTTGTTGTATAAGTTACTCTAACTGTAGCATCACAAGTTTTACTATCATTCATACGTTTAACTGCAATACCATATTTTGTATTAGCTTTAGCAGTTATAGGACCAGCAAATCCAGCTTGAGTAAATTTAACACAATCTGCACCAGAAACAATAGCACATGTAAATTTACCTTCTTTATTAGCTGCTACATTGAATGCATATGTTGTACCAGATGGTCCTTCAAGATTAAAGTTAGTTTTCTTTTGACCATCATTTATACCTTTATCAGTAATTGTAATAGTTGCAGGTGAATCAGTAATACATGTTTTATGATTACTAGTTACTGTTCCACTACAATCTTTACATGTTGTCTTACCATCTTGATCTTGATATTGGTTACCTTCACAAGCCATACATTGACTATATGTAATATTCCAATATGTACCAGCTTTACAATCTTTAGCAGATTTTGGTACTGGGGTTACAGTTACTTTTGGAGTAGTTGTAACTTTTGGAGTAGTTGTAACTTTTGGAGTTGATGGAGTTTTAGTTCCTTTACTATGACAGTAATTTGTATAATCCCATTCACAATCAGAACGTAATGTACATTCTGTTGCTGTCCTAATACTTTCACATCTTGTTGATGAAGAACCACCAGTCTTAATATATAAGAACTTATCAGTTGTACGAGTCTTATTACCATTACTATCATATTCTTCAACTCTAATTACATATTCGCCAATATTATTTAATGTAAATGTATAACTACCATATGTTTCATAACGATATAATTGTGGGCATGACGTAGATGCTGGATAATTACATACAATTATAACTAATTTATTTACAGAAGAATCTGTCTTTTCAACAGTTACTTTAACTGGAGCTTTAGCACCATTATCTCTAGGTTTAGTATCTTCATATTTTGCATTAACATATCCTTCGTTATTTGCATCTTTACTAGATATCTTAAATCCTTGACTAGATGAACTAGAACCTCCGCTAGATCCACCACTTGAACCGCCACTAGATCCACCACTTGGATCAGTTGCAGCATTTACTGTAACATAAACTTTCTTTTCTACACCATTACTTGATCTAACAACAATTGTTGTATAACCAGAAGCAAGACCTGTAATAGTAGCTTGTGTACCAGTTTCATTAGGTACTACATATGCTACTGAACTATCTAATGAAGTATAACTTAATGCTTTATTACTTGCATTATCAGGAGTAACAATTGGCATAATAACTTGACTTTGTCCAGTAGTTAAATAAATATCACTAAGAGCAACATTAATATCAGTTACTTCAACAATATCACTTTCTACTTCAACATCAATTCTATCTTTTGTACCATTAACTGATGAAACAGTAATAACTGCTCTTCCTTCACTAAGACCTTTTATTTTACCATTTTCAACAGTAACAACACTTTCATCACTACTTTCCCAAATTAATTTATCAGGGTCAGCATTTGAAGGTTCAATAGTATATGTTAATCTTTCAATAGTACCAACTTTTATCTTACGTAGTTCTCCATCAAATGATATTCTTTCAGGAGTTACAATAATTTCTGTTCTAGTATAATCTCTATTTACATATACTCTTAATTCTTTTCTAAATTGTCCATTATTAACATCAGTAGTTACAATAGCTTCACCTTCACCAACAGATGTTACTATACCTCTACTATCAACAGTAACTACTCTTGTATTAGAAGAAGTAAACTTCTCATTTTCAACGTATCCTCTAGATGGATTTAAAACAAGTGCTATTTGATATGTATCATTAAGTGGCATAAATAAATCTCCCTCTTTAAATGATACATCTGTTAATGGAATACTTGGATCACCATCACCAACTATAACATTTGCTGATGCACTATGTTTTTCATTCTTAGCATCAACATATGTTGCAGTTACCGTTGTCTTACCATAATCAAGTCCTGTTACATTGCCATTATCTACTTTAGCAATAGTTTCATCAGCAGAACTCCAAGTAAGAATAGGTTGTGGATCATTCTTAACTTGAGCAATGATATTAACTGATTTACCAACATTAACATAAACATCACCTTCTGGTTGAATAGTTACATCATATGTAAGCACTTCAGTCTTATTACTTCCACCTTTCGTTAATAAACTCATTAATAATATGAATATTACTATACCAATAAATATCCATACTAATACTTTATTGTTATTGTAAAAGTTAGCTAAAAAACTTCCACTTTCTTGTTCTTCTTGTTCATCATCTAATTCATTACTATACATTTTTCACACACTCCTATTAAAAGGATATCACAAATAATATCATTTAGCAACCTTTTTCCAATAAAAAAACTAGCTATTGCTAGTTTAAATTATATGTTTAAATTCATTATCTTCTTCAGATTCAACTTTTTTACTATAATCTTTACTAAAACATAATGTTAAATTATTATCCATAGATACATTTTTATCAACTTCTTTATAAAAATGTTCTATTTTATATACCTTAATAGAAACTATTTTATCTTCTTTATCAGCATTTTTGATGCGTGCAACTCTTTCTTTTAAATCAGAATTTATATACTCTTGCTCATTATCTTCATAACATTTAGAATACTCTACTTCAACTTCACCATCTTCATATTCTACTTCATATTCAAAATCTAAAGTTCTAGGATGTATTTTAGATGGTACACGGCAAAGATAAACAGAATCATTTCCAATTTCTCCTTCATCTGTTACATAAATTACTTCTTTAGAAACTTTATATGGAGGAAACCATGTAGAAGATAAACAATATTTTAATGTATCTTCAAACCTTTCATAACTACAGCTGTCACTACTATCATACCATGCGTTTGATACTCCACGATAATAAACAAATCTTACTTGATCTTCAGTATATTTCTTTTCCATAAACTCTACCTTTCTATTTAATTATAGCTCTATTATTTAAATTAATCAATTACTAAGATGGTGTCCCCTGCGAGAATCGAACTCACATTTAATTCTTAGGAGGAATCCGTACTATCCATTATACTAAGAGGACTCCCTTTAATTATAATTTAGAAATGTTACAGAATCAATCATTTTTTTATATTCATCATAGCTAATATAATATCTAGGCATTTCTTTAATTATGATTAAACTATATTTATTATTACCAACTAAATATGTTTTCTGAGTAATTAAGATAATATTTTCATTATAACTAATTTCAACTATATCAGTATCATCATTAATCTCATAAGCAAAGTTTTGTTCTTTAATATAATCTATTGTTTGATTAACATGAAACTCTATTTTTTCATATAATTCATCATTATCATCATCTGTTACATCATAACTATATACTCCAATAAATGAATCATCTAGAAGTCTTTCACAAGATATAACATAATCACCAATATTATCTTTTTTACAACGAAATGATGCATCTACATCAATTGAGAATAAATTATTAATTGAATTAGTTACATAATGTTCATTAATACTTACTGAATTTTTATAAGCTTCATTTAAAAACAATAATATTCTATTATTCATAGCTTTAATAGTAATAAAAGTTAAAGGTATTGTGATAATAAACAAAATATAACCTAAATACTTTTCTTCTTTAGCAACATACATCGTATAGTAAATTGGTAAATAAAATATTGATAATGTAATTAATAAAATAATACGCCATTTCTTTTTACTTTTAAGTATCTCTTCAGAAGCATTATATAATGACATAATAAATGATGGAATAAAAAACAATAAAACAACGATTATTAAATAAGTATATAACTCCCCTTTAATTAAATTAGTAAGTTTTAAATAACTTAAAACTAATATAAAAGGATATAAAAGAATAGTTAATACATAGTTATAGTTTTTTAACATTTCTATCACCTTGACTTATTATTTTAACATAGTTTTTTTTAAAATACTACATACTGTTGTCTTTTTAGATAAATTAATATATAATTATCATTGGAGGGTATATGAAATACGGTATGTCAATAGAAGAATATAAACTTTATGTAGATGCCATAAAAGAAGAATGTGAAGAATTAATAGCTTTAAAAGAAAAGAAAAATAGTTCAGAAGTTTATCCAGCAGAAATCAAACAACAAGTAGATAATCTATGGTTTACAACATCAAACTTTATTGATAGAAGCCATGGCTTTATTCTTACAGACGATGAAAACATGACTAAAGATTTTGAAACTATGTTTAATCACGTAAGATCATTTTTACGTGTTAGAGATTCCGTTGCACATTGTCGTGCTGAAATAGCTAGAGCATTAAAAGAAAATGACGATGATAGACTGATAGAAAGTGCTGAATTTCTAAAAATAGAAAGATCTATATTTAACAGGTGCGTTGATGATTTATTAAAACATGCAACATATGTTAAAGATGAATATTTTGGATATAGCAAATAAAAAAATGACTTAAAGTCATTTTTATTTTTTATTAATTTCAATATTATAGTATTCTCTAATCTTCTTCTCTATTTCATCACGTAATTTAGTATTTTCTTTTAGAAGCAGTTTTACATTTTCTTTTCCTTGACCAAGTTTTTCACCATTATAACTAAACCAAGCACCAGTTTTTTCTAAAATACCAGCATCAGTTCCAAGATCAATTATTTCTCCTTCTCTACTTACACCTTCACCATACATAATATCAACAGTAGCTACCTTAAATGGAGGGGCTACTTTATTTTTAACTACTTTAATAGTCGTTTTATTACCAATAATAGCATCTCCTGCTTTAATAGCCTCACTTCTTCTTACATCAAGTCTAACACTTGAATAGAATTTAAGCGCACGTCCACCAGGTGTTGTTTCAGGATTACCAAACATAATACCTACTTTTTCACGTAATTGGTTAATGAAAATAGCAATAGTTTTAGTTTTATTAATAGTACCACTTAATTTCCTTAAAGCTTGTGACATAAGTCTAGCTTGAAGACCAACATGAGAATCTCCCATTTCACCATCTATTTCTGCTTGTGGAACTAAAGCTGCTACTGAGTCTATTACTACAATATTAATAGCATTACTACGTACTAGGGCTTCACAAATTTCTAAAGCTTGTTCACCTGTATCAGGTTGAGAAAGTAATAATTCATTAATATTTACACCAAGATTCTTTGCATAAACTGGATCTAGTGCATGCTCTGCGTCAATAAATGCTGCACGACCACCCGCTTTTTGAACCTCTGCTATTGCATGAAGAGCAAATGTGGTCTTACCACTAGATTCTGGCCCAAAGATTTCAATAATTCTTCCTTTTGGATAACCTCCAACACCAAGAGCCAAGTCAAGAGATAAACTACCACTACTTGATACTTCAACTTCTGCATGATGATTATCGCCAAGAAGCATAACTGCCCCTTTTCCAAATTGTTTTTCAAGTGTTGCTAACACATCATCTAATGCTTTATCTTTATTTATTTTTTCACTCATAATATTCTCCTTATACTTATTTCTAAATTAATTGTATATTGTTTTAGTCAATAAATCAATTGGTTTGACAAAAAATATTTTGCCTTATAATATTGAAAATGAATGATATTAATAGATATGACATTTATATATAACCTCCCTTCCAATCAAACATAACAAGAACTAGTAATTTAAGTCAAATTACAAAAAAATAATAATTTTATTTTTAAAATAATTAAAAAAAGAAAATCTCTTAAATGAAACTTTCTTTTTTATTAAATAAATAATCTAAATCAACTATTTCTAGTTTTTCTGTGTTTACAAAGTTTTACAACAAAATTTTATTTGTTTACACAATATTTACGTTTATTTTTTCGCAAAATCTTCAAGCACTTTACTACGATATTCTAAAATAGGAGCTACTGATTTACCCATATAGAATGTATATATTATTTTAGCTACATAACTTGAACAATCTGCTTGAAATACCCATGGTTTTTCTAAAGCTTCTTTTGGAACATAACTTAAATTAGTTGTATATAGTCTTGTAAATAATCCTTCTTCATAAGCTTTTTCAAACACTTCAATTCCTTTAGTAAATAATGAATATGCACTCATCATAAATATTTGTTTAGCTCCCTTAGCTTTTAATTCTCTAGCAACATCAATCATTGATTCACCTGATGCAATCATATCATCTACGATAATAATATCTTTATTTTTAACATCTTTTCCAATATATTCGTGTTTTAAAATTGGATTTTTTCCATCAACAACACGATATAAGTCTCTTTGTTTTTCAAAGTGACCTCCAAGTTCACAGCCTAACA
>JAEEGK010031199.1_pt1 | contig 10517 bp, 7 predicted proteins | sample 8958771 | NCBI WGS metagenome assembly JAEEGK01 (sample SAMN16246547, study PRJNA631951) | gut metagenome | biome: gut microbiome; feature: rumen; material: SC-attached | host: Bos | place: Iran: Karaj | collected 2018-10 | reverse complement strand
AATAAAAAAAAAAAAAAAAAAAAAAAAAAAAAAAAAAAAAAAAAAAAAAAATAAAAAAACAAACAAAAAAAAAAATAAAAATAAAAAAAAAACCAAAAAAAAAAAAAAAAATAAAAAATGGACGAACAAACAGGTTCAAAAATAAAACTAAAAGACTACGAAATCCAAATAGGTGACACATACAAACTAGACACAAAGCACAAAATAGCAGCAGGTGCATTTGGTGATGTATTCGAGGGTCAAAATGTAAAAAATGGTGAAAAAGTAGCAATAAAATTAGAAAGAGTAGATGCTCAATTTCCTCAATTATTCTACGAAAGTAAAATATACATGTCTCTACAAGGAGGAGTAGGTATACCAAACATTCATTGGTGTGGTAATCAAAAAAATTACAATATCCTAATAATTGATTTACTAGGTCCAACATTAGAAAATTTATTTAATAATAACAACCGTCAATTTTCATTAAAAACTGTATTACAAATTGGTGATCAAATCCTTCAAAGAATAGAATTTATACATTCACGTAATTTCGTTCATCGTGATATTACACCTGAGAATTTTGCTTGTGGAAATGAAGAACAACAAAAAGAGAAAATTATTTATATATTTGATTTTGGTTTATCTAAAAGATATCGTGATCCTAAAACAGGTCTTCATATTAATTATAAAGATAATGCAGGTATAATTGGTTGTATTCGTTATTCATCAATTAATGCTTTACTTGGTTTAGAACAAGGAAGAAGAGATGATATGGAAGCAATTGGTTATATGCTTGTTTATTTTATGAAAGGGAAATTACCTTGGCAAGGAATTAAAGCTAAAAATATGAAAGATAAATTTAGAAAGTTAAAAGAAAGAAAATTAGAAACTACTGTTAAAGAATTATGTACTGGATTACCTGATGAATTTCAACAATTTTTAAGTTATACTAGAGAAGTTCAATTTGAAGATAAACCTGATTATCATTTACTTAGAAGACTTTTAAAACAATGTGCTGATAAAAATAAAATTAAATTTGATGGGAAACTTGATTGGATTAAAGAAGATACTATTTTTGGGAAAGATGTTATGAAATTTAATTTAATGGATGATGAAGAAAAGAATGAAAAGAAAGAAAGAAAGAAAAAAAGAGGGAAAACTGTTAAAATTAAAACTAATTTAGAGAATGATGAAGAGGAAGATGAAGATGAAGATAATAATGATTAGAAAAGATTAAAATAAGTCTTTTTTTTATATTTTTGTTTTAATTGTGTATATTATTTTTTTTATTTTCTAATAGTAAAATTAAATGATTTTTGAATTATATTAAAAAAATAAATATTAAAATAAAATAAAAAAATAAAAAAATGTCATTTAAAACAATTTCCTACACCATTCTTATAATAATATTGGTAAGTAGATAAATTTAAAATATAAATAAAAAATAGATTTTTTCAATAACAGCAATAACACTTTCATCAATAAACTTTCCATTTTTAAATATGGTTTGGACAAATCATTATTTTGGTCCACTTGGATTATTAGAAATAGGAGGAATAACATTCTCAATGTTATTAACATTAATGTCATTTATTATTATAACATTAAATTCAAAAGTCTTATTAATATCTCTCTTAATTCTAATATTAATATCATCAATATTTACATTTTTACTATCAATATTTCTTTTTATAGGAACAAAAGTAAGATACTGGAATGAAAGTTTAGGATGTCATACTCAATATAAAGGATTATATAGTGCTTGGAAATCAGTAGATATTTATTTACAAAGTGTAGATGAAACATTATGTTCAATTCATTGTCCATGTTATTTTAATAGAACAACAACAATGAAATATTTATATAATCCAAATACAAATTATTATTATAATAATTGGCATGTTAGAAATGTTTCAATTGATGCTTTAAGAATACAAGATTGTAATAAAAGTGCAAGAAAGCAAAGTTATAATAATTATTTAATGAGAAATGCATATTCTAATTATACTTTAAATACTTTTTGGTTTGATAGGTATTTTGATAAAGTTGAAAGATATTTTAAATGTACTGGATTTTGTGGTTTGACTTATTATAATGAAAATTTGAGAACTAATGGAAAAATAATAAAATATTTATTTAGTGATTTAAGTAATGTTCCTGAAAATTTTGGTTGTTTAGATTCTTTTATTCATTGGTTACAAAGAATGATGAATTCAGTTGGAAGTTTTTTTGTTTTTATATTTGTTTTACAAATAATTTTATGTTCAATTATTTTATGTATGATTTTAGAAAGTAATAATTATAATTATGATAATGATAATGATAGTGAAGATAATATTGAAGAAAAAATTATATTGAATGAAAAAATAAATAATAAAATTGAAGATAATAAGAAAAATTATAAAGGAAATAAAAAAGATGAAGAAAATTTGCTTTTGAAAAGTGCAATTAATACTAGTAAAATTAGTGATATAAAAAAATCAAATATTGAATCTATTTTAATTAATAATAATAATCCTTTTCAATTAGAAAAAGAATCAAATAATTTAAAAAATACTCAATTTATTGAATTGGAATCTATGAAAAAGGAAAATGATGATTTGAACAATTTAGATAAAAATTTAATTCAAAATTTTAATAATGAAAAAGAGATTTCTTTAGTTAATGATAATGAATTGATTCAAGATGTTAATGATTATACAAATGCACCTAAATTAAAAAAACTTAAAAATCTTTCTAAGAATAAAAAAAAAAATAAAGAAGATAAAGAACATTTAATTTTTAATCCTTCAAATAATGCTTAAAATTTTTAATTTATGTATATATTTATTATTTTATATTATGATTAGTTCTTTTTAAATTTTTTTTTAAATATTGTATTCAATCAATTATAGTTTTGTAAAAAAAAGAGTTCAAATGAAATATTTATAATATAACAATAATTAATATAATAATTAATCTATAAAGTTAGAGGATAGTTTTTTTGTAGAATTAATAACTTCTTCAATATTAAAACTTTCTTTTGATTGGGGAATTAATTTAGTATTATAAAATAAATTATCATTTCTATTTTTTATTAAATTATTGTTAATATTAGTATTATTCATATTATTCCCTAAAGTTAATATTGAATTAGAATAAAAATTTCCATATTTATTTTTTCTTGAAATATTATTATTTGAAGGAATAAAAGGATTATTCATAAAAGTATAATTTTGCATATTATTATTTCTATCATCATAATTTATATCAGATAAAATAGAATTAGTATAATTATTATCATATTTTTTTCTTTGAAAAAATTTCTGTTCTGTTCCTTTATTTAAATAATCACTTTGAATTTGATAATAATCTAAATTATTTGTTTTATTGCTTTCATGATTATAATAAAATATTCCACTATTTGGAATTTTATTTTCATTTTTAAATGAATTATAATTATTATCATTTTGAACTGAATTTTTAATATTAAATAATTCTCTAACTTCTTTTTGTTTAAACATATTTTCATATGATATTAATTCTTTATCATCTAAAAAAATATCTATTATTCTTTTTCTTAATCTTTGAAAATAATTTCCAAAACCTAAATTTTTTGCTACTTTTAATTTTGCATTAATGTGTTTTTCTTTTGTTTTTTGCAAATTTTCATATTTAAATTTGGTTTTTAATTCATATTTTTTTGAATTATTTTCAAATTCTTTTATTTCATTATGTTCTTGAAATGGTTTTAAATCAATTAAATTAGATTTTTTATTATTTTTAAATACTCCTTTGTATAAATCATTTATTTTTCTTTTTTTATTCATATATTTCTTTAAGTGAAATTTATTAATTAATATTTATTATATTCACTTTTATATTTTATTATTTAATTTCTTCTTTATTATTATTTATTATATAAATAAAAAATTAATTAATTTTGTTTATAATAACAATATTTAAGAATTATCTTCTTGATTTTCTTTCTTTAAATTATTTTCTTCTGAATTTTCTAAATTATTTTCTTTAATTATTTTTATATTATTATTATTTTGAACTGGTGTTTCTAATTGATTATCTTTTATTGTTTCTATATTATTTTCTTTAGATATTCCTTTTTTTTCATTTGAATCATCTCTTGGAGTTTCTAAATTTAATTCAATTGTCTCTTTACTTGGTTTAATTAAATTAATATTTTCTTTCTTATTACTTATTTTTTTAATATCTTTTTTCATTTTTTCATCTGAACTGAAATTTAAACTTTTTTTATTTGTATCTAATTCAATTGAAACTTCTCTATTCTTTATATTATTTTTTATATGATCTTTTTTTTCTTCTCTTTTATTATTTTTTTTATCTATTTTCTTTACTGAATTTTTTTTTTCACTACTTACCTTAGTATCTAATTTATTTCCTTCTATTTTTATATTTGTTCTTTTTTTTTCTCTTGATTTTGATGTTGTTGAATTATCAAAAGATATTTTTCTTGGAATTCTATTTGAAAAAACTGCTGTTGTTGTTGTTAATGGTTTTTCTTTTTTTTCTTTTAATTCTTTTTCTTTTTTCTCTTTTTGTTCTTTTTCTTTTTTTTCTTTTAATTCTTTATCTTTTTTTTCTTTTATTTCTTTTTCTTTCTTGTCTTTTGATTCTTTTTCTTTTTTATCTTTATTTTCTTTATCTTTTTTCTCTTTTAATTCTTTCTCTTTTTTATCTTTCAAATTATTATCTTTTTTCTCTCTATTTTCTTTTTCTTTCTTATCTTTTATTTCTTTATCTTTTTTTTCTTTTAAATTATTAACATTTTTTACTTTATCTTTTCCATCAGTTAAATCAATAATTTGAATATTAGAACTTTTTTTTTCAGTTTTTTTCTGAAAAATATTATCAACAGAAATTTCATTTCTTTTCTTTTTCTTTGGAAAATTAGTAACTGTAATTAAATAACGATTATCAGTCTTTTCATTTTTTAGTTTAAAATAAGAATAATGTTCAGGAGTAGTTGGTTTTCTTTTATCAATTTGTTTATTTTGTTTTAGATTTAAATTATCTTCTTTTTGAATATTTTTTATTTTATTTTGAGTATTATTTTCTTCCATTAATGTATGAAAATGATTAGCTAAATTTTTTAATAATAAATTTACTTTTTTGAATTATATTATATAAATCATTTCTAATTTCATTAATTTCATTCCAAAATTTTTTATCTTTTTCTTCTATTTTATTTTCTAAATTTGATAAATTTGAAAATGTAATATTTATTTTTTCTTTTACTATTATTTTTATATAAATTATAATTTACTTTTATTTTGATTTTCTTCATTATTTTCTATTACTTTTTTATCATCACTAATTTCAATTTCAATTTCTTTAGTTTTTTTCTTATTATAATTATTATTTTCTTCTTCATTTTTTATTTCATCCCCATCATTCATTTTAACAAAAGAAAAAAAAATTTAAAAATCATTTAAAAAAATTTTATATATATTAAAAATAAATAATAAATAACTAAAAAAAAAAAATTATTTTCTAAAAAATCTTTTTAATTTTATTTTTATTAAAATCAATTTAAAAAAAAAAAACCTAAAATTTTAATTATCATCTTTTTTCTCATTAGAATTTTGTTCCTGCATTTGAATAGTTTTAATAATCTCTTCAGGTAATTTAGGATATCTAATAACTTTTCCTTTTTTATCTCTAACTTCCCCATATCTACAACCTCTAAATTTAATAACATCTAATTCTTTTTCAGAAACAACAGCACCATCTAATTTTTCTAAAAGAGGACACATTTCAATTAAAAAATGTCTATAACCTTTAATATGATCTAAAGGATTACCATATAAAGTTAAACTAGTTAAACTTTGACATTTACTTAATGCAGTTACTTTTTCAATTTCTTGAATATTATTACCATGAACATATAATATTTTTAAAAAAGGTAATTTTTGAACATCTGGACTTATATCAGTTAATTTATTTCTTGATATATCTATCCATTGTAATAATTCAACTTTTCCTAATTTTGATTTAAATGTTAATTCTGGTAATAATTCAGTTAAAACTTCATATATTCCTGATAATGATGTTAATTTATTATTTGATACATTAAATGAATTTACGTATTTTTTATATTTTATTTTTACTTTTTTTTTCTCTTCTTTTTTTTCTATTTTATTTATTGTATTTTGAGTTTCATTAAATTTTTTTCCACGGGCTTCATTTACGTCATCTCTTATTTTTCCTTCGTAAACTTCATTTGCTTCGTTTTTTAATTTTTTTATTTTTAATTCTTCTTCATCATTTTTTTTATCATTTGCTTCTTTTTCTGCATCTGTTTTTTCTTCATTTGAATCTTTTTTTTTATTTTGTTTTCTTCTTCCACTTGTTGGTTCTTTATCTACTAATTCTGATAAACTTTTTGCATCAAAGAAATTATATACTAATGGTTTGTCTGCTTGAATGTAACAAATTGTTTCTTGATCTTCTCCTGAAACTGATGATGTTATTGACATTTATTTATTATGTTTTTATTATTATATCAGTTTTAATAATATATTTTATTTATTTTTTTATTTTTTATTTTTTTTATTTTTGTTAATATTTTTATTTTATTTTTAGTTATTTAGAAAGTTTTTTATTTATTGGTTTTTTCATTTTTTGTTTTTTTCTTTTTATTATAAATTTTTTACGAAATTTAGGTGAATAATCCAATCTTAAAGGAGAAATTTCTCCTATTTTTAGATGTCTTTTTTTACCTAGTAATGAGTCATTTTTATTTGATGGTGTGTTTAATAAATCTAATTCCATTTTATTATTTTGTTTTAGCTCTTTTTCATCTAAATTTATTTTATTGATTAAAGAACAATAATCTAAAATTTATTATTATTATGTTGTATAATTTACATGAATTTTCTAAATATTGTAAAATAATACCTGGTTTCTCTTTATTCATAATTTAATTAAAATAAAAAAGCTTTTTTATAATTATATATTATAAAAATTCATAATTCTCTTAAAAATAATAAAAAAAACCAAATAACATATACTACAATTTATTATTTGAAAAAAAAACTAAAAAAAAAAAAATAAACTACAATAAATAAAAAAAACTAAGATTACATTTAATTATTATTCTTCTTCTTCATAACAGAAATAGGAAAATATTTAGAAATACTTTCAATAAAAGGAGGTTCAGAACTTTCATTAATCCACTTTCCAGCTAAATTATTTAAAATACTATTTAACTTAACAGGACTAATTTTAACCATACTAGAATCAGCAACAGTAGCATAAAAAACAGAAAAACTTTTACACCAAGAATTCATAATCCTAACAACAGAATAATTACTTTCAATACTCATTTCAGGAATTTTACTAATAATATCAAATAAAACAGGAATTTTTTCCTTAGACAAAGAACCATTACAACCACAAGAATAAATTTTTCTATTTTCACAAAGGAAAAAACTAGATCTAAAACCAGCAGAAATTTGATAAATTTTAACAAAAGGATTTTCAAATTTTACTAAATCAGGAGTATTAAAATTCTTAAGTGAATTTCTACCTAATTGTCCTTTACTACCCCAACCCCAACTATAAACTTTTCCAGTTGTAGTTTTAACAATTGTATGTTTAAAACCACATGAAATTTGATTAATTCTCTCATTTTTTTTTAGAAAATAAGTTATTAAAGTTGGATGAAAACGAGGATTAAAATCACCTAATCCTAATTCACCATATTTATTTGATTTACCCATTGAATATAAATTACCATTATTATTTAATATTATACAAAAATTATTTCCACATGATATATTTATTACTTTCTCATTATAATTATTTAATGAAAATTTAAAAGGATAATAATTTAAACTATTTTTCTTTTTTTTATCTTGCCAAGGCCAAATATATGCATTTCCCTTTTCAGATATTGCAAAATTTATATATCCTGCACTTTTAACTTGAGTCATTTTTATATTTTTAAAATCTGATATTAATGTTGGTTTTTCTATTATATTATTATGACCTAATCCTAATTGACCATTTAAATTCAAACCAAATGACCAAATATTACCATTTTGATCTAATATAAATGAATGATCTTCACCACATGATACACCATTTGATATTATTACTTCTTCAATTTCTGGTATTTTTACTCCATCAACTCTATTTAATACTTTTAATTTTAATTCATTATATTTTGTAATATTTAATAAATAATTATTTTCTATGTCATTTTTATTAATTAATGTTGAATTAATTGGTACACCACATTGACCATAATTATTCCAACCAAAAGTATAAATTTTTCCTTTTTGACTTGTACATAATGTATGTTGTGAACCAAGAGAAATTAATTGAATTGGATCATTTATTTTTAAACTTTTTGTATATATTGAATCAAAAATTGAAGCCCATAAATTATCATATGTTTCATCTGTATCTATCATCATATCAAAATCTAATATTTTTGCAAATAAATATATTTTTCCTTGTTCATATGGATTATGAATTGGATTATTTGACATTAACATCATATTACTTGCAAATGAATTTATATTTGTTTTATCTAAAAATAACGCTGGGAATAATATACTTAAATTATTTTTATAATTCTCTTCAAATACTATTGATTGTATTTTTAAAAATTTATCAGTGTAATAAAAATTTTGAGGAAGAGAATATTTTGATATTAAATGATTACGAAATGCTCTTTGAATATAAAATACTTTTTCTTTTAATAAATTGAATTTTTTAACATCAAAATATGTTTTCCAATTTTTTTGAATTTTTATTATGTTATCTTCATATTCTTTATATTTTGATAATTGATTTTCTGATATAATGAATTTTTCATTTTTTTGCTTTTCATTTGAGTTTTCATATATATTTGAAGTTGAATTATTTTTTTCTTCATCTAAATTAGAATTAAAGTTATTATTTTTAATATTATTTGAATATTTATCATTTCCATTTTCTGTTTTTACATTTTCATTTTCATTAAATGAATGTAAATTATTTTCAGTGTCTTCTTTATTAGATGTTAATTCTCTTTCTTCTAAATTTGAAATATTATATTCATCTTTAATTAAGTTTTTATCATCTTTATTATTTTTTTTTCTTTTTTTATTTGATGATATTTCTTCCTCTTCTTCTTCTTCTTCTTCTTCTTCTTCTTCATGTTCATTTAATTGATTAGATAATTTTTTATTATTATTTTCTAATGGTGTTGTATTATTATATTTATTATTATTATCATTTGGAATTATTTTATTATTTTTTATTGGAGTTGTAAAATTTTTATTTTCATTTATTTCATTATCATTTTTAATAGGTGAAAAATTAGTATTATTTTTAATATCTTCATCATTATTTATAATTGTTTTAATTTCCTTATTTTCATTATTATCATCAAGTGATATATTTTCACTTTTTCCATTTTCAATTATTTCATTTTCATTATTATTATTATTTCCATTTGTAATAATTTTAGTATTTTCATTTGGTGTAATATTATCATTATTATTATTTTCTATAAGTGTATTTTCATTATTATCTTTAAGTGTTTTTTTTGATAAATTAATAGAAATTGACTTTTCATTATCTTGAAATGTAACATTATTTTTATGAATATTAGAATTATTTTCATTTAATAAATCTAAATATGATTGTGGATTTGTATTAATTCTTTTAAGAGTTTTTGAATGATCTTCATTATTTTCTTCATTACTAATTCCCTCAATATTATATTTTTTTTCATTTGATAAACTTTCTTTTAATTTAGGTTTTGATGAATTTCTCTTATGAATTTTTTTCTTTTCAATAATATTTAATAAACTATCTTCTTTTTCATTTTCTTCAAATTCACTCATTTGTTCTTCTAATGTTTTTTTCTCATTTGATGTATTATTTATTGGTTGATTTTTTTCTGTATTTGAAGTTAAATTATTTTTCAAATCATTTACTTTTGGAAATGTGTCAAAATTATTATTTGAATTTTGATTTAAAGATTCATTTTCTTCTTTTGTTATATTTTCATCTGTAAAATTTTTATTTTTTATTGAATTAAAATTACTTTTTATTTCTTCATCATCTTTTTTTTCTTTAATATCATCATTATTTTCTTCTTTTAAATCATCGTTTTCTTTTTTTTCTTCTTTAATAACTTCTTCATTTTCATCTTTTATTTCTTCTTCTTTTTTTTTCTCTTTTTTCTCATCATTTTCTTCATTTTCTTTTTTATCTTCTATTATCTCATCTTTATCTTCATTTTCTTTTTTATCTTCTATTATATCATCTTTGTCTTCGTTTTCTTTTTTATCTTCTTTTATATCATTTTTATCTTCATTATCTTTCTTTTCTTCTTCATTATCTTCTTTTTCTTCATTATCTTCTTTTTCTTCATTATCTTCTTTTTCTTCATTATCTTCTTTTTCTTCATTTTCTTTTTTTTCTTCTTTTATATCATCTTTTTCTTCATTTTCTTTTTTTTCTTCTTTTATTTCATTTTTTTCTTCATTTTTTTTTTTTTCTTCTTTTTTTTTTTCTTT
>JAEEGK010031197.1_pt1 | contig 10518 bp, 5 predicted proteins | sample 8958771 | NCBI WGS metagenome assembly JAEEGK01 (sample SAMN16246547, study PRJNA631951) | gut metagenome | biome: gut microbiome; feature: rumen; material: SC-attached | host: Bos | place: Iran: Karaj | collected 2018-10 | reverse complement strand
TTCCGGAACAAGAACCGCAGAAAACAGGAAACCAGTAAAGCCCTCTGCAGAGTACAGGACAAGATCCTTCAATCTCTATATTGACATTGACAAGAGAGTCAAAGAAAAAGGTCCTGCCTATGAACGCTGGGTGAAGCTTTATAATCTTCAGCAGCGTTCCAAAGCGATGGTTTTTGCAAGAGATCACAAAGTCCGAAACCTCGCGCAGCTGTCTTCTCTCGCAGAAGAAAAAGTGAAAACCCGCGATGAGCTGCTTTCATCGATTCGATCATCTGAAGCAAGGCTTGCTGAGATTGCTACACTCAGAAAACACATCATCAATTATTCCAAAACAAGAACCACCTACGAAGAGTATCGGAAAGCCGGATACAGTAAGAAGTTCTTCGAAGCTCACCGTGAAGAACTGACACTTCATAAAGCAGCCAAGGATGCTTTCGATGAACTTGGCGTTAAGAAGATTCCGAAAGTCAAAGACCTGAACTCGGAGTATGCTGATCTTATGGCTTCAAAGAAACAGGCTTATGCTGAATACAGGAAAGCCCGGGATGAAGCGCAGGAATATTTGATTGCAGAGAGAAACCTCTCTGTTTTGTATGGAGCGGAAACCCAGGAGGAAAAGGAACGTCAGAAATCTGAAAAAGTTCACTGAGCAAATATGACCGATTCCTTCCAGGTTGCGGAGATTATAGCAAGTGATTTTTGTTTTGTGAAGAAACAGATTGCATGCATTTTTGTGGCTTTCTTGTGTAAGAATGTGTTGGAAACCGCGCCAGCCAAAGGCTGCAGAGATCAAAAATCTCGCAAAAATTTTCTTTGAAAAATCTCAAAAATCGTTTCTGTAGTCCACGCGGCACAGAGAAAAAGGTAAAAGAACATCCGGAGTCAGACATCACTTTCGGTGGTGCCTGGCTCCGGGTCTTTTTGCTTTCTGGAGGATGATGTCGAAGAGAAATAGCGTTTTGCAAAAACGCGTAGCCACACGAAGTGTGAAAAAGGGTTTGGGAATCCCCAACATGCAAGCGCATCGGAAGACTTTATGGATGGAGATGCACTGCTTGCCAAGTAGTGAAATGAAGAAAAAGGCTTATCTTGATGTTTATAACCGTCAACATCACGGCTCGTCAGGGAATTCATCTTGAAAATGTGTGGGTTTTTGTGGTATAATCCAAAATGTTGAATTGTATCCTGCTGAAGCAGCAAGATTTGGCGATATACCCAGGTTACTAAGGCAACACCAGCGATGTTTTCAGAACAGGAGGGGTGTTCATGGCAATCAGTTACAATAAGCTCTGGAACCTTGTCAGGCAGAACAAAATGAAGAAGGGCGAGCTTGCAAAAGCTGCCGGAATCAGCGATTACATGATGTCCAAGTTGAACAAGGACGAACCGGTACTGATGGAGATAATGATCCGCTTGTGCAAGGTTTTTCATTGCGATATTGGAGATTTGATGGAAGTCATTGAGGAAGAATAAACAAGAAGGGACAATGTATCATGGACAATCAGGTGCTTAATCAAATAGTAAGTTTTATCTGGGGTATTGCAGATGACTGCCTGCGTGACGTTTATGTGCGCGGTAAGTATCGTGATGTCATCCTGCCGATGACAGTCATCCGCCGTCTGGACGCCATGCTGGAGGCAACAAAGCCTACAGTCCTTGCGATGAAAAAACAGCTCGATGCTGCAAAGATTGATAACCAGTGGCCCGCGCTGTGCAATGCGGCGGGGCAGGCTTTCTGTAATGCGTCACCTTTCCTGCTGAAGGATTTAACCAGTCGCTCTAAGGCACAGACTTTAAAGGCGGACTTCAAAGCGTATCTTGACGGGTTCTCCCCAAATGTTCAGCTGATATTGGAAAAGTTTAAGTTCCGTAATCAAATCGATACGATGGTGGATGCGGATATTCTTGGCGCAGTCATCGAGAAGTTCACATCCTCTGATATCAACCTGAGCCCGAATCCAATCTATAAGGACGAGGCTAAGACAATCCTCAAACATCCTGGCCTTGATAACCACGGTATGGGTACCATCTTTGAGGAGTTGATCCGTAAGTTCAATGAAGAAAACAACGAGGAAGCCGGAGAACACTGGACTCCTCGTGATGTCGTCGAGCTTATGGCTGACCTTGTGTTCTTGCCGATTGTTGACAAAATAAAAGATGCTTCATATTCCTGTTATGATGGAGCATGTGGAACGGGCGGCATGCTCACCGTTGCCCAGGACAGGCTCCTCACCCTCGCCCACAGGCGCGGTAAGGAGGTCGCTATCCATCTGTTCGGACAGGAAATCAATCCGGAGACTTATGCTATTTGTACTGCTGATATGCTTTTGAAGGGTGACGGCGAAGAGGCAGAGCACATCATGTATGGCTCTACGCTTTCTGATGACCAGCATGCGTCCCGTCAGTTTGACTTTATGCTGTCGAATCCGCCATACGGCAAGAGTTGGAAGACTGATGCCGAAAAGATGGGTGGCAAGAAAGAAATTCTGGATACAAGATTCAATACTTATCTTGAATGTGGCGATTTGATGCCAATGATCCCGCGTACCAGTGATGGCCAGCTTCTATTCCTCTTAAATAACGTTTCTAAGATGAAGAAAGATACGGAACTTGGTAGCCGAATAGCTGAAGTTCATAATGGTTCATCTATCTTCACCGGCGATGCGGGTAGCGGTGAAAGTAATGCTCGCCGTTACCTGATTGAAAATGATCTTGTGGAAGCTATTATTGCCGTTCCTGAAAACATGTTCTACAACACTGGAATCGGAACGTTTATCTGGATTCTTTCTAATAAGAAAGAGGCTCGTCGCAAAGGGAAGATTCAGCTGATTGACGCTACAGCTATGAAATCTCCACTTCGCCGGAACATGGGTAAAAAGAACTGCGAATTTACTCCGGAAATTCGAAAAGAAATAATGCGAGTTTTCATGGAAATGGAAGAAAGCCCGGTTAGTCGAATCTTTGATAATAATGATTTTGGCTATTGGCAAGTAACAGTCGAAAGGCCACTAAGACTAAGAGTTTATCCAGATCGCAAGGTTCCAAACAGTGTATTTAAAAGCGATAGTGAGCGTATGCTGTTTGAAGAATTGATACACCATTTGCCGGATGGGGCTCCGTGTGATGATTGGGACGCATTTGCAAAAGCGACAAAACTAAAGGCTGCCATCTTAAAAAAAGTGCGTCCTTACATCACGGAAAAAGATCCCTCCGCGCAACCTGTTATCGGAGAACCGGATGCTGATCTTAGAGATACGGAGAATGTACCCTTTAATTATGAAGGCGGAATTGAGGCTTTTATAAAAAACGAGGTATTGCCGTTTGCACCGGATGCATGGGTAGACGAAAAGAAGACAGTGATTGGTTATGAAATCAGCTTTACCAAGTATTTCTACAAACCAACGGAGTTTAGGCCACTCGAAGATATTATTGATGAATTACAAGAAACCGTTGCTGATAAAGAAACTGCTATCGCCACGCTTATTACTAAAGGGATAAAAGCAGGGGTTCCAATGCGCCCAAGCGGTGTTGACTGGCTTGGAGATATTCCTGCTCACTGGAAAACAATAAAACTACGTCAATTGTTACACCCAGTATCAGAGAAAAACCATCCGGAGTTACCCCTACTATCTGTCGTTAGAGAGCAGGGTGTTATAGTCAGAGATGTTGATGACATTGAAGGAAATCACAACTTCATTCCAGAAGATCTCAGCGGCTATAAAAAGGTCAAAAAGGGCCAATTTGCTATGAACAAAATGAAAGCGTGGCAAGGCTCCTATGGCATCTCACCATATACAGGTATTGTTTCGCCCGCATATTTTGTCTTTGATGTTTCCTTCGACAATCTTGAGTATTTCCACTATGCGATAAGGAGTAAAGTCTACGTCAACTTTTTTGCTCAGGCGTCGGATGGAATTCGTGTTGGGCAATGGGATCTTTCAATCCCGAGGATGAAGGAAATACCTTTTATTATCCCGCCTGAAGATGAACAACAAGCAATTGTAGAGTATATTCCAAAGATCTGCCGCCGATACGATGCTGAAATCGAAAGATTGCAAAAGCAAATTGAGCTGCTGATCGAGCAGAAGAATAAGCTGGTAGCGGAAATTGTTACTGGAAGGGCTTCTGTTCCTACTGGAATGATATCGGAGGAATAATCATGTCTTTCACCAACACCAAGGAAATCGGCTTTGAATCCTTAATCGTTAAATGGCTTGTTGAGCAGAATGGATATGAGGAAGGCGAAAACGACGACTATAACAAAGAGTATGCTGTCGATGAGACACGTCTATTTCGGTTCTTGCAGGATACGCAGCCAAAGGAAATGAACAAGCTGGGTGTGTTAACCTCTGAAGTGAAGAGGCGGCAGTTTCTGAACCGCCTGTCTGGAGAGATTGCCAAGCGCGGTATCATTGACGTGCTGCGCAATGGTGTGAAGGTATACCCGGCAGACCTCATCATGTTCTTCCTGACGCCGACCGAAAATAATGAGCAGGCCAGAATTATGTATGAGAGGAATATCTTCAGCGTGACCCGTCAGCTGCGCTACTCGCAGGATGCCGGAAAGCTGGCTCTGGATGTCTGCCTCTTTATCAACGGTCTGCCCGTCATCACGATGGAGTTGAAGAACCAGCTGACGAAGCAGAACACGGAAAATGCTGTCCGCCAGTACAAGGAAGACCGCGATTTCCACGATCTTCTGTTTTCATTCAAGCGCTGTATGGTCCACTTTGCTGTGGACGACGCTACGATTCAGTTCTGCACGAAACTCGCCGGGAAGGACAGCTGGTTTCTGCCGTTTAATAAAGGCTATAATGACGGCGCAGGCAATCCGCCGAATCCGAATGGCCTTATGACAGACTACCTCTGGAAGGATATCCTTACCAAGAGAAAACTGTCTCGAATTATAGAGAACTATGCACAGATTATTGAAGAGGAAGATGAGGATACCAAGAAAAAATCCGTCAAGCAGGTATGGCCACGCTATCACCAGCTCGACTGTGTAGAAAAGCTACTCGCGGATGTGCAGAAAAACGGTGTCGGCAAGAGATACCTGATTCAGCATAGTGCTGGTAGCGGCAAGTCCAATTCTATTGCATGGTTGGCGCACCAACTGATCGGTTTGGAGCAGGACGGGCACCCGATGATTGATTCTGTACTTGTTGTTACCGACCGCCGGATTCTTGATAAGCAGATTCGCAACACAATCAAACAGTTCATGCAGGTAAAGAATACCGTCACTTGGGCTGAGCACTCTGGTGATCTCCGGAAAGCCATACAGGACGGGAAGCGGATCATTATCTCTACAATTGAAAAGTTCCCGTATATTATTTCCGAGATTGGCCAGGAACATAAAAACAATAAGTTCGCCATTATCATTGATGAGGCGCACTCCGGCCAGAGTGGACGTAATTCCGCAAATATGAATCTGGCGCTTTCCGGTCTCGCTACCGATGACGATGCAGATAATGAGGATAAGATCAATGCGATGATGGAAGGCCGCAAGCTCGTCTCTTCTGCCAGTTACTTTGCCTTCACAGCGACACCGAAAAACAAAACTGAGGAGATGTTTGGCGTTGCCTATGAAGAGGACGGGGAGATTAAGCACCGCCCGTTTCATGTTTACACGATGAAGCAGGCCATCCAGGAAGGCTTCATTCTTGACGTGCTGCGCAATTACACAACTATTGACAGCTGGTACAAAATTATGAAAACTGTCGAAGACGACCCCATGTTTGACAAAAAGCGTGCGCAGAAAAAGCTGCGTGCATTTGTTGAAGGGAATCCTGATGTCATCGCCAAGAAAGCGGCTATGATGGTGGAGCACTTCCATGAGCAGGTTATAGCCAAGAAAAAGATTGGGGGCAAGGCACGTGCAATGGTAGTCACCGCCAGCATACCGCGCTGTATCGAGTACTACTATGCGATAAACAAATGCCTTTCCGAGCGCCATAGCCCTTATAAGACCATCGTAGCTTTTTCCGGAGAACACAAATATAACGGTCAAGAACCCGCATTGACATCAGCCATATTGAACGGATTCCCAGATGCCAAAATTCCAAAGGAGTTTAAAAAGGACCCGAACAGGATTCTGATCGTCGCAGATATGTTCCAAACCGGTTTTGACGAGCCGTTGCTGCAGACCATGTATGTGGACAAACCGCTCTATGATATTGGAGCGGTGCAGACGCTCTCTCGTTTGAACAGAGCTTACCCCGGGAAGGATGAAGTATATGTCCTCGACTTTGCCAACAAGACATCTACCATAGAAGAAGCCTTTTCAAAATTCTATCGGACAACAATTCTTTCCGGAGAGACCGATCCCAACAAGCTATACGATCTGATTTCTCTCATGGAAAGCTATCAGGTTTATGATGAAACCGACGTCGACAGGTTGGTAAATCTGTTTCTTGGTGGTGCAGAACGCGATAGGCTCGACCCTATTCTGGATGCGTGTGCAGCGGTTTATAAACAGTTGGATCTGGACGATCAGATTAAATTCAAGAGCGCCGCAAAGTCCTTTGTGCGCACATATGGATTCCTTGGTGCTATTCTTCCGTATGGCAACGTTGAATGGGAGAAGCTTTCAATATTTATGAACCTGCTGATTCCAAAGCTGCCATCACCACGTGGCGATGACCTTTCGGAAGGTATTCTCTCCACAATTGATTTGAGTAGCTACCGCAATGAAGCACAGGAAGCGATCTCTATCAAGCTGGAAGATGCAGACGCAGAAATAGCACCGGTGCCTGCAGGGAAAATAGGACATATTGTTGAGCCCGAAATGGATCTGCTATCAAAAATTATCATGGACTTCAACGATATGTTTGGAAACATCAACTGGAACGACGCAGATAACGTGCAGCGTCAGATTCTTGCCATCCCCGAGATGGTTTCCCGGGATAAGAAATATCAGAATGCAATGAGAAATTCTGATGCACAAGAAGCCCGGACTGAGAGTGAAAGGGCGCTACAGCAGGTTATCTTCTCCATCATGGCGGACAATATGGAGCTCTTCAAGCAGTTCCAAGACAATCCGTCCTTTAAGAAGTGGTTGTCGGATTTGGTATTTAACCTTACCTACAATCCGGAAGGTAAAGAATATGTAATGCCTTCTTCTGAAAAACGAAACATAACGTATGATCTTCAACCACAACAATTAAGTATGGTCGCTGAGGAACAAGTGCCTTATGGAAAGAAGGATGAAGAATAACCCTCATAACATTAAATGGAGGTGTTAAGTCCACAACATGATGATAGACAACAAGATCGCGAATATTGACGAGACAATCTGCAGAAACATTGACCTGATTGATTTTGAGGGAGTAACTAGAGATTTGGTAGCACAAAATCTCTTAAGTCAGTCAAGAAATCTTGTTGAGCACATAGCACTTAAGATCTTCTCTCAGGGAAAAGATATAGAAGCAGACCGGAACACTATTCCGCAGGCATTAGAGTTCATTAAACGTGATAATAAGTATCAGTTTTTGCGCAGATTTCATGCTTTTTTGCAGGAATCGAAGTCGCATTATACTCCTGACAGTGAGGGTGCAGAGCGCCTGGTTCTAAAGTATTATCAGTATTATTTGCAAATAAAAGAATTCATGAAACGGGAATATCATATGGATATTCTCCATAACATTGACAAATTCCCTATTGATACGGATGATGCTGTCCTGGAGTATCGGGAGAAGATAGCTGCACTAATCAACCGCCACTATGAGTTCCGTACTTTTTCCCATGAGCCGCGGATGTATGTTCATAAGACAGTCCCTTTTATTGTAGGTGCTCGGTTATATTATGAAATTACACTTACACCTGCCTATGATACAACGAGTAAATTTGATAGATTTGTTTGCTATTCATCTGTTATGGTTCCGAGCCATTATTCCATAAAATCTGATATTCATTATGAGAAGATCGACATCAAAGGCAGAAAAATGCCGGTGAATATTCTTACTGACTTTGTTGTGTCGGTAAGGCCATGCGAATTGAATAACTATGCCAGTCTCTTTGGCGTGGAAATCAAGATGTCTCCTTCACATTCGGAATATACAGGTATGATGGCGTATTTGTCCAGATCTGGAGCGAGTTTATTAGATATAGTGGAGTCTTCAGAGAGTGAGTATACCTGGATTAAACAGCAGATGTTCGGGCGTAGTCAGGCTCATCATTTTGAGCCGGTGCTTGACAAAAGTCGGGATTTAATTGCTAAATACAGCCCCGGTTCGAATGTTATCAGGTATCTGTTACACACTTTGAACAACAAAATCATCAAAACTCAAAGAAATGACAAAAGCAATTGGAAGCTGTCAGATTTGTATCTCCAATGGGGATGCATCCCATTTGATACGATGCCTTTTGCTTCGTCACTCATACAGCACAATCCCGAAGATCGTGAATTATTTGGCAGTATAAATCCTGAGGGACGTGAGCACGAGATTCTTGCCAGGTACATACATACCAACATGAATACGAATTCGCGTTTGTACACCCCAGTTAAAGAGCTTGAGGAGCATACGAACGATATTGATGAAAACATCGGCCGTTTTAATGCGTTGCTATATAGTGGTCATTCAGGACGCCGGATTGAAAAATTTGGGCAGAGCCTGTATGTGAAAGAAGCATATGATCAAACAAAGCTAATTATAGAAAAGTTGCAAGCGGCGTCAAAAGAAGGTGTACAGGGCTATTCGGATGCCATTGACTTCTGGATGATGTTTGAGGCAGACATTGATAGTGAGGAAAAGAAAGAAATTCTCAGATCAATGTTTACGAACTCACACGTTTCCCTTATTTATGGTGCGGCAGGGACTGGAAAGACTTATATTCTAAACCATATTGCTCAGTTCTTTGATGACCATACAAAACTGTTCCTTGCAAACACAAATCCTGCAGTCGATAATTTGCGTCGAAAAGTCAGTGCTCAGAATTGTGAGTTTATGACAATACGAAAGTATTTGATGACTAAGCATATAGACACAGAGTATGATATCTTGGTGATTGATGAATGCAGCATGGTCAGCAATGCAGACATGGCAGCTCTTCTTGAAAAGGTGAATTATGAGCTTCTTGTTTTGGTAGGAGATATTTATCAGATAGAGTCAATTGCATTCGGCAACTGGTTTTCGATGGCAAGATATTTCCTTCCTAAATATGCATGGAATGAACTCTTTAAGCCTTACAGAACCGAAGATTCCCGCTTGTTAGAACTCTGGAAGAAGGTCCGGAATTTGGATGATGATTTAACAGAGTACATTGTAAATCATGAATATGCATCAAATCTAAACGATACGGTGTTTGATAAAAAAGCTGATGACGAGATTATTCTCTGCTTGAATTACGACGGGCTATACGGAATTAACAACATAAACCGTTATCTTCAAGAGAACAATCACCACAAGCCATACCGATGGGGAATGTGGATCTTTAAGGTTGGAGATCCAATTCTCTTTAATGAGTCAGAACGTTTTGCTCCGGCACTATATAACAATCTTAAGGGATCTATATTAGATATTGAGTTGGATCAAGACAATGACCGCATTTGGTTTACTGTTGAAGTTGAAAAGAGGCTTACTGCACTAGATGTCAGGCGAAATGATCTTGAACTATTGGATCCTATTAGTAAAGGAAAATCAGTTGTTCGGTTCTATGTGTCAAAAAAGCGAGATGCCGACGAAGATAATGATTATGCTGACGACACAGATATTCCGTTCCAGATAGCCTATGCTGTTTCGATTCATAAGGCACAAGGCCTCGAATACAACTCTGTAAAGGTTGTTATTACAAAGGACATTGACGAGATGATTACCCATAACATTTTTTATACAGCAATCACTCGTTCAAGAAAATATTTAAAAATATATTGGAGTCCGGAAAGCCAGCAAAAAGTTATTAGCAATTTTTCAATAGCAAATGCCAAACATGATGCCTCTATATTCTCGGCTCAATCGCAAATCAAAATGAGAAGGCTGTAACTGGTAATTGTTGGCTAAAGAAGACGATACAGAGGATAGTATCAATGGAAAAAGATCCAAAACTTCGCCCGTTATATCTGGCTCAAATCTTATATGAACGCACTGACGAGGATCATTATCTGACCACGGCACAGCTGATGGAGATCCTCGAAAAGGAATATGGCATCAAAGCCCACCGGCAGACGATTCCTGCCGATGTAGCTGCCTTGCGCTCTTTTGGCATGGAGATCCAGGAAGTGATGTCCTCCCAGAAGCGCTATAACCTGATCAGCCGCGAGTATGATATCGCGGAGATCAAGCTGCTGATCGATGCGGTGGAATCCTCCAAGTTCATCACCAAGAAGAAAAGCGAGGAGCTGGTGGCCAAGCTCTCAAAGATGGCTGGCCGGAACCAGGCGGAGCAGCTGAGACGAAATATCTCTGCAGAGGACCGGATCAAATACGACAACGAGAGCATTTACCTGATCATTGACGGCATCAACGAGGCTATCAATGCCGGAAAGAAGATCTCCTTCCTGTACTTCAAGTACGATGTCCGGAA
>JAEEGK010031196.1_pt1 | contig 10518 bp, 4 predicted proteins | sample 8958771 | NCBI WGS metagenome assembly JAEEGK01 (sample SAMN16246547, study PRJNA631951) | gut metagenome | biome: gut microbiome; feature: rumen; material: SC-attached | host: Bos | place: Iran: Karaj | collected 2018-10 | reverse complement strand
ACGGAGCTGATCCGCAAGAAGCTGGGGAAGGACGCCTACGCCATGACCATCACCCTGCTCACCGATTCCCAGGGCAAGAAGATGGGCAAGACGGCGGGCAACGCCGTCTGGCTGGATCCCGACAAGACCAGCCCCTTTGAGTTCTACCAGTACTGGCGGAATGTGGACGACGCGGACGTGATGAAGTGCCTGCGGATGCTCACCTTCCTGAGCCTGGAGGAGCTGGCGGACATGGACAAGTGGGACGACGGCCGCATCAACGAGAAGAAGGAAAAGCTGGCCTGGGAGCTCACCGCCCTGGTCCACGGGCAGGCGGAGGCGGACAAGGCCCAGGCCGCCGCCCGCGCCCTCTTCACCGGCGGTGACGACGCCGCCATGCCCTCCACCACCCTCAGCGAGAGCCAGCTGGAGGACGGCAGCATCGGCCTGCTGAACCTCCTGGTGGCCTGCGGCCTCGCCGCCTCCAACGGGGAAGCAAGGCGGCTGGTGCAGCAGGGAGGCATCGCCCTGGACGACGTGAAGGCCGACGCCGTGGATCTGCGCGTCTCCGCCGAAGCCCTGAAGAAGGGCGTGAAGATCAAGAAGGGCAAGAAGGTCTTCCACAAGGCGATATTGGGCTGAAAGAGCCTCCCCTTCGGGGCGTGGGGCCCGCCGGCCCGCTGGGCCGACGCCGGAGAAGTCTTCCGGCCCCTTCGTCACAGCATGCAGCATGCGCCGTCCCGGACCTGGTTTCTGGTCCGGGGCGGTTTTTCTTTTTGCAAATCTAAGTTGACAACTGTTATCTGATGTGCTATCTTTGCGCTGACAAATGTCATCAAGAGCGGGAGGCGGAGGCCATGGGAAAGACGGTCCTTTCGGACGGAGAATGGCGCATCATGAATCTGCTTTGGGCAGACGCGCCTCGGCGGGTGCCGGAGCTGACGGAGGCCCTGGCCTCGGACACGGGCTGGAGCCGCGCCACGGTGAACATGATGCTGCAAAGGCTGGAGGAAAAGGGCGCGGTGCGTATGGAGCTGCAGGGCCGGAACAAACTCTATTCCCCTCTGCTCAGCCAGGCCGACGCCCGGCAGAAGGAGACGAAGCGCTTCCTGGAGCGGCTCTACGGGGGCAGCCTGGGGCTGATGGTCTCCTCCCTGGCGGGGCAGCAGGCCCTCAGTGAGGAGGATATCCGCGCCCTTCGGGCCATTCTGGAGGACGCCGAGAAGGAGAACTGAAGTGAAGCGGGTTAGAAAAGCCGCCGCTCAGGCGCTCCTTGTCCTGGCCGCCGCGCTGCTGCTGGCGGTCCTGACCGGCTGCGCCGGTCCAGTGCAGCCGACGCCCACCCCCGCGCCTACTCTCGCGCCGGGGGAAGAATGGCTGCTGACGGACAGGACGGCGGCGGAGATCGACGCCATTCAATATTACCTGTTCTCCTGGGAGACCTATACCCTGCGCCGTGGCATGGAGGGCTTCGGCGAAGCCCTAGACATGCTGCTGGCGCTGCGTGGCACGCCCTGCGAAGCTCCGGCGGCGGGCCTGAGGGTCACGACGTCGCTGGATTTCGGCCTGCATGTGGATCTGGAATATGACGGGGAGACCCTGTGGGGCTCCCTTGGCCGCCGCTGGCTGGACCTGAGCGCCATGGGCAGGCCCGACGAAGAACTGCGAAGCCTTTTTGAACGCTATGGGGAAAAATATGTGCCCGAGGCGAGGACGGAGGACCACGAGGACCAGTCCCTTGACGGGAAGATGAAAGTCTCTGCCGAGCTCCCGGTGTATGACTATAACACCGTGCAGGCCGCCATTGAGCAGAGAAAGCGGGATTATCTGGCCACCGGGGACCGGGCCCACGAGGATGACGCGTCGGTGGTGAAGCTGACGCTGGAGAATGTTTCGGAAGACGACCTGGCCTATGACGGCGACCTGTCACTGGAGGTCTGGCGGGATGGAGCCTGGTACAGGGTATGGCGCTATAACGGCTTCGGCTTCCAGGCGATCTACCAATGGCTTGAGGCGGGGGAGACGAAGGAATACAGCCTGAGCCTGTCCTGCTACGACGACCCCCTGCCGCCGGGGCTCTACCGGGTCGTGGTCTCCTACGGCGCGTCCGGCAGGAGCATCAAGCTCGACCGCATCGCCTGGGCGGAGTTTACGATCAGCGACGGCGTCACCGAGATCGAGCCCTGGGACGGCAAAGAGCAGCTCATGGGCCGCATCAAGCCGGAGAAGGTTAGCAGCATCCTGTGCAGGCTGCCTCTCTCGGAATGTTATACCCTCCGGGAGGGGGAAGCGGGCTTTGAAGCAGCCAGAGATTTTCTTTTCTCCCTGCGGGGCGCGCCCTGCGAGATGCCGGAGGTCCTGGTTTCCCGCAGCATCGAGCCGAACGCAGGCCCGGCGGTGACCCTGGGCTTCGACGGGGAGCATGTCTACGGCCGCCTGGGCACGGGGCCCTGGCTCCTCCTGGATGGGGAGGGCAGGCTGGATCAGGAGCTGACGGAGCTTTTCCTCCAATTTGGCGAGAAAGAAGCTTATACCAATACCTTCCCGTCGGAAAACGCGGACAAGACCGTGGATGACAGCGTCGTGCTGGTCCTGGAAAAAACCAGCTTTGACCTGGACGCCCTGCTTTCGGGCATGGCGGCCTATCGCGCGGCATACAGGGCGAGCGGCAGGCCGCCGGAGGAATGGGGCCGGGAGTTCAGCCTGAGCGCCAGCCTGCAGAACGGCATGGAGGAAAGGATCAACTATGGGCATGATACGTCGCTGGAGGTTCTGCGGGATGGGGAATGGCGCCTCATCCTCACGCGCAGCGGCATCGGCGTCACAAACCTTGGCTATGTTCTGCAGCCGGGAGAAGCGGACGACGGCCTGGGCATTTCCTTCCTGTACTACTATGAAGAAGCGCTGACGCCGGGGCGCTACCGGCTCTGCCTGGACTATAAGCCGGGAAGGGACGGGAAACCCACCCACGTCGCTTACGCGGAATTTGAGCTTGTGGGCAGTTTGCCGGAGGAGGGGGAGGCCTTTCGGGTCTTTTCCCGGCTGCTTCCGGAAAACGACCTGTTCCTGTCCGAGGATGGCGGCGTCTGGGGACTGGTCGGACATGTGCGCAGCGGCGAGGGGGAGCCGGAGCGCATCCTCGCCCAGCGCTACGGCCCGGTGTTCCTGCCGGAGACGGAGGACGTGGGAAAGACCCTGAAGCTTCGCATCACGGGCGTCCATGCTTCCACCCCGGACTACGCGAAGCAGGATCGCTGGTGGTATCTGGATTATACCTGGGAGAAGGCGGATAAAAAGCCCAAGACCGTCTCCCATTTTCTCCAGATCCAGCTGGAGGGGAAATGGTATGTGCTGCCCTCCGGCGGCATGACCCCGGAATGGACCCCGGATGAGCCCGACAGCATGAATCTGATGAAGGGGCGGCTGTACCCGGAGGAGACGGAGCAGATCACCCCCGGCCATTACCGCTTGGTCCTCTTTCGGGACTGGCGGGGCGCGATCGCCCTGGACGCGGAGGAATTCGACCTGGTGGAGACCGGGGAAGGCTATCGCGTCGAAAATATTCGAAAGCCCGAAAACCTGTTTTCGGAGGAAGCCTATGTCCCCGGCAAAAGCATCCGGCGGCAGGACGGGAGCGCCTGGCGTCTGGAAGAGACGGCTGCCGCCGATTTCCCGGGCGGTATCCTGATCGATACCCTGGAGGCGCTTCCGGAATGAAGGAATGAACCTTCGGCGGCTGCGCGTCCTGCGGAGCGCAGCGAACCTGCGGACTGCCTTTGCGGGCAGAGGGGAGGAACCCACATGTTGATGGAATGGATCCTTTCCGCCTCCGTGCTGACGGCGGCGGTGCTGCTGCTGCGCCTCGCGTTCCGGCGGCGCATTTCTCAAAAGCTGCAATATTGGCTGTGGCTGCCGGTGCTGCTGCGGCTGCTCATCCCCGTGCCCCTGTTCCGCGCGCCGGTGAGCGTCTCCGGCGCGGCGGCGGAGCTTGCCCCGGCGGTGTTTTCCACACCCGCCCCGGCAGGGGCGGAAGCGCCTGAGCTTACCGCCCGGCCCGCCGTGACCCCGCGTCCCGGCGCGGCTGCGGCCACGGCTGCCCCTGCGGAGAGCAGGGAAACAACCCCTCCCGCCGCGACTGCTGCGCCTGCCCCGGCCATGACGGCGGCCCCTGCGGTCACGGCCGGGCCCGAACCCGTCCAGCCCCGTTCCTTCACGGCGCCGGAGCTGCTGGCGCGGCTCTGGCTGGTGGGCAGCCTGGCTTCCGGTCTCTGGCTCCTGGGGGTGAACCTGCGCTTTGGCCAGCGGCTGAAATCCGCCCGCCGGCCGCTGCAGACGGGAAGACTGCCGGTCTACGTCGCCCCCGGTGTGGCGTCGCCCTGCTTGTTCGGCCTTTTCCGCCCCGCTGTCTACCTGACCCCCGCCTGCGAGGAGGGCCCGGAGGAACGGCGGCAGCAGGTGCTGCTCCATGAGGAGATCCATTATAAGCAGATGGACCACATCTGGGGCAGCCTCCGCTGTCTGGCCCTGGCGGTATGGTGGTGGAATCCCCTGGTGTGGCTGGCGGCGGCCTGCAGCCGCCGGGACGGGGAGCTGAGCTGCGATGAAAAGGTCATGGCGCGCCTGGGGGAGGAAGCCAGGCTGGATTACGGGCGCACCCTGGTGGACCTGCTGCCCGCCAAGGCCCCCCGGCCCATGCTCAGCGCCGCCACCCTCTCCGGCGGGGCCAGAGCCATGAAGCAGCGCCTGGAGCGCATCGTGAAAAAACCGAGGCTATGGGTGCACGCCGCCGCAGCGGTGCTGCTCCTGGCGGCCTTTGCCGTCTGCTGCGCCTTCGCGGGGAAGCCGGAGGACGCCCGGAGGTCCTCTCCCGGCGCCGCTCCCGACGCTCCCTCCGAAGCAGAGGGGAGCGAAGGAAAGGGAGCGCCCGTCCCCACCGACTACGGCGTTTATACGGAGGAGGGCTTCCTTGACCTCCGGGTGGGACAGACCGTTTATGGATCGGAGACCCTTCGGGAAGGAAAGCTGGAGCTTCATGTGATCAACCGCAGCGAAACGCCGGTGCTTTACCGGGGGCCGGGGCTGCAGCTCTGGCTGGAGGAAGGCTGGAAGGAGCTGCCCCGGCGGCCCGGCTTTGAACTCAGCGAAGAAGGAAAGCGGATCGAAGGAGGGGAAACCCTTCCCGAGACCGTCGACCCGGCGGCCTTTGATCTGACCCTGGCTCCGGGGCGCTATCGGTTCTGGCTGAACTACAGCGTGGGCGGCGATCCCCGGGCTGCCTATGACTGGACCGTTTTTGCCGAATTCGAGATCGCGGAGGGCGGGGAGCCGCCCGCGCCCGCTGAGGGCGGAGAACTGCTCATGGGCAGCGCGAAGCCGGAGAAGGTCGACTCCATCGAATACCGGCTGAATGTCTATGACCACTATTTCCTGGACCGGGGGGACATGGGCTTCGACACGGCCCTGGACATCATTTTCTCCCTGCGGGGCACGCCCTGCGAAAAGCCGGAGGGCCTCCTTGTTTCCCGCAGCTTCACCCTGGACGGGGTCCCGGATATCAGCCTGGCTTTCGATGGGGATCATGTCTATGCCCGCAGATTCGCGGATCGGTGGTTCCTCCTGGATGCGCCGGGCAGACCGGATCGGGACCTGACGGATATCTTCGTCTATTGGGGGAGAGAGGAAGAACCCCCGGAAATTGATACGCTGCCGGCAGCTTACGGCAACCGGATCGAGGATGGGAGCCTGACGATAGAGGCGGAAAAGCCGGTCTTCGACCTGGCGGTCATGCGCGCCTCCTTCGAGCAGCTGCGCGTCCTCTACCGGAATCGGGGGGAGGAACCTCCGGAGCTGGTGCGGGATCTGATGGTCACGGTGCGTGTGACGAACCACACGGAGGAGGCGATCGACGTCTCCTATGACTTGGGCCTGGAAGCCCTGCGGGACGGGGAATGGCGCTATATCCCCTGGCGCGAGGGCCTGGCGTCTATGCTGATGGCGCACAATCTGGGACCGGGAGAAGAAGTGTCCGGCCTGGGCATCTCCATGCTCAACTATTACGAAGAAGCCCTGACGCCGGGGCGCTACCGGGTCTGCCTGCCCTATCGGCTGCGTCTCGACAAAGGCGGCAGCGAACATGTGGCCTACGCAGAATTCGAGATCGTGGACGGGCCGCAGCCGGAAAAGGTCTATATCCCCATGTACCGGGACTATCCGGCAACGGAGAGCCACGGGGCCTATCACCTCAGCTTCCGCGTTCCCGCGGGCTGGTCCGAGGTGACTATGCGCCCGGAAGAAGCCGCGCAGCAGGGGATCCTCTATCTCTATAACGGCACGGAGGACCGCCATTACATCCGGGATGAAAGCGGGAAGATCATCGGGGCCTACGGCTGCGCCTCCTATGGGGAGGCCGAGGGCGCGGAGGACCTGCCCGGGGCTGTCTATGCCGGAATCGCCCTGGGAAACGGATACCGCTTCGACGTGCTTGAGAGCTATGCCCCGGTCGCCGCCGACGAGCTTGGGGAAAGGGCAAGGGTGAAGGTGTACTATTCTCAGGCGTTCCTGCGCCCCTTTATGGAGCAGCCGGAGGAAAGATGGACCGAGGGCTTCCTCAGTTATGACCGGGCCCTCGGGGTCTACGCGGCGGTGGAGCTGGAGCCGGGCGTGCTGACGGAGGAGGAAATGGATACCCTGGCCCGCAGCCTCCATATGGAGCATGAGGAACCGGAGAGCGAAGCACCCGCGCCGGTCACTGAACAGGAGGTCCTGGCCGCTTATGACGCTGCCCGGGAGGCTTACGGCTGGTTCGTACGCTCCAGCATCCCGGACGGCGCCTTCGTGGACCGGACGGACCTGCGGGAGGACCACTATTACCGGGTGACGGACAGCCGCTTTGACACCTGGGAGACCCTGGAAAGCTATCTTTTGAGCCTTTTTGACGAGACGATCGTCCAAAACCTGCTGCCCGGCGCGTATAAGGAAATCGGGGGGCATGTCTATGTCACCTCCGCCGACGCCGGGGGCGACATAACCGTGGGCGAGCTGACGGAACTCCGGGTCGTCCGCGAAGGGGAGGGGCGCTTCACCGTCTCCGCGACGTATGAAAGAATGGATTTGGGTTACGCGACGCCGATGGGCTTTTCCACCTATGAATTCCCCTATGTCTGGCAGGGGGACCGCTGGGCCTTCGAGTCTTTCCGCCTGCCGGAATACGAGGGCGGAAGCCTGCCGGAGCCCACTCCCGAACCGACGCCCACACCCACGCCCGTGCCGATGACGACGGATGACCCGAGGGATTGGCTGCCCCTGGCGGAGGGTGAGTATTGGCTTCCGGACGAGGAAGTGGAGGCATGGCAGCGCTGGTTCGACGAGGACCGGATACGCCCCCAGTTCCTGCGCCCGCTTTACGGAAAGCCGGAGGATGTGGATATGAGCGAAGTCTTTTACAACGGCTTGGGGATACCGGTCACCGGGGAGGACGTCCGCGCGAGCCTGCTCCACCTGGGCCAGTGGATCACGGAATGTCCCACTGATAAGCTGCCCCGGCAGGAGATGAGCGCGGTGCTGGAAGAATACCTGGGCCTCACCTTATCAGAAACCTGGAAGGTGGGCCTTGACTGGCCCTATTTCCCGGAAACGGACAGCTATTATCATCCCCACGGGGACACCAACGCCATGGACCTGCGCATCATCTGCGGCGCCCGCCAGGACGATATGGTGAGACTTTTCTATAATTCCGACAGTCTGCGCCGGGTGGAGCTGGATATTTCCGGCGGAAACGTGCGCTTTGTCTCCAACATGGAATCGGTGATGACCGTAGACGGCGTGATCGGTTACGGATACGGCGAACCCCTGCGCTCGCCCGGTGAAAACCTCAGCGGCGACTACGGACTGGATATCACGGTGCTGACCCCGGAGCCGGAGGTCTTCGGGAGCTTCGAGGAGGCCGTGGAAGCCACGGAAAACATGGAATACAAAACGGACAATCCGGACGTGCCGGAGGAAGAGGAGACCCTTCTGGGCGTGATGAGCATCACCTGGCGGCAGGATCTGCCCGGCTACGGCGCCCTGCTCTATGGGGAGGTGGCAGCGGGGCTTCCCCACGGGAATCTCAAGTATCTCTTCTTCCTCACGGAGGACGGGCGGCGCTATTCCCTCCCCATCCCCCTCGTAGGCTTTTCCGAAGTGCCCCTGGACCTCTCCGTCGGCGGGGAAGCGGCGATTGAGGGCCGGGGCTTCGGGGTGGAGAGCTATGCCTCCGAAGGCATGATATACTGGTGGGTCTACTGCAGATTTGAAACCAATCCCGCCCTGGGCAGCCTCCCGTTGGAGGGCGGCTATCTTCGGTACACCCTGTATCTCCCCACCATGGAGGTTTTCATCTGGTTCCAGCCGGAGGAATGAGCATCCATGGCCCCCGCCCGCAGGCGGTGACGCAGTAACCGACAGCGGTTCGGCTCCCCTGGCCTTAAGGAGGCTGAAAATGATGTGTAAAAAACTGATCGTCCCTGCCCTGGCCGCCGCGATGCTGCTGGCGGTCCTGGCCGCGGGCTGCGTTAAGGACGGCGCGGGGGAGAGCCCGCCCCCTGCGCTCCCTTCGGCGGCTGCGGAAGCGCCGACGCCTGCCGTCACGCCGGACCCCACCCCCGCGCCCACCCTCAGCGGCGAACCGAGGCCGGTCCTGGAGACCTACGGGATCGACCCGGTGGAGATCAATGAACTGACCTATTCCTTCCACCCCTTCGGGACGAGGACCCTGCGCAGGGGCGAGGGGGGCTTCGATCAGGTCCTGGCGCTGCTGGCGTCCTTAAAGGGCGCGCCGGTGAAGGCCCAGCGCTCTGTTGACCGGACGCTGAAGCTGGATTCCTGCTCCCGTCCCCTGTTCATCGGCTCCGACGGGGAACGGACCTATATCTCCCTGGGCTGGGAGGATTTCCTGCTCCTGGATACGGACGGGCGGCCAGAGGATGAGCTGGAGGCCCTCTTCGCCGCCTATGCCCCCGAGCCCTATCAGGCGCCCTTCCTCTTCGACGGCAGCGCCTACCGGACGGACGGCGGCCTGAGCCTTACGGCAGCGCAGCCGACCTATGACTACGCCGCTCTGCAGGCGGCCATCCCCGCCTCCCGGCGCAGATATTATGAAGTGGACGGCGGCGTGCCGGAGGAGGGGGCCGTGGTGCATCTGAGGGCGGAAAATCAGGGCGAGGCGAATACCGCCTATGTCTGGCCGGGGCTGCTGGCCCTGCGGGACGGGGAATGGATCCATGTGCCGACCTTCTCTCCCACGGCTTCGACCCTGGAGCGGAGGGGGCTGCAGCCGGGAGAGAGCCTGGAAACGGGCCTGGCCATGGACCTCTATAACGATCCCCTGACGCCGGGGAAATACTGCGGTTATATGATCTATGCCGTGGACGACGGCAAATTGGGCGTCTATAACCGCATCGCCTACGCCCCCTTCGAGATCGTGGGCGAGGTCCCCGAGGATGGCAGGGAGCCCCTCATGGACGGCGTGAGGCTGGAAAAGGTCCGGCGCATCACCTATACCCTGCAGTCTTGGGACGAATACACCCTGATCAAGGGGCAGGAGGGCTTCGATGAAGCCCTTGCGCTGCTCCGGTCCCTCCGGGGCGCTTCCTGGGGGCGGAGGCTGGAGGAGATCGAGATCCAATGCTCCCGCGGGTTCACCCTGAATACGACGCAGAAGGTGACCCTGGCTTTTGACGGCGACTGGGTCTTCGGAAAGGTGGACGGCGGGGATTGGCGCCTGCTGGAGCTGGACGGCAGGCCGGACCAGCAGCTGACGAACATCTTCCTGCGCTGGGGCGATAAAGCGCCGGCAGCGGAGAGCGTCCCGGCGGACCATGCCGGCCTGCGGGCGGGGGAAAGCCTCTCCGTCAGCTCGGAGGCCCCGGCCTATGAGCTGGAGGCCATGCTTGCCGCCATGGAAGCCTATCTCGTCCGCTATCGGGAAGAAGGCAGGGAAGCGGAGCGCAGCGACGAGGAGTTCAGCGTCCGCTTTGCATTTGAAAACCGGACGGAGGAGTGGATCAACATTGAGGACTACAGTCTCGAAACGCTGAAGGACGGCGAATGGTATACCGTTCCTTTCCGCAAAAATACCGTCTCCGTGCTCCCCCTCCGGCTGGAAGCCGGAGAAAAGACCGCAGGTTTCCTGTCGCTGCTTGACGTCGACGGGGAAAACCTGGCTCCGGGGCGCTGGCGGCTCTGCATACGGTATGGCGTCGGGGAGGACCTCAGCCGCGACCGGGAGGACTATGCGGAATTTGAAATCACCTGATCCCGGGACACAAAAAGAGCGCTGCGGGCGTTTTGCCCGCAGCGCTTTTGTATGCTGCCGATGGATATTACATATACCCGATCTTTTCGTACTGCAGGGGAGCGCGCTGGATCTCGCTCTTCTTGATGCCGAAGTGGGTCTCGTTGTAGTCGTCGATGGCTTCCATGATGGTGTCGTAGACGCCGTCGTAGATGCTGCCCGGGCCGCCCTGAGCGACGCAGGGGATGAAGGCCTTGGGGGTGCAG
>JAEEGK010031195.1_pt1 | contig 10519 bp, 11 predicted proteins | sample 8958771 | NCBI WGS metagenome assembly JAEEGK01 (sample SAMN16246547, study PRJNA631951) | gut metagenome | biome: gut microbiome; feature: rumen; material: SC-attached | host: Bos | place: Iran: Karaj | collected 2018-10 | reverse complement strand
AAAACTTAGTCTCTTTATCAATTGTTCCAATATATGCAGAATGACTTGCATATATATCATTAGAATCAATTAATAAATTAGGAATTATCTTAGAATCACCATTTTCATAATTAATTATTTTACTATTTTGTCTACAATCAATGTCATTTAGTTTTTCATATACTTTTCCATCAATATTAAAGTATAATTTATTATTACCAAGGTTAATACCACCATTATTTATTTCACTAATAGAATTATCTCCTATATGATATATTTCATAATTATTAATAGAATCATTATTAGAAATAACACCATAATTAGATATTAGTTTACTATTTTCAAATAATGATGCTTTCAAATTCAATGACATATTTTTACCAATGCAATTAATTATTAAACTACTATCATTACTAAAAACAAAATTAATAAATAAATCACAATCATTTCCAATAATAACTAATTTATTATTGCCATTAACTTCAAAATTTTGATGTGTTTCACTATTTACTTCTAATAAATAATTATCATTATTAAGTTTAATTTCACTACTATTTAACTCTAATCTATTCATTATAACCATTCTTTTCTATTTCAAGAGCTAAATCAAAGTCACCATTTTTAACTATTGTTCCATTATTCATCATATGTACATGAGTTGGTTTAATATAATTTAGTATTCTTGTATAATGCGTAATAAATAATACGGAAGTATCAGGATTCTCAGATAAATATTTATTAATATTATCACAAACTATTTTTAGACTATCTACATCAAGACCAGAATCTAATTCATCAAATATAATTAGTTTTGGTTTTAACATCAATATTTGTAGAATTTCATTCTTTTTTCTTTCACCACCAGAAAAACCTTGATTAAGACTTCTATGCATCATTTCTTTATCCATTTTAAGATTATCAATATTAGTTTCTAAATCTTTAATAAAACTATATAATCCTACTGGTTTATCAGTATTAGAATTCATAGCTGTTCTTATAAATTCACTATTAGAAATACCTTCTATACTAACAGGAGACTGAAAACATAAGAATAATCCCATTCTTGCTCTCTCATATGTGGGTAAATCTTTTATACTTTTACCATCAACAAGAATATCTCCTTTATCAATAACATAATGATCATTTCCAATTATTACTTTTGATAAAGTACTCTTTCCAGTACCGTTAGGTCCCATAATAGCATGAACTTCACCTTTATTTATAACTAAACTAAAATCTTTTAAAATATCTTTATCTTCTGCATGAACAAATAAATTTTTAATTTCTAAATTCATTTAAATCACCGAAATTATTTTAACACAAAAAAAGATGATTTACATCATCTTTATTCGTTTATTTCATCTAAACTTATTTCAACATATGTCTCTTCATATAAAGATTCATCAATATCTCCAGTATTTTCTTCTTCACCAAAGACTTGTTTTAAATCTAATAACATCTTTTTATTATCAACATTATCCGTATTATTTTCTTTAAAAGATAATAATATTTTTAATTCACTGTCAATATTTTCTTTATTAGATACTACCATTAATATTACTTTATCTTGAGTAAGAGGCATTATTACAATCTTATCATTATTATTGGTAAATAATTGATATTTTTTATCATCAACTGTCTTCTCTTCAACATATTTATAATTATCAATTGTTTTATCAGTTTTAATATTATTATAGTTAACATCTAAGATATTAATACTAACTTTATCATTATCATTAGTTAAATATAAAACATCTTCTTGATAATCAATATTAAATGTTGTTGGAACACTTAGATTATATCCTTTAAAACTTACCATTCGGCTATTATCATTAAAGAAATATTTATTAACAAAGAAGCCAATGGCTAGAGCTATTAAAAAGACAAGTATTAAAAGAATCGGACTAGTATTTCTAACAACTAAAGTTTTATGATCTTCAGGTTTAGCTAGTTTAGCAAATTCATTAGTTGGTTCACCCATAGGTTTAACTGATAATACAGATGGATCAACATTTGGTTTTAATGGGACATTCTCTTCAACAATCGTACTAGCACCACACTTTTTACAAAACTTTTCTTCATTTGTTATTGGACTTCCACAGTTTTTACAATTCATTTTATCCCTCCATTATTTTATTTTCTCTAACTTCGTATAATGAACTCTATTATTTAAATCTCTTATTTCAAGAACAACATAATATTCATCATCATCTAAATTAACTAAATTAATTAATAAGTTATTCTTTTCAACTACTTTATTATTAGTATTAATACTTTCTTTCCATTTATTATCAAAAACTTTATTAAATTGATAATTATCATAATTAAATACTAAATAATTATAATCATTATAATCATATATTAAGTTACCAATAACTTCCCCTTCTGTTTCTTCAATAGTTTCTACTATTTTATTGTCTTCACTAATTAAATAGTTTACTTTATTATTTAATTCATTATTATCATTTGTTAAATAACCAATAACATTATAATTACCATCAAGATAATTTAAAGTTACATATTCATTATTAACTTTTAAATATTTATTAGATAAATCAATAAGTAAGTTATTACCATCAATTATAGTATTATCCCCCGTTTTAATTAATTTATAATTATTATTTTCTTTCTTTAAAACATGATACTTAATATCTAAGATATCTTTCTTTTCATCATCAGTTAATAATAAAGATAATATTTTATTATTAATCGTTATTGGATTTGTAAAATGACCTTCATCTAATTTTAACATTGATGTTGATGTTTCAGCTTGTGATTGTTTAAAACTAAATCCATCTATGAAATTATAATAATTATCATTAAATGCTAATGTTTTATATACTTTAAGTCCATAGTCTTTAGCTTTCTCTAAGCCATTGAATGGGAAAAAGATTGATAAACATTTTGATGTGTTTTCATTAGTTGAATAACAGTTAACAACTACATTATTAAAAGCTTCTAATACTTTTTCACTATCATATGATGAATAAGGTGATAGTTCATCTATTAAATGATAGGCATCAACAATATCAAAAGTTTTTACATTATTTCCGCCATATTCATGTAGATTATTTCTTACTCTTGATATATCTTCATAGTTTTCATTAATATCAATACCATTAAAGAAATTACCTATCTCTTCAGTTAAAGTATCTATTTTAGTTAAATCAACAACGGAGAAAGCCATTACTTTTCGATTAACTAAATTACCTTTAACAACCGTATTATTGTAGTATGAATCTGCAAACATCTCACCAATCGTAACAGGATCAGTATCACCATCAATATCATTTAAGAAGTCTAAAGCATAAACAATGTTACCTGCAAAAGTTACTTCTTCAGAACCAACTAAATAATTAGCATAAGGTGCTAAAGTAACCCCTACTTCATAAGAACTATTAAGACATGTTTTAAAGATAACAGCTTCTAATTTATTATCTTTAAATGGACTATTAGATAAAGCACTATTAAATTCACTTAATTCTAAATAATCACCTTTATTAAAGTCATCAGAAACGGCTCCTTGCCATGCTCCACCATGATCCCAAACAATTAAATCATATTTATCTGTTTTATAATTTTCATAAACATATTTTAAGTAATCTTCTAAGGTATCACTAGTCGACATATTCTTTTGACTATATGATTTTATTTTACTAAAACCATTATCTTTTAATTCATAGATAGCATTCTCAGTACTGTTAATTAAATTATTATGCCATTTAGAAGATCCACCAGTATATAGAAGAATATTCATAGTATTTAAATCTACTTCACTAGGGTTAATAGCGTTAATATCACTAGTTGCAGCACCAGCTTTTGATTCTAAGTCAGAACCTGACATATAAATCATAATAGTACGTTTTTTATCAACATTATTGCCACTACTATTAAAGAAATATAAACTAAGTCCAATAACTAATATTATTAAAACAACAATGGTTGTAATTTTACTATTATTATCTTCCATCTTATACCTTCCTATAATAATTGTAACAAGAAACTAAAAAAAAAGAAACAATTAATCTTGTTTCTTTACTAAGTCTGGCATATTATTTATACTTTTTTTATTTTTTAAGAATTCTTTAACTAATAAACATGCTTTATCTTTTAATTCTTCTCTAAAAACATCATGAGTTATATTTTCTAAGTGAACTATTTTTTTATATTTATTATCTATTTGTTCATATATTAAATTAACAGCATCTTCAGGTACTATTTCATCTTCTGTTCCACGTAATATTAATGTTGGTATATGAATGTTTTTACATGTTTCTTGATTCTCTTTAACTAATTTTCTAAACTCTGTTACATATGTTGTAGGTAGTTTAAGAAAACGATTAGCTACCATTTTAAAACCATATTGTTCTATTATTTTTTCACCTTTTAAGACGGCATTCTTAATACTAAAAGTTCCATCTTCAAAACCATAATGACGGAAGGCAGGAGCAACAAGAACTAGTTTTTTAACTTGTTTATATTTACTAGCAAGATAGCCTGCTATAACGCCACCCATAGAGTGACCAATTAAATATATATCTTTATATCCATTATCAATTAAATAATTTATTTCATATTCTGCTTTTTCTATCCACTCTGTATACTTAATACTTCGATCAGTCATTCCTTCATGACCTGGAAGAGTAAATGTAAAGACATCATAATTCCATTTTAATTCTAATTCATGATTTAAGATTTCTTGATCATATGTTCCACCTGCAAAACCATGAATTATTAATATTGCTTTTCTAATTTTTTTCATTTTTACCTCTTAATCATTCTATCATTTTTTAAAGTAATTACCAATAGCTTCAGATACTTTTATACCATCTATACTAGCTGATGTTATACCACCAGCATAACCTGCTCCTTCACCACAAGGATAAATACCTTTAATATTACTCATTAAATTATCATTACGAATAATTCTTATTGGTGAACTAGTACGAGCTTCTATTCCAGAAAGAACGGCATCATAATTATTAAAACCTTTTATTTTTTTATCAAAATAAATAAATGATTCATGTAATGATTTATTAATTGATTCACTAAATAATTTATTTAAGTTAGCAAAGTTATAATTACCTTTAAATCTAGGGTTAATAGACCCTAGTTTATTACTTTCTTTATTATTTAAATAGTCTCCTAATAATTGTGTTGGAATAAAACCAGATCCTAAAGAATAAGTTTTTTCTTCTAACATTCTTTGATATTCAAGACCACTAAATAAATTATTACCATAATCATTTTTATCAATAGTAACAATAATAGCCGAGTTCGCAATACCACTATCTCTTTTATGATTACTCATACCATTAATACATAATCTATTTTCTTCCGTACTAGCATTAACAACATAACCACCTGGGCACATACAAAATGAATATACTCCACGATTATTACTTGCTTTATAAGTTAGTTTATAACTTGCATTATCTAAATACTTACTATATTTACCATATTGATTATTATTAATTAATTCTTGTGGATGTTGAACACGAAGACCAACTGCAAATGGTTTAGATTCCATTAATAAACCACTATCATTTAACATATAGAAGGTATCTCGGGCAGAATGCCCTATAGCAAGAACTAAACAATTAGTTTTAATCTCTTCATTATTATTAACTATTATTCCATTAACACAATTATTACTAATTACTAAATTAGTTAAAGTCGTATTATATCTAAATTCTCCTCCTAAACTAATTATTTTATTACGAAGATTAATTATTACTTCACGTAATAAATCTGTTCCTATATGAGGATTATGTTTATAAATAATATCACTAGGGGCTCCACAAGATATAAAGGTTTCCATTACCATTCTTCCTCGATTATTAATATCTTTAACTAAAGTATTTAATTTACCATCAGAGAATGTTCCTGCTCCTCCTTCACCAAAACTTACATTACTATTAAAATTTAGTTTGTTAGTTTCCCAAAAATTATTTACATCAATAATTCTTTCTTCTATTTTCTTTCCTCTTTCAATAATTAATGGTTTAAATCCCATTAGACATAGATTATATGCACAAAATAGTCCTGCTGGTCCAGAACCAATTATAACTGGTCTATTAATTAAACTATTAGTACCATTACCATTAAATTCATAATTACGAGATGGAGCTAATGTTACATCTTTAATATTTCTTTTTAAGATTGATTCTTCATTATTAACAAGAATATCTACTTCATAAACCATATAGACATCACGTCTTGCATCAATTGATTCACGAATAATATTTAATTTAATGATATCTTCTTTTTTAATATTTAGTTTTTTACATATAAGTTTATATAAATTATCTATATTATTATCTATTACATTTAATTTTAATTGTTTAATATTAATCATGTTTAGCACCTAAAGATAATCCTACAATATATCCTGTTATAAAAGCAAAAGACATATTGTATCCTCCACAGATACCATCAACATCTATGGCTTCTCCTGTTATATACATATTAGGTACAACAAGTGATTCCATTGTCTTTTCATTTATTTCAGAAAGTGGTACACCACCTGTACATACTTGAGAATTCATATAATCGTTACTACCTATTACATCAACTTGGAAATCATTAATTGTTTTACTAAGTTTATTCTTTTCTTCCATAGTTAAATCTTTATAATAACGATTACCATCAATATTACTTAATTTTAAGAATAAATTAATTAGTTTCTTATTAAAGATTGTTTGTAGACTATTAACTAAAGGTTCATCTATATTTCTTTTATCCATAAATTCTTTAAAATCTTTTTGGAAGAAATCAATAGTTACATAAAAGTTTAAATTCTTGGAAATAGCTTTATTAGTTTCTCCACTGATATCAAAAACACATATGCCACTTATACCATCTTTAGCTAGTTGGATTTCTCCATTACTTTCTTTTCTAAGTCGATCATTAACAATTAGTCTTACTTTAGCTTGACATCTAACGCCATCCCAATCTTTTAAATATGTTCCTTGGCATTTTAATTTAGTTAAAGCTGGTAAAACAGGATTAATTGTATGTGTTAATCCCTTTAATAAGAAGTAAGTATTACATTCTTTAACAGAAGCAAGACTACCTGAACTAATAATTAATTTATCACAAATAAGATCTCTTTTAGTTGTTTCAAGGTGAATCTTTTTATCAACAACACTAACTTCAGTTACTTCTTCATCTAATAGAAGATTAACACCATTTATACTATTTACTAAAACATCTCTTATACTACTAGCCTCTTTACTATTTGGATAATAATAACCATCTTTAATAGTTGGATAAATCCCTAGTTTAAATAAGTAATTAAGACAATCTTCTTGATAAGATAAAATACTATCTAATTTATCTTTATTATCTGTTTCATAATATTTACTATCTAAGTTTGTATGCCAAAAATTACATTTACCATTACCTGTTTTAAGTATCTTTTTACCACATTCACTATTCTTCTCTATTAATATAACTTCATGTTTTTCTTTAAGAATGGCTGCAGCTAACATACCACTTACACCAGCACCTACTATAACTATTCTCATACTAACTCCTTATTAATTCTATATCCATAATATCATCAAAAGATATTTTATTATTCTTTAATATTATTTTTTTAAAAACATTATCTACTTTCTTTAAAGTATCAATTGTTTCTATATATTGATCATCATAAAAATATTTTACTTTTATTAAATCATTCTTTTTAATCATTTCTATTTTTTTATCCAATTCATTTAATTCATCAATAGATAAATCACGTTTTGATTCATGTATTTCTTCCATTGTTCTTATCGCTTCACGAAAACCTTTTAAGGCATCAAAGGGTAAAAATTGTTTTGCACGAAAATCACTATTCTGCATTATGACCTCCTATTAATTTATTTCTTTCTATTGCAGTTGCTCCTTCTGTAAAATCACTGCATCTTAATACAGCATTCTTTCCAAGTTTATATTTAAGAACGCTCATTGCATTTTCTAACTCTCTTTCTTTAGCTATTTTTTCATTATCTCTAAATAAATTCAGTTGTTCATTCGCTGCATCTTCTAATTTAGAAAAACTAATTCCTATTCTTCTAATTGGTACCGCTTTATTTGTTGTATCATAATAAAGTTTAGTATATTCTTTTGCAAGTTCATTATATGTATTAGTTTTATCTTTAAGTCTTCTTAACCCTCCTGTACTATTTATGATATTTCCTGAATATCCTATATATAAGCTTATTTGACTTGTTGTTAAATTCTTTTCAATAAGTTCTAAACTCTTTAGTTCTACCATTTCTTTTAATACAACTAAAGCTTTATCAAAATCATAATCTCTAAATAATACTTGACTATTAGATATTGAATTGCTTTTTGGAACATAGCTTTTAATATCAGCCATCGTACAAGATTCTCTGCCATGTGCATGATCAATTAAAAACTCTGCATTAACTCCAAATTCTTTATACAATCTTTGCTCATTATAATGAGCTAAATCATACATATCATGAATGCCAAGTTTATTTAATCGTTTTTCTATTCCTCTACCGATTTGCCAAAAATCCGAAAGTGGTTTATGATGCCATAATTCTCTTTTATATTTTTCTTCATCAAGCCATCCAATATTATTAGAAGAGTGTTTGGAAATAATATCAAGTGCTATTTTAGTTAGATAAAGATTTGTTCCAATTCCAACAGTTGCTGTTAGCCCATAAGTATCATAGATATCTTTTGTAATCATCTTAGCCACATCTAGCGCTCTCATTTTATATGCTTTTAAATAATGAGTTATATCTAAAAAAGCTTCATCAATACTATAGACATGAATATCATCTTTAGAAAGATATTTTAAGTATATAGAATAGATATTAGCACTATACTCTATATATTTACTCATTCGAGGAGGCGCCATAATATATTTTATATTTGGAGGTATATCATAAACCCTACATCTATTTTTTACTCCAAGCATTTTCATTTTAGGTGAAATTGCCAAGCATATTGTTCCTTTGCCACGTGAAGGATCTGCTACAACAAGATTTGTTGTAAATGGATCTAATTTTCTTTCAACACATTCTACTGATGCAAAAACCGTTTTTAAATCTATGCAAAGAAATACACTTCCCATTTTGACCTCCTTTCACCGAACATTTATTCTTGTTTTATTATACTACTTACTTTTTAAAATGTAAACACTTGTTCGCAAAAAATATTTTTATTTTTATTCTTCACAAATAATTCTTTTTGTGATAATATACTATAGGCTTTAGGAGGGGATTTTTATGAGAACATACGGAAAGATTGAAAACTTTAGGTTATTAGATGTTAAAGTATTTGTAGATGACGTATTAAAATATGAAGGTCGTGTCGAAGATGCTCCAGATGATATCAAAGAGCTTTATTACTCAAAAGTAATAACATCTCATCCGATCCAAATATATGTATATAGTAATACATCCGATGAAGAAACTAATCAAGACGAACAATTAAGTGAAGAAGCCATATAAAACAAAAAACCTTGGATTTAAATCCAAGGCTTTTTTATTGCGCAATAAATTTTTTATAATAAATATCTTATTATTCGATACCATATTTTTTCTTAATTTTATCTGCTCTACTACCTGTAGTGTTTTGTTTTAAGCTTCCTGTCCAATATGGATGGCATTTTGAGCAAACATCAACTTTCATTTCTGGTTTTGTTGAATTTGTTTCAATAACATTTCCACATGCACAAATGATTTTTGAAGCTGTGTAATTTGGTTGAATTTCTTTATTCACTTCTTGATTCACCTCTCTTCTCGTCATTTTAAAAACAATCTTTATTATGATAACACATTATTTTTCATAATGCAAGTAATTTTTAATATTTAGAATATTACAACAGTTGAATTGTCGCCATCTTCTTTAATAATGATGTCTTGGTTTGATTCGGTTTCAACATTTCTAATTCCATCTATTGTTTCTGGCTCTGTTTGTTCTTCTGCTTCTTCACCGGTTTCGTCAGTTACGACATTATTAATAGAAGTAGAAACATTTTCTTTTAATTCTGCTGCTTTTTCTTTTATAATACTAAATATGCTAGAACCTTGAGTAGCATTAATTAAGTTTACTTCTAATGATTCTCTATGAACTATCTTGTTCATAACATTAAATAAACATGCTACAATGCAAACTGCTAATAATAGTTTTTTCCAAATCTTAGCTAGCATAATTATCTCCTTTCAAACTCATACTTCATTATATATTATACTAATTTTTCGGCTAAAAGTCAATGTTTTTTTATGTTAACGTTAGTGTTTCCATACTTTTTAGGCACCATTTGGTGCATCCTCTTCAACTATCTCTTCGGTATCTTCTTTAACCTCTTCAATCCAATACAATCCATCTTTAAGTTCTGCAGTTCCATCTTGAGCGTAATCATATTCTGTTAAAATATATACTTTCATACCTTCAGGTAATTTATCCATATAAACAAGTCTTACTAAAGGTATTTCTCTTACTCCTTCATCAGGACCTGTAACCATCTCATACATTATAGAATCAATCGTATCATCATTAAAATCTTTAAGGTCCA
>JAEEGK010031193.1_pt1 | contig 10519 bp, 19 predicted proteins | sample 8958771 | NCBI WGS metagenome assembly JAEEGK01 (sample SAMN16246547, study PRJNA631951) | gut metagenome | biome: gut microbiome; feature: rumen; material: SC-attached | host: Bos | place: Iran: Karaj | collected 2018-10 | reverse complement strand
ATCTCCGCAACGATAGCCTCTTTCAGTTCGTTGGGCTTGCGCTCACGCTTCACCTTGCCGTCCTGCTTGGCGTGTTCCACCTTGCGGGTCATTTCCTTGACATTGGCTTCCTGCTCGGCGGTGAGGTCGTACTCGGTTTCCTCGCCACTCTCAACAGCAATATCGTACTTGATGAGGTCAATCGCTTCCTCGCGGTTGCACTTATTGCGCTTCATGTAGTCCGCAATCGTGCGTTCATTCAAAACAGGCTTAGCCATACAGAAAATCTCCTTCCTTGTTTTCTACATTCATTATAGCACACTTTCCCTTGTCTGTCAAGTACCATTCATTATAAAATTCCATTTGGGCGGGATCGTGATGGTATCGGCAGTCAATAAAGCCACCTTTGTAAAGTCTCTGTAAAGCGTTGAGAAAATCCTCATTCAAAAACCAAGTGTGGCAAGCCTTGGCAATGTAACGCTGACGGCAATAGGGGTAGTCCCTAATGTATTCCAAAATTTTCCATTCCATTACTCGTCCTCCTCCAAATCTTGGAAACCACAAAAGGTGTAAATATCTTCCCACTTAAAGTGCTTTCCGCACTTGGGGCAATGACCGATAGCACGGCAGATGATGGCGTCTCCGTCATCATACATGTCATAGTGGTCATCAAAATCAAGTTCAGTGTCGCAGTGAGGGCAATTAGGATTATAACTCATTTTTTTATCTCCTTTTCATTTTCTACATTCATTATACTCTCTTTTTCTCTTGGTGTCAAGGGGTTGTTAGAATTTTAACAATCTTTTTTCGCCCGGGCGCAAAGACTTTACCACATTAAAGTGGTAAAGTCTCCGCCGAAAGAAGAAAGAAAGAAAGGAGGAAAGAAGAATATTGGTGCGCGTGGAGAGGCTCGAACTCTCGACACCCGCCTTAAAAGGGCGGTGCTCTACCTACTGAGCTACACGCGCAGATTTTAGGGGAATAGGCTATCACCCCTATATAGGTCGCTTGCCCTCGGACCCTTTGTAGCGCTTTTGATGGGGTAGGTGTGTACGCTCGACGCCTTTATCCATCTTACAAAAATTCTGTGCCCCGTTGTTGCCATTCCCTATGCCCTTAGGTTTTGGCGCCTGGTGTTAGGGGCAATCTTACCAGCACTTCCCGCCTCGATGGGCGCGGTGTCCAGCGCTCTCTGTAAGCCGTTGCTCGCTTTTTGGGGTCACGACCCCCCTCACCGCCTGTCGTGTCAGCGGATGGCATGTGGAGAGGGGCGATAGGCTCACCCCTCAGAGCCGTTAGGGATTACGCAAGGCTGTAAAAGCTCTTGCGCTTGTCCACCGTCTTGATGATGGCACCCTCATTGACCAGCTGGGTCAGCAGGGCACTCACACGCTGAACGGTCAGACCCTCGTGGGCCTTCGCCACATCAGCGGCGGTGTAGAGCACATCAGGCTCCATCTCAGAGAGGATGGCAGACTTGATGCCAGCGTTCTCCGTCTGCTTGGCGGTGGGCTTCCGCTCGGCAGAGTTCTTCTTGTCGATGGCGGTCAGCATGGCGTTCCACTTCTCGACAATCTCCGCAGGAGCGTCAGGCAGGTTCTCAATGGCGTACAGGAGGGCAGTGCGCTGAGTGGTCTTAGGAGTAGTCATAGTATCTACCTCTTTCTAAAATTTTTGCTACCAGATTCTCATGCCTTTTAGTAGCGGCAAGGCTTATGTGAAGTGGAGTTCTTTATCTCTCTCACTTACATACTTATTATACCATAGGTTTGGGAGTTTGTCAAGAGGGTTTTTGATTTTTTTTATTTTTTTTCGAGGCTGTATCGCTTGTTGGCTATTGCCCTACGGCTGGCCTCTCCCTCTTGACACTCTTATTATATCACAGATTTGTGGTCTTGTCAATAGGATTTTGAAGATTTTTTTGTGGGCTTCAAAATCCTGCTCCATTGGGGCGGCCCCACTCTACCGAAGCGCTCCCCCCTCAGGACACTTATAGTATACCAAATCTTTGCGGCTTTGTCAATTACTTTTTCAAAAAAAGATTGTCAAAGTTTTAACGGGCGCCCGGGCATTACAATTTTTTTCTTTTTTCATTTTTCTATAATAATTATATCATTTTTTTTTAAAAAAATCAAGTCTGAGATTTCCGGGCAAAGCCCTGTTAATTTTTTAACAGGGCTTTAATCATTCCAAAGCTTGCCGTTGATTTCAGGGTCAGCGCTCATGCAGAACTCAAAAATCTGACGCTCAATCTTGACATCTTCAAGACCAGTGTGACTTTCCTCAAAGTCAGCGGAGCCAGACAGCCAGCGGTAAATAATCTCCGCAGTATAGCGGCGGCAACCCCTCGCCGTCAGATACTCATTCTCATAGCAGAACTCACCATAGTCCTCATTAGTTTTGAGAATCTGACGAGCCATTTTGAGGGTGTCCAGCCACTCAATGCCATAGGGTAGAAAATAGCGGCTCTTGCTGGTGGTCTGATAACGCTGGGTCGTGTTCAGCGCACGATTATCAAAAGCGGCATTATGAGCGCAGGCGAACACAACACCGAACCGCTTGCAGTCCTCGGCAATCTCGCGCTTGATGTTGTACCACTTGCGGAGAGTGCGCTTGCCAGCCTTAATATCATCCCAATACTGGGGAATCTTCTCGGCAAAGTAGGCAGAGGTCATCAGTTCCTTGTCAAGAAAAATGTCAGCATTGACAAAGGACTTTTCACAGAGAACACCATCCGCAAGGGTGAAAATCTGATAGCCCACATCATACACAAAGGGGCAGTCAATGTCGTTGGTGGTCTCGGTGTCAATCATAATAATAGGAGTGTGCAGGTCAATCATTTTTTTTATTTCCTTTCCCTTAGTTCTCTTATAGTATAGCATAAAAAGGGGTATTTGTCAAGAGGTTATTTACGCCTCTTGACATTTTTCCTAACGCTACCATTAGCAACAACATGATGAATGTAAGGGATGCCCCTAAAATCACAATAAGCCATAGCGAACTGAATAGCGAGATGGGCAAAATTGTGATAATCTTCCATCTTGCGCTCTTTCGTAGTTTCCCACACAAAATGGTCATTCTGAACATTTTTGTATCCAGCCCTTTCCAGCATCAGGCGCACATCACCCTCAATCGAACGAGTGATGGCCCTAGTGCTGTTAGGAATTTCCAGATATTCAAAAACCACAAAATTCCCCTCGTCATTACGAATCTTGCCAACACGAGAAGAAAGATACTTCTGATTGCTTTCCCCAATCTTCCCCCTGGCATGAATCTGCTGATTAGTTTTGCCGCCAGCATAAAAATAACCCATTTTTTTCATTTCCTTTCTTTTTTTGTCTCTCTTGCTTACATGAATAATTATACACTACTATTCGCCTTTCGTCAATAGGTTTTTTAAAAGTTATTTTTTTAACAATTTTTCTGCCCGGGCGCAGACTTTACCGCATTAAAGCGGTAAAGTCCACACAGAGGAGAGAGAAAGAAAGAAAGGAGAAATAGAGAGGTATTGGATGGGGGCTGATGGGGGAGACACGCTCCCCCCTCGTGACCCAACCCCCAAGAGGTCAGCGGTGATTACTCACCGATGGAGTAGTAGTGCTTCCGCTTCTCCTCGGTGACAGTCAGCGCACCGCTCTTGCCCAGCTGGGACAGCAGGGCACTCACACGCTGAACAGTCAGACCCTCACAGGCAGGGCACTCCTTCGCTACATCGGCGGCGGTGTAGGTCACGCCCTCGGTCATCCAGTCGCAGATAGCGGACTTGATGCCCTCATTGGCAACCTGCTTGGCGGTGGGCTTACGCTCGGCGGAGTTCTTCTTCGCCACCTGCTCCAGCCGACCCTCGAAGAACGCCACCATCTTGGCGTCACCCAGCTCGGCGAAGTGGTCACGAGCGAACTCAAAGCCCTCACGAATGGTCATGGTCTTTTCCATAGTATCTACCTCTTTCATTTTTTTTGTCGCCAGATTCTCACGCCTTTTAGCGACGGCAAGGCTTTTATCAGCAGGGGATTTTCTTTTCCCTCTTGCTTACATCCTTATTATACCACACTTGACTTCATTTGTCAAGGGGTTTTTTAACTTTTTTTGAGGGGAGTGGGAGTTGAACCCATCGTGACCGCTTTACTGACTTGAACAGTGACCCTCGCCTGTCGGGGGCTTCCCTCATTTACATTTACATTATACCACAAGTTTGTGGCGTTGTCAAGAGGGTTTTAAACTTTTATCAACCTCTCGTCGCTTTGGGGTCATCCGCGGTGCCTTACTTGTCCTGTTCGGTTCCCCTCTTGACATTTACATTATACCACATTTCTGTGGGCTTGTCAAGGGGTTTTGGTCTTTCTCCAAAAATTTTTTTCGAGGGTGTCCCAGACTTCATCACCACGCATCGGCGCCTTCGCGGGGCTTCTCAGTTGCCTACGCCCTCTCCCCTTGACACTTATTATTATAGCAGATTTTCACCAGAAGTCAATACCTTTTTGAAAGTTATTTTTTTAACAATCGGCGGCGCCCGGGCCAAAGGGCCACGGATTACTCCGCAACCCAAAGATAGACCTTAACCTTGGGGATGATGGTCTTTTTCACTTCCTCATAGTTCCCGCCGTGACAACGGTAATCGTACTTGGGATTAGCAATGAGGTATTCGTTACCATCCTCGTCATGCACCTTAATCTTAGCGGGAGGCGCACCAGCAGCATCAACCCACTCCCAAGAAGAAACTTCCACAGGAGCGCCGTCAATGAGGTCAACCTTGATGAAACCGCCCTGCCGCAGATGGCGGAGCATCTGGCCCATCCTGCCCTGACAGGACTTGCCCATGTAATAGCTGTGATACTGGTCGCCAAAAACACGACCGCCGAGGTCAGCGCAGGTCATCGGCTCACGATTGGAGCGCAGGATATTTACCAGCCTGTCAAGATACTCGGTATCATGGACAGCATTCTTCACGCTCACATAAGTCTTTTCGTAGAGGTTAGCATTCATTTTTCAAATCTCCTTTTTATTTCAGTGGGGCTTACCTTCGTTTCCCTCACTGTGCTTTTATTATAACATAAAACTTTGGAAATGTCAATAGGTGTTTTGAATTTTTTTTACCACCTACCGAAACCAATAAGGCGTCTTTCGGGGGCGGGAGTGGGTGCGCCCTCAATCTTTTTCGCATGAACCAGAGAATAGCCCATCCCTGATTCATCCAGCCGATACACCTTCAAATGGCTGTTGGGAACCGCCATCTGATTAAAGGTTTCCACCGCCACATCTACCTTGTCCTTCTTGTTGGTAGAATCCATTACGATGCCGTTGTCCAGTTCAATAATAATCTGATAGGTTTTCATCTTCTTCATTTTTTACATTCCCTTTCTTGTTTTTGTAAGTCCATTATACCATCCTTTTGGAGCGGTGTCAAGATAGATTTGAAAAAAAATTGCGGCAAAATACTTAAAATTTTTGAAGTATTTGACCGCCCGGGCGCAAAAGCGCAGTTATGTAAACTGCGCTTACTCGGCGTAATAAACTTCGTCGGTCTCAGCGTCAACGATGGAGACAATCTCCCCCTCGTAGTTCAGCCCCTCATTGACCAGCGCTTTCACAAAGCGGGGGTAGACAGGGTCAGCGCTATCGGCATAGCATTCAAGGTCAACCCCATCGGGGATTTCGACCTCATAGCGGTAAACCACGCGCGCACACACAGAAACTCTCATTACTCTTCACCCCCATTCGGAATGATACGGCCACCATCAAACTCGGACTTCCAGTGATGATAGCCCCCGCGGTCATCCAGAAATTCCACATCATAATTGCCCATGTAGCAATCCTGATAGATGATTTTGCCCACGGTGTAGGAGTGGCCGAGGGCGGTGATGATGTCACCAACACACACACGCATTTTTTTAGTCCTCCATGTGTTCCATGAATTCCAGAGCGTAGTCATCAACTACGCCGAGCATACCCTGCTGAATAGGGTGGTCATCGGGGTCGGGCTCCTCACCAGAGCCGAACATCTCGTCCCAGCAGGTGGGGCAGATGCCGCTGATGAGCATTTCCCGCTCGTCCGCAGAGAGATAGGGGAAGGCGTTCTGCGCCAGCTCGCCATCCTGCCAGTCCCAGTAGTCCATCTCATTGACCTCAACCTCGTGGGCGTGGCCGCAGAAGGGGCAGGCAGTGACAACGCAGACTTCCTTGTAGTTAATCTTCATCATTTTGAAAATCTCCTTTTCTTAATTTCTGTATTTATTATAACACACTCTTGGAGTGTTGTCAAGACCTTTTTTGAAGTTGTAGGATTGTTTTCCGTCTTCATCTTGAAGGGCAAAACACCTACTAAAAAGCCACAAGTCAACCAGACAGTTTTTATCCCTTGTTTCCTCTTAAAACAAGTGTTCGTCTCTGGTAAGACCCTATCACGTAAACGCCACCAACACACATTATTTGATACTCGCAGGGAGATGTTGGCTTCCCTCCACAGTTCTAAGGGTTTAGGGCCCCTCCCTCAGGACAATTATAGTATAGCATACGGGGGTAATAATGTCAAGTAGTTTTTGAAAAAATGATTGTTAATGTTTTGACAAAGTGCCCGGGCGATGAGAGAGTTATGTAAACTCTCTTACGTGTCGCCTCGGATAGCGTCACTGATGTTTATCCAGTCGGGATAGATTTCCAAGATTTGGAAAGTATCCTCATGGCCTTCTTCGTCCATCGGGAAGATGCTCCCACAGCACCCGCAGATGACAAAGGCGTTGTCGGGGTCATCATCCACCAGAATCCCGCCGAGAATATAGCCCTCGCTATCCTTAATTTTTACTTGTCTCACCATTACAGAACCACCGTCCCCTCTCGCAGATATACAGGCTCAATGCGCTGAAACTGAACGGCATAACCCTCAGCCTCAAACCACTGGATCGCATAGCCCTTCGCATCTTCCGCGGTGCGGGCCACAACCTTGGGACGAACGATCCTGCTCTCATCATTATCATCAATGATACGCAGGACGACCTTAAACAGTCTTACAGGATTCATCATTCTACGCCACCTCTTTCTTAAAGTTCTTATCTTTTACATTTATATTATAGCAAAACCTCTTGATGTTGTCAAGAGGTTTTATTTATTTTTTCCCAAGTTAATTTAGTGCCATTTTTCAGTTTTCCAGCGTGTTTTCTCTATCCATTAATTACTCGGCTAATTTGACTTGGCGATAAATTGTATGCCCGGGCAGCCTCACTTATACTACAAAAAATTTCTCCTGTTTCAATACATTTTACACGAGTGCCTTGTGTTGTAATTATTTTCTATTTCTTTTTTTCATACTATTCTGGATGCTCTTGTCTCCATTTTTGGTATCCCGCCTACATTGCGGTAACTGCTTTTTCTATTACTTCTGGATGTTCCTATCTCCATTCATTAACTCTAATAGCATTTTTTAAATTGATTTCTTTTCCTTTTTCTGGATTATTTAAATACCAGTTTTTTAGTGTTTGATAATTCTAACCTCCTTGGCCTCCGGCTTCAAGGTTATAAAAATTAGGGTCTTCCACAGCGTTGAAAATTTTTATCCATCTTTTTTCTGCTTCATTCAAATCTTTTTGATTTAAACAAAATTCTAAAATCTAACGAGAAAAATTTTCTTTTCCATATTTCTAAACGGCTTCTTTAAATACTTTCCCGCTCCCTAAATACCCATCATCTAACAAGCCATAATGTTTTCCAATGTATTTTTTCCCATTTATTAAATTTGTTGTTAAATAAACAAAATACTATTTTTTAAATATCATTATTTATCACCTTCCTAACATTATTATAACAAAAAATTTTAAAAAAGTCAAAGAGCGCTCCGCTCTATCGTGCGCTCTTTTCGTCTATTATAAGACCCCTTGCCTTTCTTGGCAGGGATGCGACCAGCCTTGCGGCGAAAAGCGAGATACTGCTGAAGCTCCTCGCCTTCCTTTTTGAGCATACGCTTGTCAAACTTTTCCATTTTATTTTCTCTCCTTTGTTTCTTTGTGATTATAGTATAGCACACTTTGTGCCTGTTGTCAAGAGGTTAGCAGAAAATTTCCAAACATTCTTTGGTTTGGCAATCCCAAACCTCAGCAGTCTTAACAAATTTAAGACTTGCTTTGTATTGAGCATAACTGAAAGCTTTTTCTTTCTGCCAAAAAATAGTCTCATCAATTCCATAGGGGTCAAAAAATATTGTTACACGATAAAAACCATTAGAAGAAACTTTAGACTCGTTTTTCTCGTTGTTATAGCAAGCGGGGCAAGTAGTCCAGTTATCAGGGATGTAGCAACCGCATTTCGGGCAAGTTTTCATTTTCGTTTCTCCTTTTCTCTTGGTGATTTCATTATAGCATTTTTAAGTGAATTTGTCAAGATGTTTTTTGAAACGATGAGAAACTTATTTTTCTACTTTTGATGGGGCTACAATTCGCCCGGGCTTTGCGGATGACCCATTTTCAGAGTCATCTGCTTTTTCTTTTTCAATTAGTGCCAGAATACGACTGGCGAGGTTGTGCTCAGTAGTCATAACCAAAGGGCTCCACCTCGTACATGTCGCACCCAGCATAGGGGTCATAGTTGCTTTCATCCACATCATCAATGGGGCAACCATCATCCCAATAGTGGTCATCCCATTCCGTATCATAGGGGTCATCTTCCTCGGCAATGTCATCCTCATCAAAGCCGCAGACCGCATAGACCTCGCCAGTGTCGGCGTCCCAAATGGCGGCGCTGATAGCCTGCTGACGCACATCAATCTCTTCCTCGCAGTAGGCAAGGGCGGCGTTCAGATTGTCAAAGGGGTAGGGAGCGTCATAGATGCCATCATCCTCATTGCAGAAAGTAACCTTGCAGGGCTTGGTGTTGTAGATGTTGATTTTCATTTTCAAATCTCCTTTTCTTTTTTACTATAATCATTTTACCAAATTTTTTAATATTTGTCAAGTAGGAAAATAAAAATTTTTTGGTGGGGCCCGGGCCGAGGGGGAAAGGGGAGGATTTACTCCCCTTTCTCAATAATCAGAACCGTGTCCTGAATCCCATAATAGATGATATACCGCAAACCTTCCTCACTTTCAAAGAGGATGTAATTCGCGTTGCCCTCGTGTTTTGTCTCAACATCAACGCGTCCCTCATAGTGGAAGATTTCACGCCCATCTTCGGCAGTGATAGTGATTTCACGATTTAGTCCACCGTTGATGTTGCTCTCAAAGTCTTTCATAGCCCGCTGGCCGTTGGCGGTATTGTTGTGCCACCAAGAGAAACCGAACATCAGACCGAGACAGATAACCACGGTGAGAATGATACAGAGGAGAGCCGTGCCATGTTCGTCACTGGCCCACGCCATGATGGTGAGAAAGGTGCCAATAATTGCGAGAATGATGATGAGAACCCAATTGCCGATAGTAAGTGCCATTTTTTTTACCTCGTTTCTTTTATTTTGTAATTAAATTATAGCGCATTTAATGCCATTTGTCAAGAGGGTTAATGCATTTTTTTACTTCAAAATTTTGTAGTTTTGCGCCCGGGCGCTTTAACGATTTAAAGTATTAAAGTGATAAAGGTAGAAATGGGGGGCGTGGAGAAGAATAGCCACGCCCCAAAGGAGGGAAAGAAAGAAAGGAGAAAGAAAAGAATTGTAGAAAGGAGGGCTGTTGCGACGAACAAGCAAGGTCGCTCCGTGATTCTCGGTCTGGGGACAGCTAACTCCCAACGGCGGAATTTTCTTGCGCGCCCCTACATAGCGCGGTCCTTGTTGGATACTTGTCACGGCCTTTTCGCGGTGCGTGCGCTCCATTGTGGAGAGTTGTTAATGGATGGGGGCTGTTTAGACCCAACCCCCAAGAGGTCAGCGGAGAGGATTACGCAAGGCTGTAGTAGCTCTTGCGCTTGTCGGTGGTGCGCACGATGGCACCATCATTCACCAGCTGGGTCAGCATGGCGGTGACACGATTGGCACTCACACCAGCATCAACCAGAGCAGGGACGCCCTTGGCAATGTCAGCGGACAGGTACTGGACATTCGGCTCCATCCAGTCAAGGATGTTCTGCTTGAAGCCAGTGTTCTCGACCTGCTTCGGGGTCGGCTTACGCTCGGCGGCGTTCTTCTTGTCCAGCAGCTCGACCTCGTGGTTGATGAACTCAACCAGCTCGGCGTCAGCGGCGACAGCAGGGATAGCGAGCAGGGCATTGAAACGGTCACGCTTGGTGGGCTTACGATTGGAAGTGTTAGTCATGGTATCTACCTCTTTCATTTTATATTTCAAGGGACTTCCTACCCTTGATTACGTATTTATTATACCATAGATTTGGTATCTTGTCAAGAGGGTTTTCAAAATTTCTTTTGAAAATTTTTTCGGCGCGTGGCTCCTTGATTCCACCCTCTTATCGGGGTCTTTTGCCTCGTACTCTCTCCGCCCTCTTGACTGTATTCATTATACCACATTCAGTGGAGAATGTCAAGGGGTTTTTTCTTGTTTCAGAAATTTTTTTTATTGAACCCCGCACGAAACACCCACGCGGTCATTTTTTCTTTTGGGCTGTA
>JAEEGK010031191.1_pt1 | contig 10519 bp, 9 predicted proteins | sample 8958771 | NCBI WGS metagenome assembly JAEEGK01 (sample SAMN16246547, study PRJNA631951) | gut metagenome | biome: gut microbiome; feature: rumen; material: SC-attached | host: Bos | place: Iran: Karaj | collected 2018-10 | reverse complement strand
CGAATGCTCGCCGAGAAGATCGATTATGCACAATTCCTTACCTGGTTCATTGAGTCCTATCCGGAGAGTGTCCGAATCATGAAAGAGAATCCGGATTTCCAGAACAGATTTAAATGATTGACTTTTCAATAGCCCAGTATATTGCACTTCTAGACGCATTGAAAGCTTATGGTTTCGGGTCCCTAGTGCTTCGTCATGACGTGGACTTGTTACCTGGAAATTCCCTTAGAACGGCCCATCTTGAAGCTGAAAAGGCTATGTTTGGCGTCTACTATTTTCGGGCTGTACCGGAAAGTTGGGACGAAGAAATCATCCGGAAGATAGCCGCTCTCGGACATGAAATTGGTTACCATTACGAGTCTTTGACCACCTGTGACGGGGATGTGGATGCGGCCTATGCCGATTTTTGCAAGAATCTGGAGGCATTGCGAAAGCTCGTGCCGGTTAAGAGTATCTGCATGCACGGCAGCCCCCGTTCTCCTTACGACAGCAAGGACATTTGGAAAAAGTATGATTACCATGCCCTTAGGATAGAAAGTGAACCTTATTTGGACACGGACTTTTCGAAGGTGTTTTACCTCACCGACACCGGCCGCCGCTGGGATGGTTACAAGGTGAGTGTGCGGGACAAAATCCCGCAGTACCAGGATGAATGGACGGCTCGGGGATTAACCTTTCATACGACGGAAGACGTCATCGACGGCCTTCAGAAAGGCATCATCCCAAAAGACCTGATGATTACGGTCCACCCCCAGCGCTGGAATCCTTTCGGTGTGAAGTGGGCGAAGGAACTGGTGCTGCAAAATGCGAAAAATATTGTCAAGCGATTAATAATCAAGAAGAAATGATTAACGTTATCGGCCTAGGCTATATCGGCCTTCCAACGGCGCTGATGCTGGCTTCCCATGGACAGGAAGTCGTTGGAACGGATTACAACAAAGAACTCGTCGCTACGCTGAATGCTGGCAAGACAACTTTCAAGGAAGACGGGTTGGACGAACTATTCTCTGCTGCCGTGAAGGGCGGAATCCAGTTTACGACGGAATACCAGAAGACGGACATGTATATTGTCTCCGTCCCTACGCCATATGACAAGTTTTCCAAGAAAGTAGACCCCTGCTACGTGGTCGCCGCGGTGAAGCAGGTGCTCTCCGTGTGCCCGGGCGGGGCCACGGTCGTAGTCGAGTCCACCATCTCACCCGGAACCATCGACAAGTCAGTCCGTCCGGTCATCGCCGAGAGCGGCAAGCAGGTGAACCTTGTCCATGCTCCCGAGCGTATCATCCCTGGCAACATGGTCTATGAGCTATTGCACAACAACCGCACGATCGGTGCCGATGATAGGGCCGTAGGGGAGAAGGTCAAGGCTTGCTACGCCAGTTTCTGCCAAGGTGAAATCGTGGTTACGGACATCCGGACGGCTGAAATGACCAAGGTCGTCGAGAACACTTTCAGGGCGGTGAACATCGCTTTTGCCAACGAACTCGCCCGCATATGCCGACACGACAATATGGACGTCTACGAAATCATCCGCATATGCAATATGCATCCGCGGGTGAACATCCTGCAGCCCGGCCCTGGCGTGGGCGGTCACTGCATCAGCGTGGACCCGTGGTTCCTGGTAGGGGATTATCCCAGTCTCGCCAAAGTTATTGATGAGTCCATGAAGACGAATGATGGCCAGCCGGCATTCGTGCTGAACCGGATTCATGAGATTATGAAGGAGAACGGTATCACCGATACCCGCCGCGTGGGCTTGTATGGGCTTACCTATAAGGAAAATGTCGATGATGTTCGCGAAAGCCCGACGCTGCAACTGCTTGAGTGCCAGGAACGTCATTTGGCCGAGCCGCTGAAGGTCTATGACCCGCTGATTGAGAAGGATATCGTGAAAAACCAATACCATGACTTTGATGCATTCCTGAACGATGTGGACATAGTCGTGGTGATGGTGAAGCACAATCAGATTAAGGGTTGCTGGGAAAAGTTAAAGGGTAAGGTAATCTTAGATTGCCACAACATATGCCCTCTGGAAGGGGTGTATCATATTTAAGTGGTCGGCTTTTGTTCGATTAAAACTGTCTGGTTTCAGATTTAAGTATAAACAGTCGAATTAATCCTTGCGTTTGATTCAATGATATTATTATCTATTATCATACCTGCATATAATGCTCAAGCAACGATTAATCGATGCTTAGATAGTGTTTATGGTTTACCTGTTTCAGAAGATGAGTTCGAAGTAATTGTCATTGATGATTGCTCTACTGATTCTACGGTTGACATCGTAAGGACATATGAACAAGTTCATGACAATTTGGTATTGCTGGTCCAGCCTGAGAATTCTCGTCAAGGAGCTGCTAGGAATCGAGGGCTTCGTATAGCTATAGGAAAGTATATCGTTTTTTTGGATAGTGATGATGAGATAAGATTAGGTGTGCTTTCGGCAATTGATTTGGCTGAAAAGAATTCTCTCGAATTGACAATAATGAGGTCTATAAAAGTATCCCCCGATGGGGAAATCACATACAATTACGATCTTCCATATGGTTCTAATGTTGTTTTTTCGGGTATTAGTTTTCAATGTAATCATCCTTTTTGGTGTACTGGCCCTGTTCTCTATGTTTATTTAAGGTCATTCTTGGAAAGTGTCAATTATCCTTTTGCTGAAAATGTGCTATATGAGGACACTGATTTCGTAAATGTACATTTGTTTTATGCAAAACGAATGAGTTACTGCAATAGTATTGGTTATCAAGTTTTTAATAATCCTTTATCAACCACACATTCCATTTCATTTTATCATGTAACAGACTATGCGTTATTGGGGACTCGGATGCTTTCGTTTTACAAACAGCTTGAAGATAAGAAGAATCCTTTTGCCTATAGTATATTAGAAGGTGGGAGTTATAATATTATGCGTTCCTGCAAGAACCTCTTTAAGTTGAGTTCTGTCTCAGATGTTCGTTTATTCTATAAGCGTTTTGATTCGTTCGTTGACAGGCGGGGGCTGTTATCATATTCTGAGCCGGCATATTGTTGGAATCGATGGACTCGTTTTTGCTTGAAACATAAGTGTTGTACCATCCTAATCGTAGGTGGCATTCTGTCAATTAATCTTGTTCCTTTTGTTCGTAGAAGAAAACAAAAAACGATTGATTAGTTTTATCGTTTTTCGAACCAATAATCACAGATTGTAGTTAAATGAAAAGAATACTTCTTGTTTTCGGGACTCGACCTGAGGCAATTAAGATGTGCCCCCTTGTGAAGGCGTTTCAAAAAGAAAAAGAATCATTCGAGACACTTGTCTGCGTTAGCGGACAGCATCGAGAGATGCTAGACCAGGTACTGCAGATTTTCGATGTAAAGCCGGACTATGACCTGAATATCATGAAGCAAGGTCAGGATTTGTACGATGTAACCTCCCGGGTACTTACCGGGATGCGTGATGTCTTGGACGAGACCAAGCCCGATGTGGTTCTAGTCCATGGTGACACGACTACATCGATGGCTGCGGCGATGGCAGCATTCTATCGACAGATTCCCGTCGGCCATGTGGAAGCAGGCCTTCGCACGCACAACATTTATAGCCCTTGGCCTGAAGAGATGAACCGGCAGATTACGGGTCGTATAGCGACATTCGACTTTGCCCCGACTCCGCTCAGCCGCCAGAACCTTCTGGACGAAGGTGTTAATCCGGAGAAGATCACGGTAACGGGAAATACCGTCATCGATGCACTGCATTGGGTAGTTGAGAATGTGATGAAGAAAGGATATGTGCCGAAAGATCCTGTGGTCGCATCGCTCCCTCGGGGTCACAGGCGTTTAGTCCTAATTACCGGTCATCGTAGGGAGAATTTCGGGGAGGGTTTCATCAGCATGTGCACGGCGATTCGGGATCTGGCACGCAAGTATCCAGACGTGGATTTCGTTTATCCGATGCATCTGAATCCGAATGTGCGGAAGCCGATTCGGGAGGTATTCGGAGAGATGGCCGATCAGGTCGGCCATGACGAAAATAGCAAGGGGCGTGCTGATTGTGTCATTCCCGGCATGACCGGGAATCTATTCTTCATCGAGCCGCTGGATTATCTGGATTTTGTGTATCTGATGTCACGGTGCTATATCGTGCTCACGGATTCAGGAGGGATTCAGGAGGAGGCTCCAGGGCTCGGGAAACCGGTTTTGGTCATGCGGGATACCACAGAGCGCCCGGAGGCGCTGGAGGCTGGAACAGTTCGTTTGGTGGGGACGGATTATAACAAGATCATGGAAGAGGTATCGGCGTTGTTGGATGACCGGAAGCATTATGAGGCGATGAGTCATGCCGTCAATCCATATGGTGACGGAAAAGCTTGCCCCCGGATTGTGGATAAGTTAAAATAAAATATTTATCTTTGTAAGTTGAAATAAAATGTCTTTGACCATGAATAGCAAGAGGATTCTTCGGACGGGTATCGTCATTGTGCTGGCAGCCATGTCAGCTGTTTCCTGTGTGACCAACAAGAAGGTTGCTTATCTCCAGGATATGAAGCACGGGACTCAGATTGAATTGGAGAACAAGTTCGAGGCAGTAATCAGTCCCTATGATGAACTGGATGTAATTATTTCCTGCTTTGACAGTGATTTGGCCAAGCCTTTCAATATCTATAGTGCTGCTCAAACAGCAGTTAGGAGCAACCAGCAGAATCTGGCTTATTTAGTGGATCAGAATGGCGATATTGAATTGCCAGTTCTCGGTAAGATTCATGCTGCTGGGCTTACTCGTTTGCAGTTACAGGAAAAAGTCCAAAATCTTCTGATAGCTGGTGGATACATCAGTGACCCGTATGTCATGGTCCGCTTTCGGGACTTCAAGGTCTTCTTTCTGGGGTCCAATGGAGGAAAGGCTATTACCGTCCCCAATGAGCGCTGCACGTTCCTGGAGGCTCTTGCACTCTCCGGTGATTTGAATATCTATACGAATCGTCAAAAGATCGCGGTTATGCGTGAAATCGACGGCAAGATGGTAACACGCTATCTGGATCCTCGTTCCTCCAAGGTGTTCCGCGATCCTTTCTTCATGCTTCAGCAGAATGATTTCATCATCACGCAGAATACCAGCTATCGTAACTTTATGGAGTCATATAATTTATGGACTCCGATTATCTCGACATTCTCTACTTTAGTGAGTCTTACTTCTTTGTATGTGACATATCGTCTCTATACAAGAACAAAATAAAAATTATGTCTTCTCGCATTTGTCTATGACCACTAGTAAACAAGATACTGATCTCTCTTTCTTGGAGAAAAAAGATGCCAATTCCCTGTCTGGGAAAGATATCTTTTATACCATTGTCCGCAACCTGCACTGGCTTATTTTATGTGCCATTATTGGTGCTGCGATTGCCTACTATTATAGCGACCGTGCTGACCGCGTTTATGAAAGCCACGCCAAGATCAAGATTAACTCCATAACGCAGAACCGTTTGGACAATGGTGCATCCATGCTGGAGAACATCACTAATCGGCGTATAGCTACTACGATGAATGCACTCAATGACGAAATTATCGTCATTCAGGCTGAATCTCCGATGTTGGAAGTAGCAAAGCGGCTGGGGCTTGGAACTACCTATAAATATAAGACCAAACTTGTCAGGCGTACGCGTGATCTGTACAAGGATTCTCCGATTGCGGTAAAGATGTTGGATGTGAATGATAACGACTATGCTTCATTTTCCATCACCTTGTACAAGGATTCCACTTTTGTGATTCAAATAGAGGAGAGCCCTGATGTAAAGGGTCATCTCGGTGACACGGTAAGATCTTCACTTGGCCGTATTGCCGTCCGTCCTACATGGGCGCTCCGGGAATTGTTCTATGATAACCCCATCGCGGTGTCCCACTTGAATATTGAGGATGTCGCAAATATGTATCGTCATAAGGTTGTGGTAGAGCGGAATAGTACTTCCGATGGTATCATCAACCTTACTCTCAGTGATACTTCCCCTCAACGTGCGGCAGACATTTTGAATGAGATGATTGCTGTGTATAACGAAGGAACAGTTGTCGAGAAGAAGAGTATCATCCAACAGACCTCCAATTATATCAATGAGCGCATTTCTCAGTTGGACCGTGACTTGGGTGCCCAAGAATCCCAAATAGCCAGTTTCAAACGGGATAACCAGCTGCTGAATATCCAGGATTATGGCCAGGCATACATTACCCAGAGTATCGAGTCCTCAGAAGAAGTGGAGCGACTCCAGGCCCAAATTTCCCATGCTCAGTATTTGATGGAACTGACCAATAGCAACACGGAAAACAAGTTGTTCCCGGTCACCATCAACATAGACGATGAAAACATCAAGGCGACGATTGCCCGGTTCAATGAACTCGTACTTAAACTTGACAAATACAAGGAATCCGGAACTACCAATAATCCGATCGTTCAGGATATGCGCCTTGAGCAGGCTTCGCTGAAGAGTAATCTGAATCAGTTGCTCTCCACCTATATCGGCGCCATCCGGCAGAAGATGGGCAGTGTCCAGGCAATTGGAGACCGAGCAAACGAACGAATTCGGCAAGTCCCTGGGGGGCAGCTTTATATCGACAATATTTCCCGTGTCCAAGGGATTAAGGAGCAGTTATATCTAACCCTCTTGAGCAAACGCGAGGAGCTTTTAATCAGCCAGCCGTCTATTGAGGGAAATGCGAAAGTCATAGATAAGGCCCGTGTAAACCGTTCGCCAATTTCCCCCAACACCAGGAAGAATGTTCTGTTGGGCCTTCTCTTTGGTTTGCTGACTCCGGTCCTCATTTTTATTCTTAGGCGTCTTTTGGATACCAAAGTACGTTTCCGCAAGGATGTGGAGGCTTATACCGACATCCCTGTTCTGGGAGAGATTCCTACCAAGGATAAGAAGGATGATCGCGAGCTTGTGGTTACCGACAAGGGGCGTGATGCGCTTACAGAAGCGTTCCGTATCTTACGAAGCAATGTGGACTTCACACGTGTTCCTGGACAAAAATCTACAACATACCTGTTCCTTTCCTTGATGGCTGGATCCGGTAAAACATTCATTACGATTAACTTAGCCGCGAGTCTTGCGCAGGTGGAGAAGAAGGTTATTTTGCTGGACCTTGACCTTCGTAAGGGAACTCTTACACATAACATTGCTTCTCGTAAGTTGGCTGGTATGTCGACATATCTTTCCGGAAAGACCGATGACTGGGAGAGCATTATTTCTCATGATGTGGTTGCTCCCGGAGTGGACACGATCCTTTCTGGACAGCTTCCTCCGAATCCGGCTGAACTCATCTCCAGCAATCGTCTTGATGATCTCATGGATGCCCTTAAGGAACGTTACGACATTATCCTCATCGATGCCGTTCCTGCTGGTATCGTGGCCGATGCCGCCATTCTTCGCCGTTTCGCTGACGTCAGCGTGTTCATCCTTCGTTCCCAGTTGGTGGATAAGCGGATGCTGCCTGACCTTCAGGAACTGAAGGATACCAAACAGTTCCCGAACATGATGATTATCCTGAATGGCATCGAACTCAAGAGGCATAAGGGATACGGCGGATATGGTTACGGCTATGGCGCCGGCTATGGCTACGGCTATGGTTACGGCTATGGCTATGGCTACGGCTATGGTTACGGCTACGGTTATGCAAATGATGATGAAGATGGTAAGAAACACAAGCACAAACACCACAAGCATCACAAGCACGACGAGAAGGAATCTGAGGAGGAAGAGAAAGAAGCATAGCGCATGGCAAACTTTGCATTGATCGGGGCGGCGGGTTACATCGCCCCCCGTCATTTAAAGGCGATTAAGGATACCGGAAACAATCTTCTGGCGGCGTATGACAAGTTCGACAGCGTCGGTCGGCTGGACAGTTTCTTCCCGGATTGTTCCTTCTTCACGGAGCATGAGCTCTTTGACCGCTATTGCTCCAAGCAGAAGCAGAGCGAAAACCCGCTCGATTGGATGAGCATCTGCACCCCCAACTACACGCACGATGCGTTCATCCGCTACGGTCTCCGCCTGGGCTGCGACGTCATCTGCGAGAAGCCGGTGGTGCTGAACCCCTACAACATCGATGCGTTGGAAAAGGTCGAAGAGGAAACCGGCCACAAGGCCTACAACATCCTCCAGCTCCGTCTCCACGAAGCCATCGTCGCCCTCAAAAAGAAGGTGGATGAGGGGCCGGCGGACAAGGTGTATGACGTCGACCTCACGTACATCACCTCCCGGGGCAAGTGGTATTACACCTCATGGAAGGGCGATGTCCATAAGAGCGGCGGCATTGCCACCAACATCGGTGTTCACTTTTACGACATGCTCCAGTGGATCTTCGGCCCCGTGCAGGAGAATATCGTTCATGTGATGAGCTTCGATCGGGTGGCTGGCTACCTCGGCCTCAAGAAGGCGCGCGTGCGCTATTTCCTGAGTATCAATGCCGATTGCCTGCCGGAGAATGCCGTTCAGGGTGAAAAACGCACTTACCGGACTCTCAACATCGATGGCAACGAGTTCGAGTTCTCCCAGGGCTTCACAGAACTCCACACCGAGAGCTACCGCAAGATCCTGTCCGGTGAAGGATTCCGGATCGGTGAGGCGCGTCCTTGCATCGAGATCGTGAGCCAGATCCGCAACGCAACGCCCATCGGCCTGGTTGGGGACTATCATCCGCTTGCTAAACTCCCTTTGTCCCACCATCCTTTCGGTTGGGACGATCGCAGATAATCCATGCATCCATTCCGGAATCTGCTACTCATCGCTGTCGGTCGGGAAAAGGCTTTTGCCGAGGCTCCGACCGGGAAGGTATGGGGCAGGTTGTTCATGATGGCCCGCCAGCAGGCGCTGGTGGGCGTCTTGAATGATGCCGTCCATCGACTTCCCGAGGAGCAGCTGCCCCCGCCGGAAATCCTGATGGAATGGGATGAGCAGACGGCCAAGATTGCCCGCATCTACCATGTCCATGAGGACCATGTGCGGGAGTTGGGGGAGATCCTGACTCGCTTGGACCTCCGCGGTTGCATCCTCAAAGGAACTGGTCTGGCCCATCTGTACCCCCATCCGGAACGGCGCATGTGCGGAGATATCGACCTTTGGGTGAAAGGGGACCGGGACGCTATCATCAACGCCTTCCGTGATGCCGATTATCCCGTTTACGACATCATTTATCAGGAGGCCAAGGCGGGTGTGTTCCTGGACACCGAGGTGGAGATCCATTTCCACCCGAGCAAGATGTACAATCCCTTCTCGAATGCCCGCCTGCAGCGCTTTTTCGACAAGAATGCTCCCTTCCGGGACGATGTGTCCATCACCTATCCGGATCTCCGTTTCGATGCCGTTTTCTGCATGGCCCATATGTTCCGCCACTATATGGAAGGCGGTATCGGCCTGCGGCAGATGATGGATTATTACTACATCTTGAAAGCGCTGGCGCCCGAGGACCGGGAACCCGTGATGAAGACGCTCAAGCGTTTGGGGATGAAGCGTTTCACGGCATGCGTAATGACCTGTGTCCAGTATAACTTCGGTTTGGAGGACGAGTATCTTCTGTGTACTCCGGACAGAAAACTCGGCGGGAAACTCGTGAACGACATCATCGCCATGGGCAACTTTGGCGTCATGGACAAACGGAATTACACCTATGACGGGGAAACCCCCTGGGCCCGTTTCCGCCGCAAAAACAACCGCGTCTTCTCCAACCTCCGCTACTACCCCCGCGAAATCATTTGGTCCCCCTTCGCCCGCGTAAGCCAGTTCGTTTGGCGCAAGCTCAAGGGGTATCTATAGCGACCACATCCCCCCTCCCGATCGTAATCCGCGTGCAGATCAGCGACTGGATTGCGACGATTAGTTGAACCCCGTTCGGGGTTTCTTCCACTTCTCCTTCAATACCTTTTAGCGGCCCCCGTACCACGCGTACCCGGGTTCCCTTCGTGATGGGGAACTCGCTCGTCACCGGTATCTCCGGATACTCAGTAACGACCCGGATAAAGGCGTCCATCTGCTTTTCGGGGACTTCCAGGATGGAGCGGGTGCTGTGGTCCACGATAAAGCGGCCCTTCACCTCGCCGGCATTGACCAGGTTCAAAGCCCGCTCCTTGTCGGTCCGGAAGAAGACGAGGGTGTTGTAGGTCGATGGGATGAAATGCCGGATCCGCAGGGCGGTGAGCCGCTCGGAGATCTTCTTCCATTGTCCCCATCGGGTGATGACGACGAACCAACTGATATGGGGGGCGGCGGAGGGCATGCGGTGCAAAGGTAGTCATTTTTTTGTATCTTTGCTCCATGAGCGACGTACTGAACGAAATCACCCCGCTGTCGGAGAAGGACTTCTTCTACATCGTGGAGCGGCATAAGACCGAGTTTACTTATCCGGTGCACCAGCACAAGGAGTTCGAACTGAACTTCATCGAGGGAGGCGCCGGGGTGCGCCGCATCGTGGGGGACAGTGTGGAGACGATCGGGGACTATGACCTCGTGCTGGTGGGCAGTGACGATCTGGAGCATGCCTGGGAGCAGGG
>JAEEGK010031190.1_pt1 | contig 10520 bp, 14 predicted proteins | sample 8958771 | NCBI WGS metagenome assembly JAEEGK01 (sample SAMN16246547, study PRJNA631951) | gut metagenome | biome: gut microbiome; feature: rumen; material: SC-attached | host: Bos | place: Iran: Karaj | collected 2018-10 | reverse complement strand
ATCATGTTCATTTTATAAGGGGAGAAAATGAAATTTCTTAAGACCAGAGAGGAAAACATAGAGGAGAACTACTTAGAACTTCACTATGACGTGATAGACAGCGAGACAGCTGCGGTGCTTGAAAGACTTAGGCCTGCGCTGAAATACATAGAAGGAACCACGGATGGAAAGAGGGTGACGCATCCTCTTTCTGCCATATTCTACTTTGAGACCGTGGACAGGAAGACATTTGCCTATACCAAGGATACCTGTATTGAGGTAAAAGAAACTTTGCAGGGAATCATAGATGATCACAAAGACGCAGGTTTTGTGCGGATCAGCAAGTCTTGCATCGTAAATCTCTACAAGATAAAAAGACTTCAGGGAGATCTAAACATGAGGACACTCATATATCTTAAGAACGATGAGTGCCTTGTGATGAACAGAGGCTACAGGGTAGAGTTTTACGAAGCCTTAAAGAATCTACAGGGGAGGAAGAAAAATGAAACTAATTAACAGAAACAATTTCATCTCCATCGTCTGTATCAGCTTTACACTCATTGTATGTGGTAAGCTTCTGCTCGAAAAGAGTACGGGATTTATCGACAGATATTATACCGAGAATATTTTTACCTGCTTGGCAATCTCGGTGCTGGCGACCTTCGTGCTTTCGCTTCACTATTATCTGCAGCGCTTTCCGTTCATACCTGTGGTGATCGGGCAGTACCTTGCGCTAATAGGATTTGTCTTTTTGTGCATCTGGATCATGGGGCATTTTACAGAGAATGCGCCATCAGCCTACAAAGACATGTTCGTTTCGGTGACGATTCCCTATGTAGCAGGGGCAATTGTATACTACATAAGTTTCTTCAGACAGATTAAAAGAGCTAACGAAGTCTTTTCAAATCTCGAATCTGATTAATCTTCTTCGGTGCGTTCTCCGGAAACGGCAGGCGCACCTTTTTTATTGGGGAAAAGAACTTTCCAAACAGGAAAAAAATCTCTTTATAAACTCGAAAAATGATGTATTAATATAGATAGTCCCTTCTTTTAGAATCATTTATAGAGATGACGAAGATTGGGAGGGACTTTGAAATGGAAGACAAAAAGATTACTTACAAAGAGATTTGGAAAATCCGCAACTGCAGGAAACTGCTTGCATCAAATCTTATTAATAGGTTCGGAGATTCGATAGATGGTATTGCATTCACCTGGCTTGTTTATCAGATTACCGGTAGCGCAGCCTGGTCAGCGCTTATTTTCGGACTGAATCAGCTTCCTGGTATATTTGTACAGCCGCTTGCCGGACCTTTTGTGGAGGGCAGGAATAAGAAATGGATAGTCATTGTTACCGACGTCCTGCGAGGCCTTATAATTTCAGCATTTGTGGCTTTGTACTATATGAATCTTGTGACGCCCGTTATCATGGCGATGTTCACAATGACCATTACAACGGTAGAGTCTTTTAACATACCTGCTTCCTCTGCATTTGTTCCGGAACTTATAGATGAGAAACATTATGCGACTGCAACCGGCCTTAACATGACTGCTTCAAAGATATTTGAGCTGATCGGTATGGGAGCAGCCGGAGTTCTTATTGCATCGTTGGGTGCCGGAACAGCTATGCTGATCGATGCTGCAACATTCTTTATCGGAGCAGCAATCATCGCAACTATCGAATATAAGGGATGCGTGCTTAAAGACAAAGCTATTGCAAACCAGAGCTATGGAACAAAATTCACGGAAGGCTTTAAATATCTCATAGGCAATAAGACAGTACTGTATTTTTGCCTGCTCTGTGTTTTGCTTAACTTCATGTTGACTCCGCTTAATGGCTTTCTTGCGCCGATCACATCGGAAGTTTATGGTATGGACAGTAATTTTATGAGTATTTGTGTAATGCTCATGTCGGGAGCTACGATCATTGCATCCCTTGTAATGCCTAAGGTTATCGAGAAAATCTCTTTTGACTATCTGGCTATTGTACTTGGATCTGTCATAGGCCTTGCCTGCGCAGCGCTTTCGCTGGGAGGCTTTGTGAGAGGAAATACAGTAGGAGCATATATGCTTGGAGGCGCATGCTTTATCATACTTGGCTTTACATCAGGGCTTCTCTCAGGATGCCTTAATGTCACCTTTGTAAAAGCAGTGGATCATGACTACCTTGCCAGGATCGGAGCCGTGTTTAATGCGATTGCTGTCGCAAGTGCACCTGTCGCTACTTTTATAGTGGGTATTCTGGCAGTATCACTTAGCGTTGCAAAGATTGTTTTTGGCTTTGGCATATTTGGAACACTTATGTTTATAGGACTTTTCTTTTTCCGAAATCAGAAATCACCGGTAGGAGTAATCGAAAATGAAACATAATCTCTGTGAGAACATTAAGAAATACCGAAAAGACAAGATGGTTACGCAGGAACAGCTTGCTGAGGCTGTTGGAGTTACCGTGGGTACTGTGTCAAAGTGGGAAAATGGGAATTGTATTCCTGACATATCCATGATCATGGAACTTGCCGATTTCTTTGAAATCTCTGTGGATGTTCTTGTTGGCTTTGATACTCCTGCGAAAAAAGTCCCTGAGATGCTTGAGAGGATCAAGGAGCATTACAAAAAGCATGAGATGGATGAAGCTATTATGGAGTGTTCCAAGGCACTGGCCAAGTATCCCAACAATTTTGAGCTCCTTATGATTGCCGCGAACATTCGATATGTGCTCTGGTATGAGACCGGCGATGAGTCAATGCGTGATCAGGCAAAAGAGCTTTTTCAGAAAGCCAAGCTGAATATCCCGGATGACAATAAGAAAAACCGCAATGAATTTGCAATCCTTCATGATCTTGCGCAACTTGAAAAAGATGCAAAGAAGAAAATCAATCTGTTGGAATCAATTAACATAAAGGCAATCTGTGACGCGGAAATAGGGGAAGTATACCGCGATAACAAGGACAATAAAAAAGCCTACGAGTTCTTTTCCGAGGGTCTTTATATCAGAAGTATGGATGTGTTAAATGTTACGGGGCGCTGGATCGGCCCTCTTATTCATGAGAAAAAATATGATACCGCTTTTGAACTGATCACGTATTCTGAATACATATTGAAAACTCTTTACGAAGAAGATAAAGGTAGCTTTGGAACGAAAATGCTCTCACACCTGGAGGTGATTAAGGCAGTCTTATACGAAATGCTTACAGAACATGAGAATATGAAAAAGGCAGTGGAGACTGCAATCAAATATGCAAAAGTTTTCGACGAAGCTCCCGCCTATGAACTTAGAAAAGGTGCCAGGTTATGGCTTGGCAAATCTGCTAACGACAATGCAGTCGCTTTCGATGACCAGGGGCCGTCTGCAATGAATGCGATTGAGAATCTGGTAAAAGACTTTGAGAAAGAATACAAGGGATCCGAGAAGGCTGCTGCGAAAAAAGTTCATAAGTATCTGACAGAGAAGGCATACCGGTAAACGGTATGTCTTTTTTGGTAATCGCAATTGACAATACGCAATGTGTATGTAATAATATACGCAGTGAGTATAGAAGACTGTTTGTTGATTGACTAATAGGGGGATACAGAGATGGATAGCAGAGAATACCTGATTGAATTAAGAAACCGTACCGGAATGTCGAGAAAGGAATTCTGCACATATTTTGAGATTCCATATCGCACGCTACAGGACTGGGAACTGGGAAATAGAAAGATGCCGGATTATCTCCTTAGATTGATGGCATATAAGATTGAAATGGAAAAGCTTGTAGAGAGCAAAGACGATACTAAAAGAAATGGAGATTAATTATTAGTGAAACAATTTGATTTAGAAAAAGTTGAAACAGCGCTTACATTTGTTGAGCGTATAGCAGATGGGAAAAATCCTATTAATAATGATATGGCTGATGCTGATGATGTAATGAATGATCCTGTCATTATCAGAAGCATGTTTTTTGTAAAAGATGTATTGGCAGAGCTTAAGGATAACAACGGAATTATTGGGAAAACCGGTGGAAACAAGAAAAAAGAATTCCCGATAGAAACGCTTGATAACTTCAGGTATTCAGAGGTTAAGACAATTACAAGACTTACTGAACAGCTGAATTCCGGAATCGATGAGTCGGTATATAAGAAATTATCATACAGAACAATAACAGACTGGCTTAAGAGAAATGGCTATCTGATTGAAACAGAAGACAGTAAGCTGGGTAAGAAAGTCACACTTACCACAGAAAAAGCTCAGGCTATCGGTATAACACATTCATTGCAAACAAGCATGAGTGGAAACTCATATTACAGAGTTGAATATGATAGAACCGGACAGGAATTTGTTGTACAGAATCTGCCGTCAATGCTTTGAGTGGCTCTGGCTCTTAATGCTTTATGATTGACTAAAAATTGAGATTATGTTATATATAGCATAAAGAAAGGATTGTTTTTGGCGAACTTTTCGGTAGACTTTTACAGAGAAATTGATGGGAGAAAGCCGGTAGGGATCTTTATTAGAAGCTTAGGTATTAAGATGAAGGCAAAAGTAGTTGCTAATCTTCATCTTCTTGAAGAATATGGTAACTTGGCCAGAGAACCTCTTTCTAAGGAACTTGAGGATGGTATATTTGAGCTTCGTACAATTGAGGGAAATAATTTAGTTAGAATACTATATTTTTTTGATAAGAATAGAATTATTATAGCCACGAATGGTTTTATCAAAAAACAGCAGAAGACTCCCAAAAGTGAGATGGATTTAGCAAAGCAAAGAAGAGCTGACTACCATAAAAGGAAGGAGGCAGGCATATATGAGTGACTTACAAGAACTAACCAATGAATTGATGCAGGATCCTGATTTTAAAAAGGAGTATGAAGCGCTTCAGCCGGAAATGAATATTACAAGAGCTATACTAGATGCGCGTATACGAGCCGGCATGACGCAAATGGAATTGGCGGAGAAAAGTGGAATTAGTCAGGCTGATATATGTCGTCTCGAGAAGGGAACAAGGAATCCAAGTATAGCTCTTTTGAAACGCCTTGCGGAAGCGATGGACAGTACACTCAGGATAGAGTTTGTTCCGAAAAAAATATAAACAAAGAAATACGTATATCATTTGCCTTCTAATACTGCATATGTTAGTATTAGAAGGTCTTTAAATATAAAGAAAGAGCGCTTTGCGTTTAGGTGAAGGGATGAATATAGGTCTATTTGTGTGAGTCTATTTTGCGTATGCAGAATAGGCTTTTTTGTTTGCAGTGGCAGATGACGCGGGAGGAATTTGATGACAAACAGAAAGATCAGGATTATTCCTTTTGATATGAAATATCTTGAGGACTATTACAAGAACTTTAACGAGGAGATTACCAAATATCAGTGGCCTGACCCCTTTGAGAGCATTGAGGATGCAAGAGCAATTCTTCAGGATTTTCTTGATGAGATGGAAAAAGAGGAAACTCTTGTTTTTGCCGTAGTTGACGCAGATGAGAGATTCGTCGGAAGCGTCGAAATGCACGGACTTTCAGGAGACTCTCCGGAGCTTGGAGTGTGGATCATAGAATCCGAGCAGGGAAAGGGCTATGCGTATGAAGCGCTGAAATACATTTTGGACTATGCTAACAGTAAGTACGGCAAGACAGAGTTTTTCTACGAAGCCGATGTTCGAAATGCAGGTAGTAACAAGTTACTGAGCAAATTCGCTGACAGTTACGAGATTGAAGCTCTTGATACGGAGGAGCTTGTAACGGATTCCGGAAAAGAGCTAAAACTTCGGGGGAACAGGTTGACCAGAAAGGGGATTGCATGAATTATTTTGTTGAAGGATTACAGGGAAGTGGCAAAAGTACACTTGTAAGGCGGCTCTCGGAGAAGTATCATGACTACAAGGCTGTTTGCGAGGGCGATTTTTCTCCTGTGGAGCTTGCGTGGTGTGCTTATGTTGATAAGAAAACTTATGCAGGGATACTTGATAAGTACAGCGATATCCGCAGAGAGATCATGGAAAAGAGCTATGAAGAAGACGACCACATGATCATCTGCTACACTAAGATCATTACCGATATCCCGGGATTTCACAAGGATCTTGAGAGGTATGAAATTTATAACGGGAATCTTGCACCGGATAGTTTCAGAGAAATTGTTCTAAGAAGGCTTCGGAGCTGGAGCGGAGATAAGTATATTTTTGAGTGTTCTCTTTTTCAAAATATAGTAGAGGACATGATACTGTTCCAAAAATGCAGCGATCAGGAGATTATTGATTTTTACAGGAAAGTGAAAGAAGCTCTTGCCGGCAAGGAATATCAGATCATGTATATCAGGACCGATGACATAGCATCAAACATTGATGTTATAAGGAAAGAGAGGTCAGATGACAAGGGGGATGAGATGTGGTTTCCGCTGATGATGAGCTATTTTGATAATTCTCCTTATGCCCGGAAAAAGAACTTGTCAGGCACCCATGCGTTACTGGACCATTTTAAGCACAGGCAGGAGCTGGAACTTAGGATCTGCAGAGAAGTATTTGAGGGGAAATACTTACTGCTTAAGTCAAAGGAGTTTTAGTAGAGGAGAATGAGTAAATCTCAGAGGTAATAGTTGGAGGGATGCAATGTCAGATACTGTATGCAAGATAATACCTGCAGATCCAAATACAAAAATATCACCGGACAAAATGGATGCTGTCAAAAAGTATATTGAGGACATTCTGAAGTGTGACTCAGTAAACGTGCAGTATTCGGATAACCCGAAGTTTATAGACTGCGGAAGTAATCTGGAGAAGATAAAGTGTCCTATATGTGGCAGGGAATTAGGCTTTGACTGGTGGCAAGGAGCTATGAGCGCTGCGTCCAAAAGCTCTTTTACCGGACTCGACGTAGTCCTTCCTTGCTGTAATAAAGAGTCATCACTCAATGAGTTGGATTATGACTTTAAATGCGGGTTTGCGAGCTGCGAAATTGATATTGTCAATCCGGTGAAAGATATAGATGGCGAGCTGATTGAAGCTATCAGTAAGCTTTTGGCTTGTGATATCAGTGTGGTGATTGCCCGGTATTAAACGAATCATATGAATAAGGGGTTGGGGATATGCTTACAATTACAAAACAACAGGCAACAAAGTTTATCCTTGCCAAGCAGGGGCTGATCGGCTCATATCGGTTTGCAGGGAAATCAGGTGCTTACGATTATATACGTCAGGCAGGATGTATTCAGTTTGACCCTGTTGATGTTTGTGGCAAGAATGCTGAACTTACATTGCAGTCCAGAGTCAAAGGCTTTAAGAAATCTATGCTTTGGGATCTTTTATATGAAGACCGTAAGCTCGTAGACTATGTGGATAAAGAGCTGTCGATATGGCCTACGCAGGACTGGCCGTATTTTGCTTCCTTCAGAGAGCGCAGCCTTCAGATGAGTGATACTTTCGAGGGACTTCAGGAACTGAAAGAGGAGGCAGTATCTTTCATCAGAGAGCATGGCCCGGTCTGCAGCGATACATTGCCAATCGAAGGTGAGATATACTGGCACTCTTCGATGCATTGGAGCGGTAACTGGCATAAAAAGTCTCAGGCCGCCAGATCGGTCCTGGAGCAGCTCTATACCGACGGTGAACTGATCATTCATCATAAAAAAGGAAGCCGTAAGTATTATGACCTTGCGGAGAAATATCTTCCTGCCGCATTGCTAAAAGCTGACAATCCATGCAAAGATGAGCTCGATTTTATTTCATGGCGCGTGCTGCGTAGAATCGGGGCTGTCGGTCTTTTGTGGGATAAGAGCAGTACGGCTTTTCTGGGCATCGACCTGAAAGCTGATTTGAGGAAAAAAGTACTTTCGGACCTGTCTGCGGATAAGAAGATCAGATCTGTTATGGTAGAGGGGATTAAGGTGCCTTTTTACTATCTTTCTGAAGATGAAGCGCTTATGCAGGAAATCCTCACAGGAACGGCGGATTTAAAACCAAGGATGTCTTTTATTGCACCGCTGGATCCTCTTATGTGGGATAAGGCTTTGATCCTGGCTTTGTGGGATTTCAGATACTCGTGGGAAATATACACACCTGCTGTAAAAAGAAAGTATGGCTATTATACACTTCCTATCATATTTGGGGATCGATTCGTCGGCCGGATTGAAGCTGTTCCGGATCGTAAGGAAGGTATTCTACAGGTCAAAGGCTTGTGGTGGGAGCCGGGAGTGCGGCAGACAAAAGCATTGAATCGTGAACTGGAACGGACACTTTGCCGTTTTGCCAAATTCAATGACTGCGAGAGCTTTCAGAGACGATATATAAACTATTCAGCAAGAAACTGCGATGACAGGCAAAGGCTTAAGCATGGCCTTTGTATAACATAAGTAACAAAAAAGCAACTGTTGATTGATTGAGGCGGTATCCGCTTATTTGTACACTGATAGCGGAGGTGATGAGAAATGATCTTTTCAGAGAAACTGCAAGTGCTAAGAAAGAATAAAGGGTATACTCAGGAAGCACTGGCTGAAAAACTTGGCGTTTCAAGACAGGCGGTTGCCAAATGGGAATCCGGACAGATTTATCCCGATATTTCCAATCTTATTCAGATAAGCAATCTTATGAATGTTAGCGTTGATTATCTGGTCAAGGATCAGGACTGTGCTGTGAACATTAAACCGCAGCAGGATGCAGATCTTGATGAATTGATAGCATTCAGGCTGGAGGCGAATGTTAACACGTATGCAGCGTTCATGAATGAGGTGGATGCAACAAGGCCTGCTTCTCACGATTTCAGGTATGAGAACGGCAATTACATTTATCATGACACGTACGTTGGTGGAGAGAAATTCGCCGGAGAAGAATCAATTTGTAAGAATGGACAGGCTGTCTATTCAATGAACTATATGGGCTGTGTATTATCAGAAGGATTTAGCGGCAATTTTCTGAAAGAGGCGCTAAGAGCAGCAGATAAGAAAATGCCTTACAGAGGACCGGAATTGTATCAGTCCGGAGAATACATGTATAGATGTAAAGTGACCGGCGATTTTACCTGGTTCCAGGGATATGAAGAAATCTATCATAATGATTCAAAAGTGTATGAATGTGTGTTCCACGGCGGAACATTAAAATGATTTATTCGGAGAAAGGTTATGGGAAGAGTTGTTGCCATCAGTGGTGGGGAACTTGATACTACTGAAAAACTAAATATATACGCACTAAAGCTATCCGGAAAGGAAGCACCAAATGTGCTGTTTATCGGGACAGCCAGTATGGATTCGGATGGTTATTTCGCAGGGATAAAGACTGCATTTGGCAAGCTGAATTGTAATGTAAAAGACCTGCCTTTGACTAAGGGTGAGCTGAGCACTGCTGAAATCGACAGCAGACTTGAATGGGCCGATGTCATTTATGTAGGCGGTGGCGATACAAGAACAATGATGGGAATCTGGAAACAGCATTCATTGGATAAGAAGTTAAAAGAAATTTATGAGAACGACACAGCTGTTTTGACCGGCCTCAGTGCAGGAGCCATATGCTGGTTTTTATCCGGACACAGTGACAGCGACAGCTTTACCGGTGGCGAAGATTGGAAATACACGATCGTTGACGGAATGCTGGGATTGTATCCATATTGCTTTTGTCCTCATTACAATGAGGAGGGAAGAGACTCTTTTGACATAATGATCTCAGACGCCGGGGATGATGGATTGGCCCTGGAAAATGAAACTGCATTCGTGGAAGCCTCCGGGCAGCAGTTTATAATCGGATCACGCCAAGATGCAAAAGCCTGGCTGTTTTCAAATCATGCAAAGAAGGAGCTGGAAGTGATACCTGTTGAAAAAATGGTCTATTGACCCTGTATCAGAGCTGAGAAGAGGATGAAGTAGGAAAGGCTAATCCAGATTGATTTAGGATTAGCCTTTTTTATATAAAAATAATTAGATATACATCAAAATAATATTGACAACTTAAATTTGCTGATGTAAAAATAATATAAAATAATTAGATGATTATCTAAAAGAAAAAAGACTGGAGAATAGACATGAATCAAAATATTGTTGAGAAAATGATTAACGCCATGAAGATAGCTGCTGACGATATAGTCCTGCTCAATTATTGGAGTGAGGGGGATGACAGTGATCTTAAATTGTTTGAAAACGAGTTAAATAGTAAAGGGATAAAATACAAGACGCTGAACTTCACAGAGGACTATCTTATAGAGCTTACCGGTAAAGGTGCTGAAAATATAGATGACAGCTTTTTTGAGCCGGTTAAAGATTGTACAATGGTCATAGATATTCTTCAAAGACCTGCAGGAATGCCACCAAGGGGACTTGAAAAAGATAAATATGCAGATTTTTCAAAGGTTCTCAGATCACTTTTTTCATTCATGAGCAGTCATGAGAAGCTAATTCAGATCACTATGCCATCACAGACCAATGCTGCACTTGCAGGAGAGGACTATGAAGAGTATAAGGTCAGAATGGAAAAGGCTTTGAATATTGACTACGAAGCACTTACTATAGAATGTCAGAAGAAGATCGATAGCTTTACTTCAGATATCATAACAATAAGGACCGGTGAAGACAGTACACTTACTATGGATGTTAC
>JAEEGK010031187.1_pt1 | contig 10520 bp, 8 predicted proteins | sample 8958771 | NCBI WGS metagenome assembly JAEEGK01 (sample SAMN16246547, study PRJNA631951) | gut metagenome | biome: gut microbiome; feature: rumen; material: SC-attached | host: Bos | place: Iran: Karaj | collected 2018-10 | reverse complement strand
AACCGCGTTAACGGTGTACGAATTTAACCGTGGGTGGAACCCCACGGAATAATGACGGCAATGAATTCATAAATGATATTAAACTGCGATTTCTGTGATGTAAGTGTTTTGTAGTTTTGCTTTTGTATTGCCCTGATTGTCAAGCATATTACCAAATGCTATATTTATCTTTTTGGGCAGTGATTGTCAAAAGCCAACAGGACACCCAATGCCGTGTCATTGTTTTTTGAGCCGTTGTTGCCTTTTTTTTGTAGTTTTTTTCGGGTATTAATTGGATTTTTCTTTATATTTGCGCTTGGTTAACGCTAAATCCTAACATATTATGGAAGAACAAAATATCAATCAGGAAAAGGAGGAGGCTACGGAAGTTGATTGGTGGTCGCCAAGAGATGGTAGTTTTGAAAGTGTTGAGGATGTCAAAGAGCCTTCGCCTGACACTCCGCAGCCGCCCAAATGGGATGGTCCGGGCAGTAGCAAGCCATTAGTGGACATCAATGCCGATTATCTCAAAAGGACAACTCAGATTAAGGGTTGGCTGAAATTTTTCATAGTTGTGATAAGCATTGGATTGTTTTTCAATTTCATAAATATGATAGACTTGTTCAGGTGGGCAAGCCGTGGTCTTGTCCCGAAGATGTGTTGCGTATTCCAAATGATGGAGGTGTTTGTCAATGTTTATGCTATTTACGCATTTGTAGAGCGCAAACCTGACGCAGTATTTATGTCCAAGGTTTATGTAGTTTCTGTTTTTGTGAATAATCTGTTGTTCTACCTTTTAGGCGGATCCAGCGAACTTGGCGTTGTTGGACATAATGCAGGCTTAATCGTTATTTGGTCGTTGGCACATAATTCAGCGTGGTTCCTGTTCCTTAGTTTGTCGTATCAGGTTTCGTTGGTCATTCCTGAGAGTTATCGAAAGATTACCACATTGCACTATGTCATTGTCGCTGCCTTGATTGTAGTTGGCTTGGTTAGTTTCTTTGTAGGAAGAACCTAATAATTCACAAACACCACATACACCCCCTCCGCCTTAATCCTCACCACATCTTCTGTCGCCTCGTTGAGTGTGCCCATCCACAGTGCGTCGAAGTCATAGAGGGGATATTTTAATCCTGACGACGTGAATCCGTGTGCCTTCCAATTGAAAATGGAGATTTGAGTGCCAGGGCGGACGGCGAAATCGGTTGAGCCACTGCAAATTACAAACATTCCGTGGTCGGTGTAGATGCGGACGTCGAGCCCCATTTTGTAGTATTCGGTCAGGAGGCTGATGTTGCCGATTGTGTGGTCTTCGCGGCGGCCTGTCGCGCCAACGATGGCGATGCGCTTGAAGCCGTGGTCGCGGGCGTAGATTACGTTTTTGGTTTGGTCGTTGGTTTCTTGTTCGGAAATTATGACTACACGGTCGGCGTATTGACGGCGGATGTCGTCGCGGATAGAATCGCAGTCGCCGATGATGCGCCACGGAATGTGGCCGCGTCGGATGTATTCCGCTGCCGCGCCGTCGCAACATTGAACGCGGGGCGCGTTTTGCAACAACGACAGCGGCAATGGGTGCGTAGGATAGTCGCCGCCGCCAAGTATCACCGTGTCGGGCTGAAAATCAAACGTTGTCATCGGGTTGCTCTTTTTCCATTAAATCCCACTTCCTGTATCCGTAAAACGCTACCACGGTATATACGCCGTAAAGCATTGAGGTAAAGTAAATTCCCTTGTAGAAATAAAGTCCCGCGCTTATAATGTCGATTACAATCCAGGCTATCCATTGCTCGACGTGTTTTTTGGCGAGCATCCACAGCGCGACAAAACTCATCGAAGTGGTCAGCGAATCCCAAAACGGCACTGCGCTGTCGGTGTAAGTAGTCAAAATCCAATATATCGGCACAAAAAGAACAGCGGTGATTGCGCACAGCCAAACCATCTGACGCTGAGTGGTATGCACTATGCGCAACTCGTCGCCGTAGTGATTTTTTTTGCCGAATTCCCACATCAAAAAACCGTACAATGCCGCTAAGATGTAATAGACCTGTATGGCAAAGTCTGCGTACAATCCGTTTTCAAAGAATACAACGGTATATATCGCTGGCATAACTATTCCAGTGAGCCACAGCCATATAGAGGCTTTCACCTCTTGCCATAGATAGATAAAGCCTACTATTGTGCCGGCAATTTCGAGCCAGTTTTTTGCAATGTAATCCGACATAATTGTTATAACAAATTAAAACCTTATACTTGCGTGTACCAGGAAGTTGATGGGCGCTTGGGGAGCAAATCCCGCCTCAAATTCATCTGTTGACCAAGCATAAATCTTGCCATTAGCATCTTTATTGAGTTCACAATATGCCCAGCCGTTGTTGTCGTATTCGGCTGAGAATACGTTGTAGATTGATAATCCGATAGTTAGAGATTTCGGCACTTTGAAATTAAATGTGTACGAAAGGTCGATGTCTGTTGTGGAACATTTGTCCAAAAACATCTGATACTCCTTGCCTTCGTAGATGTAATTGTCAATGCCAGTGTTAGTTAGGTATTGCTTGCCGATGAAATGCGTTACGATGGAAGCATTGAAGCCTTTCTTGCTGAATGTTAAGATGTTGTTGGCAATCACATCGGGCGAGAACGATGTAGGCGTGCTGCCCATATCGTAAGGCTTAGACGATTCCCAAGTATCTGGGTCGGTGAATGTTACGGTGTAATGCTTGTTGCGGTTGCGACTGAATGTAGCGTTGGCATCCCAACGGAACCAATCGACGGGCTTGCAGGCGGCTTCGAGTTCAATGCCGGTGCGGTAACTACGACCCGAATTGTCGTTGGAGGCTATCATTTCGCCGATTTCGTTGAGTTGACCAGTCAAGACAAACTGATTTTTGTAGTACATATAATAGAAATTGGCACCTGCCGAAAATACTGTTCCATTGTGCTTGTAACCAATCTCATAATCAGTGAGTTGCTCGGCTTTGAGATTTGCGCCAACATTGTCCTCAAAATCGTTGCGGGTGGGTTCTTTGTGAGCAATTGCCACCGATGCGTAAGCCTTGTCGTTGCCGGTGATGTCCACAAAAAGACCGGCTTTGGGATTGAAAAAGTCGTAACGGTTGGTCTCTGCAAATTTGATTTGGTTGCCATCATCATCAAAATCGTCGCTTGGACCATTCATCTTGATGCTCGTGTGGCGATATTGAAGGTCAACAAACGCGCTCAAAAAGTTGGTAATCTGATAGTTGACTTTGCCGTAGATGTTGCCGTCTATTTTCAAGCCGTTGTTGTCATAATACTGATGATTGGAATTGAGTTTTACCTTGTCGCACCACAACACATTGCCGAAGTGGTCGCCGTCATACTTGTTCCAACCGCCGCCGAGAGTGGCTGTGAGGCGTTTTTTGTTGTCATAATTGAAGGAGGCAACCAAGCCGTAGAAATTGTTGTCCATCGACTTTTTGCGGATGAGGTCAGATTTGCCATCGCCCTCCAAGAGATATTCGTAGAGTTTGCGACCCTGTTTGTACTCCTGATAATAGCCCTCGCCGTGAGTGAAATGAAGTCCGGCGTTGAAGGTGAGGTACTTGTTGATTGCCTTGTCGAGGAGCAACTGGTAATTTTGCTGTTTGTACTTGTCGATTTGGTCGTCGTAAAACTTAATTGGCTTGTAATCATCATCATACGCCATAACGCCGCACGAATTGTAACGGCGACCGTAGAGTTCCTGTTCGTATTTTGAGGTGTAATTCCAAGCGTGGTATGTTTCCTCCTGACCGCCAAACGTGATGAACTTCACCACGGTCTTGTCGGCGAAATATCCCGCCTGTACGAAGTACGATTGGAGGTCGGCGCGGGCGCGGTCGAGGTAGCCGTCGGAATGGATGTTGGACAGACGACCCTGAACGCCCCAATGGTCTTTGAGCAAGCCGCTACTGAACCTAACTGTCTCTTTGTGAGTGCCATACGAACCCGCGCTTGCGTCCAACTGCGCGTAAGCCTTGTCGCCCACGCTTTCGGTCTGCATATTGAGAGTTGCGCCAAATGCGCCCGAACCGTTGGTGGAAGTGCCGACGCCGCGCTGGATTTGGAGGCTCTTGGTGCTCGACGCAAAGTCCGACATATTCACCCAAAATACCTGCGCGCTCTCAGCGTCGTTGATTGGGATGCCGTTTGCGGTGATGTTGATGCGCGACGGGTCGGTGCCACGGACGCGGATTCCCGTGTAGCCGATACCGTTGCCGGCGTCGCTTGTAGTTGTGATAGAGGGAGTTGTGGCGAGAAGAAACGGAATGTCCTTGCCATAATTCTGACGCTGGATTTGTTCCTGGCTGATGTTGTTGTAAGCCATCGGGGTCTTGATGCCGGCGCGAGTGGATGACACGATTACCTGTTCGAGGGGCTGTCCTTCCTCCATAGTTACATTGACGGTGTTGGCGGCGGCTACCTCAACGGTCTGATAACCAATATAACTGATTATCAACGTGCTGCCTTCTTCGGCTTGGATTTGGAAATCGCCGTTGACACCCGACACGGTGCCGCTGGTTGTGCCTTTCACAAGGATTGTTGCGCCTGCAAGCGGCTCGCCCGAGGGGTCGAGGATTCTTCCTCTCACAGTGATTGGCGACATCACATTATTAATAATGTTAATGTCAGAAAATGCGGGGGCTTCTGTCGCATATCCCCCCATACTGCCCGCCAAAATCGTTGCGCAGGCAATAAGCACTCTTTTCATTTTGTTTTAATGTTAATTAAATGTTAATTAATAAATATTGGGGGGTTTAGCCGTCCCTTGGCAGCATTACCTGTCCAGGTTCAATGGGTATAATCTCAGCCTCGTGTCTATGAAGCACCCCGTTGCAGTCGCGATTCGACCGCGCTTTTTGTGGGTACAAAAGTAGATACTTAGTGTTTATTTGGATGTATTCTGATGTTAACTTTATGTTAATTCGCATTATGGCGGCATTGTAATAAGTCTTTAACAACAATTAGCATACAAATACGGCAAAAAATCACTAACTTTGCGCCCGAAAAAAATCTGATTATTTTTTATGTCAACCACTCATCATTATCCTGGTCTTAGCGACCAAGAAGTCATCGAAAGTCGCCAAAAATACGGCGCAAACGTCTTGACCCCGCCCGAAAAGGAAACTATTTGGGACGTGTTGAAAGACGTGTTAAAACATTGGATTTCAGTTAGTATGGCTGTCATAACCATTGGTTCGGTTGTGGCGGCGGCTGTTACGGGATTGTCGTGGACGATGCCCGCCGCGCTCTTTTTGGCGTGGCTGTTGATTACCGTTGTGGGATTTTTCGGCGGATTTGGCGACCCGCTTTTCAAGATACTCATCACCGCCTTCGTATTGTCAATGGGCATTTCCATTTACGAATTTGAGGGCAGCGGCGCAAGTTTTTCGGTGTTTTTTGAACCAATTGGCATCATCGTCGCCCTGTTGTTGGCTACCGGCGTGGCGTTTTTCTTGGAGAGGAAAAACGAAAAGACTTTCCAATCTCTCAACGAGGTCAACGACGATACGCCCGTCAAAGTGGTGAGAAACAACAATATACAGCAAATCCCCCGCCGCGATGTCGTTGTTGGCGACATTGTGATAGTGGAAAGCGGCGAGGAAGTTCCGGCGGATTGCCAATTGCTTGAATCATTGAACCTTATCGTCAATGAATCCTCCCTCACCGGCGAACTCCAAGCCAACAAGACCATCGACCCGGCCAAATTTGACAAGGAGGCGACCTACCCGTCCGACCAAATAATGAAGGGCACCACGATAATCGAGGGTTATTGCACCGCCAAAGTCCTGAAAGTGGGCGACAAAACCGAGAGTGGCAAGGTGTTCCAAGCGGCGCAAGTAGATGAAGGCGACCCCACGCCGCTCAGCGAAAAACTCGACGCGCTCGCCGACAAGATTACCAAGGCAAGTTACATCGTGGCGGCTCTGATAATCGTCGGACGCATTGTTACTTACTTTTTTGTAGGTGATAATGCAGAGTTCGATTGGCTCGATTTTGTATCGTATTTGCTTAATACAGTGATGATTGCGGTCACTTTGGTTGTAGTTGCCGTGCCGGAGGGACTGCCGATGAGCGTTACGCTGTCGTTGGCGTTCAGTATGAGGAAGTTGATGCGCGAAAACACCCTTCCGCGCACTATGCACGCCTGTGAGACTATGGGCGCGGCGTCGGTCATCTGCACCGACAAGACCGGCACACTTACCCAAAACAAAATGCAGGTTGCCGATACGCAACTGTCTGATATTAAGAAAGATTTGTTGGCGGAAATGATTGCCGTCAATTCCACTGCCAACCTCGATTTCGCCGACAAAAACAACATTAAGCCCGTCGGCAATCCTACCGAGTGCGCATTGCTATTATGGCTCTATAATGATAATGTCAACTATCTGACAATCAGGGAGAATGTTGCCGTCATCGACCGTCTGCCTTTCTCAACCGAAAACAAATATATGGCGACCGTGGTCAATTCCGCAGCCGTCAACCAAAAACTTCTGTATGTAAAAGGTGCGCCTGAAATCGTATTGAACTTGTCTAACTTAACAGACAGCGAAAAAGACAGTTATGCACAAAAACTTTCTGAATTTCAGGGCAAGGCATACCGCACGTTGGCACTCGCTTACAAGGAGTTGACGGACGGCGAACCTGTTTTCCACGAGGGCAAACTCCAATGCGGCAAACTGAAATTTGCGGGTATTTTTGCGATTTCCGACCCTGTGCGCCACGATGTTCCTGATGCCGTAAAGGCTTGTACGTCAGCGGGTATTCAGGTGAAGATTGTTACCGGCGACACTTCCATCACCGCCAAAGAGATTGGCCGTCAGATTGGTCTTTTGGACGATAACGACTCCGACTCAGCCGTGATGACCGGCACCGACTTCGCCGCAATGTCAGACGACGAATTGAGGTCGAAAGTCCACGGTCTCAAAATCCTCTCCCGCGCCAAACCCAACGACAAGGAACGCCTCGTAAAACTTTTAAAATCAGAAGATTACGTTGTTGCAGCCACCGGCGACGGCACCAACGACGCGCCCGCCCTCAACGCTGCCGACGTGGGACTTTCGATGGGCGACGGCACGGCGGTTGCCAAGGAGGCCTCCGATATGACTATCCAAGACAATTCCTTCTCCACCATCTCAAACGCCGTGATGTGGGGACGCTCGCTCTACAAAAACATTCAGCGATTCATTATGTTCCAAATGACCATCAACGTGGTGGCGTGTCTGATAGTGTTGATTGGCGCGTTCATCGGCACCGAATCGCCGCTCACGGTTACGCAGATGCTTTGGGTCAACCTTATAATGGACACCTTCGCCGCGATTGCGCTTGCGTCGTTGCCACCGTCGGCATCCGTAATGCAGGAAAAGCCTCGCCGCGTTACCGACTTCATCATTAACAAACCGATGATGAAAAACATCTTTGGTCTCGGCGGATTTTTCACTGTTTTGTTGTTGTCGATTTTGATAATAATGCAACACGCCGATATTAAGACGATGACGGATTTCCTGACGTTCCAATTCGGTGATTACAACGGACTTAGCGACTATGAGTTGAGTCTGTTCTTCACTATCTTTGTGATGTTGCAATTCTGGAATATGTTCAATGCAAAAGCGTTTATGACTGGCAAATCGGCATTCTACAACATCAAAAAGAGCCAAGGTTTCTTGCTAATTGCGGCAGTGATTTTCATCGGTCAAATCTTCATTGTAGAACTCGGCGGCGCAATGTTCAACGTCTGCCACCTCGCGCTCGCAGATTGGATTACAATTGTCTTGATTACGATGCCGGTGCTTATAGTTGGCGAGATTGGAAGACAGTTGCGAAAATCTAACTAACTTATTGCTATGCAACGTGTTCTATTATTGTTGATATTGACATTTGCCTTCTCCGCCGCCTCTGCACAGTCGTACATTCGTCTGTGGCAGAAGCCGCTTGATGATTACCGCAAATCTGCCGTGCGGCTCTATGCCTATCCTGCACCCGACAGCACCAACAATCACGCCGCCATAATCTTCTGTCCTGGTGGTAGTTATTGTTATTTGGCAAAGAAAAACGAAGGACACGACCCCGCAAAATTTTTCCGCGACAAGTACGGTTTCAATACCTTCGTGTTGATTTATCGGCGCGGAATGAGGGGCAACCGCTACCCGTCGCAGATTCAAGATTTGCAGATGGCAATGCGTTATGTCGCCGACCACGCAAACGATTATCAATTAGATACTTCCAAAATTGGCATCTGCGGATTTTCGGCGGGCGGACATTTGGTTGGCACTGAGGCAGAGTATTTTGACGTGGATTTTGTCTGCGACGACGCCCGTCCCGCGCCACCAAAGCCTATATTCGCAATTATGATGTACCCTGTGGTCTCTATGGATTCCGACATTGGACACAAAAAATCCCGCCGCAACCTTCTTGGAGCCGATTTCACGCAGCAACGACGCGATTCGATGTCGTTGGAGCGACACGTCCGCCGCGATATGCCGCCAATTTACCTCATTGCCTGCAAGGACGACCCGATTGTCGATTACCGCAACTCCGAGCGAATGTCCGACGCTCTGGACGCCAAGAATGTGCCGTATAGTTATGAATTGTACGAAACCGGCGGCCACGGCTTCGGCGTCAACCCCACACTAATAAAATCTTCCAATAAAGACGCCGCATCTTGGCACGAGGATTTTATGCTTTGGTTCAGGAAAAGGTTTTAAGGGGAAGAAATGGCTGTCCAATTTTGAAACATTTTGCGATTTCCGACAAATGTTTTATATTCTCGTTGATAATCAATTGAATAGCGCGTTATGACCAATGTGCTTTCGGTTATATTTCGCCGCAAGTACGCAAAAACCACCTGAATTGGCAAAATATAATATACTATAATCTGCCAATTCTCGCATTTTTTATGCGAATTGGCAGATTATAATCCAAAAATCACCTTCCCCGCAAAAAACTTTTTGCCTCTCCGAAAAAGTTTGTTACATTTGCAACGTTGCTTCCGCAACCCCTGCGTGGGGTAGTAGGAAGCGATGAATATATTTGTTAGGCGTTTATTACGCTTTGTTGTTGACTAATTGAAACTTCGAACACTTCAATTGTATTATCATATCAAGAACAATGCAACGATAGATGTCCATTGTGTTATGTATATTACCACGGCATACGATAGGTGTGTCCGTGTGTTTTTGCATAAGCGTGGGTCTTCGTTGCTCGTTCGATATGATAGGGCAAGTTCGAAGGCCTCAATTAGTGGAACGGGCATAAAAACAAGGTTCCACGCCTTTTTTGTATATTAATGTCTGAAATCGGAATCTGTTCAGACTGCAAATCTAAGCCAATGATACACGTTGGAAATTTGATAAAAGCGGAACTCGAACGGCAAGGCAGGTCGAAAGTTTGGTTTGCCGCCGCCATCAACCGTTCTGAGTCGGTGTGCTACACAATTCTAAAAAAGCCATACATCGATACCGATATGCTTACCACCATCTGCGAAGTCCTCAACCACGACTTCTTCAAAGACCTTTCTGATGGTTTCCGTAGTGAAAAACAATAGGATTTCGTGTGAATTTTTGATAGGGTTTCGTGTTGAAATTCGCGAGGGCGTTTCCTTGGAGTTTTCGATGATGGGGGTTAACTTTGCGGTGTAACAAAAAACGAAAGACTATGGCACTATTTCAAGTTACTACCAAAAGAAAAAAATCGTGTAACGGCGTTCATTTGGAGCCGGGTATGTCCGTCCAAATTCCCGTTACGAATGCAGTCAGTCCGCTTGTAAACAACCAGCAAATGATTGTTGATGCCTTTATGCGCGTGTATGGCATTGATTTGCGGAAGGCGATGGCGTTAAGTTCAATTGATTTGGATGTAGTGAAGGTTGGTTAATTTGCGCATTATGGAGGAATTAGAACAAAAAATTAGAGAAAAAAACGCAAGTGCTAATGACTATTTCGATTATCTAACCGCTGTAAGTGAAGCGGGCGACAAATTGAAATATGCCCAGGTGTGTTGCTGTTTTTTCGACTATTGTATTAAGAACGATGACATTCCGTCATACGTTGCTTATTCATCGAAGATTGAGACGTCTCCTTTTATATTTTCTTTTATGACCAATACGTCGTTGGACAAGCAATTATATGAACGGATGCACGAGGAACAGGATATTGATTTTCCAATGGAGGCCATTTTGAACGACTTTGAAGAAAAAAAGGATATTTTGGATCTCTGTTCAATTGGATATGATTCCAATAAACCAAATGAATTCCCTAAGCCGTCTGTATTGTCGCAACGAAAAAAGCCGAACAAGTTTTTGGTTAAACTGAAAGCATTTGCCAAAGGTCTTAATTTGGGACTCACCATTTTCGGAAAAATATTGTTTGGACTTTTTGCTGCCCTCACTATTGTAGCATTGTTTGTTAAATGGGAATGTGCATTGATTCTAATCCCTGTGATAATTCGTCTTTTCACGAAAACGGAGATGGGATATAATAAGGCATCGGTATGGATTGTATCATTTGTCGCACCATTGTTGG
>JAEEGK010031186.1_pt1 | contig 10520 bp, 7 predicted proteins | sample 8958771 | NCBI WGS metagenome assembly JAEEGK01 (sample SAMN16246547, study PRJNA631951) | gut metagenome | biome: gut microbiome; feature: rumen; material: SC-attached | host: Bos | place: Iran: Karaj | collected 2018-10 | reverse complement strand
TAATTAAATTCAACATCAAAAAAAATTAATTAATTAATTTTTTAATTAATATAAATATCTTTAAAATAAAATATAAAATTATTTAAAATGAAAATTTTCTTATTTTTATTTTTCATTACAATAATTTCAAACAATCAAAAAAACGAATCAATTGAAATAATAAATTGTGTATTATCAAACGAAAAATTAAAAAATGATTTAAATTCACTTAAATTTAATATAGAAAAATTAATTAAAGAAGAAAATTTATCAAATTTAATTTCTTTATTAAAAATATTTTCAATGGTCGAAGAAGTAAAATCATGCTTTAAAAATCCATCTCAATCAATTAATAATGAAGAAATAATTTTAAAAGAAAATGAAACTGATTTTTTTGAATGTGTTCACAACACAGAAGATGAAAATTTTAATTTTTCTATTATTGATGTTCAAAATTGTTGGGAAAAATTATTATTACAAGATAAAATAATAATAATTTCTGCAGGAGCTGATCTTGTTAATACTTTTTGTATAAATTATTTTGATGGATGTGAAAATCAAGAAGAATTTTGTTCTGTTATTTATCAGATTGTTCATTCATTTGAAAAATAATATTATTATAAATTATTTTTATTATTATTAGATTAAATTAAATAAATTTTATTTTATTTAAAATTTAAAATAAAATATTTTTTAATAAAAATATTTAATAAAAAAAACAATGAAAAATAAACAATTAAGTTCAAATAAATTTAATATTAAAAATAATAATAATAATAATAACACAAATTTTAAAAGAAATTTATCAATGAATAAAAAAAGAGAATATTATTATTCAACAGCGAATGTAAATAAAAGAAAATTTCAAAGCAATTCAAACAACATTAAAATCAACATTAATAATAATAAAATCAATAAAAATATTTCTATTAATGAAGAAATTTTACCAACTCCAATTAAATTAAAATATAATAACATTAATGAATTAGAAAAATATGATAAAAATAATAATTTATTAAATTTTTTAGAAAACGAAAAAAATAAATTTCGATTTATTTTAAACATATTTAAAAATTTAAATAATAATATTAATGAAATTATTATTAAAAAAAAAATTCAAATTTATGAAATTAATAAAAAAATCAATGAAAACAATAAAAAAAAAGAAAAAGAAAATTTTATTTTCAATCAAAATTTATCAGATAAAATCGATAATGCGCTAATTAAAGCAAATTTAATATTAGAAAATATTAATAATTTAGGAAAAAAAAATAATAATATTAATAATAATAATAATAATAATAAAAGTGTTTTTACAAATTATAATTTAAAAAATAATAATAATAATAATAATGAAATTTCAGAAATAATTTCAAATTACAAAAATAAATTCAATGAAAATTTAGAAATTAATAAAGAAAATTTAAATTTATATTTTTTTTTAATAACAAAAAATCGAAAAATAATAAAAGAATCAAAAGAAAAATTAAAACGAACTAAAATCAAAATCGAATCTTTAAATATCAACAACATTTTCAATGAAATTCATACAAAAAATATTGAAAATCAAATGAAAATTGATTCTAATAATAATAATAATGATTTTAATTACATCGAAATTGAAAATAAAATTCTTAAAATTTCTTCTATTTTAAATACGAATATTTATAAAAATTTATATTTAAAAGTTTTTTTTGATTTAAATAAAAATTTCAACATTGAAGAAAAAATTTACAATGTTTTTTCTTTGTGGTTTTTAATTAATAATATGAAAAATTATTTAAATGAAAATAATAATAATGAAGAAAATATTTTTAAAGAAATTAAAAATTTTGTTTGTTTAAATTTTAATGAAAAAAAATATTTTGATAATTTTTTTGATTTAAGCGAAAAAAATATTATTAAAAAAATTACTATTGAAAATATTAATAAATTCTTTGATTATTTGAATAATTTATCAAAAAATAATAATAATAATAATAAAAATGATTTTAATGAAGATGAAATTTTTAATAAAGATTTTTATAAAATTTATAAATTTTTATTTAATTATTTAAAAATAAAAACTGTGAAATTTATAATTAATAATATTGAAAATAATAATAATAATAATAATAATAATTTTTCAAAAGAAGAATTAAATTATTTCAAAAACATTCAAAGTTTATTTATGAACAATGGAAATTATTTATGTAACATTTCAGAAAAAAAATAAATTAAATTTTTATTTAAATTATAATTAAATTCTATTTATTTCATTTTTATTTATAAAATAATCAAAATAAACAATTCTAATGTTTATAAATAAAAAAAAATAATTAAATTTTCAAAATTTTAAATAAATTTATTTAACATAAAATTTACAATTTTTTTATTTTTTATTATTTTCATTATTAACATATTCTAAATTTATAATAAAAAACGAACTTCCAACATAATTTTCATTATTTAATCCTCCAAAAATAAACAATTTATTATTAAAAATCACACTCGAATGACAACATCGATTAAAAACAACAAAATTTTTATCATCATTTAAAACATTAATTTTTTTATATTCAAACAAATCCAAATCAAAAATAAACGTATCATTTAAAGCATAATTTTCACCTGTTTTAATATTATCATTTCTTCCTCCATGAATAATCAAAAAATTCTCTTTTTCATAATAATTCATACTATGAAAATATCTTTCACATGGTGATTTTCCTTTAAAATCATTAATTTCAATCCATTCACAAGGATTTTTACCTATTTTTAACACAAACATTTTATTCGAAATTCCATTTTTCATTTTTCCGCCAAAAACATACAAACCAAATTTTTTTTCATTCGATTTTTTATTTTTATTATTATTTTTATTAATTTCTGGAAAATTATAAACATTAAATTTATTATTTTCTAAAATTTCCTGCGGAACAAACAAACTCGCACAATGTCCATACAAAAAAGGCGAAAAAAATTTATTTTTAATATTTAATTTTAGCCATTTTTCAATAGAAAAAAAATTCATATTTAAATTTAAAATAAAAACATCATTTAAAATTTCATTATTTTCATTAATTCCGCCATGAATTAACATAAAATTTCCTATTAAAACGCAAATGTGATTTCTTCTTAAATTAGGTGAATTTTTCATTGTAAAAATGGGCGAAAACCAATTTTTTTCATTTAAATCGAAAATATCTAAACCATTAAAAATTTCATATTTAAAATTTGAAATTGTTTTTGATTTTCCACCAAAAACGAAAATTTTATTGTTAAAAATAATTGATGAATGACCAAAACGATTTGAAATTATTTTATTTTGTTTTATTTTTTCCCAATTGAAATTTAATAAATTTAATTTCCATAATTGAAAATTTGAAATTTTACTTGAAATTCCGCCTAATAAAAATAAATTTTTTTGTACTAAATTTAATGAAAATTGCTCTCGCGTTTCAGGAAAATTTTTATTACAATAGAAATAATAACCAAAAAAATTATTTGATTTTTTTTGAGGAAAAAAATTTTTGTTTTCAAGTTTTTTTTTCTTTGTTTTTGAATTTATTAATGAAATTTTAATTTTAGGCATTTTTTTTAATGTTTGTGTTTCAATGAATTTTATTGAATTTTTGAATAAATTAATTTGATAATTTTCTGTTGATTTTTTAATGTCATCGAAAATAAAATTGTTTTTTTTTAATATTCGTAAAGATTGAAAAGGATTTTGATAATTTTGATCATAAGGAATGTTTATTTTTATTAATGAATGAAAACGTTTGAAATTTTTTTTTATGTTTTTAATTTCATCTTTTGTAATAAAATTATTTATTTTATTATTATTGTTTGAATTGCTGTTGTAATTATTAAATTCTTGAGTGATTTTTGATTTAAATTCATTGAAATTTATTCGTTTGTTTTTTATGTTCGGCATTGAAGAATTTCTTAATAAAATTGGTAATTTATTTTTCATTAATAAATAAAATTCGATTAAAAAAAAAATAATAAAATTTAAAGAAAATTTAATAAAATTTAATAAATAAATTCAAATTTAATTATTTTTTCATATTAAAAAAAAAATTCAATTTTAAAAAATTTCATTCTTTTTTTAATGTATTATAAAAACTAATAAATTTTAATTTTTTTAAATATTCATTTTTTATATTTTTTTGTCTTTCATTTTCAAAAGTTTTATTATATTCGCCTAAAAGCGCAGTTAAAACAGTTTCTAATGAAATTTCAAATCGTTTTTCATAATTATTATACAAAAATTCTTTAGTTAATCTATTAATTTCTTTTTTTTTTAAATTTTCAATATCCGCTAAAATAATTTTTTCTAATTTATCTAATTGATAATATTTTTCAATATTTTCATAATTTTTTATTTTTTTTGGAGAAAAATTTTTCATTTCTTCTTTCATTAAAAAATTTAAAGTAATTTTTTTTTCTTTTTTATCATTTTTATATTTTAATAAATCAAACATACTTTTATTTTTATAAATTTTATTTAATTTTTTCATATAAAAAAAACTATTATTAATATTATTATTATTTTCATTCTCATCAAAAAAAAAATCATTAGAAAAATTATTATTATTATTATTATGAATCGTTTTGAAAATTTTTTCATTGTCATTGAATAATTTTTGTTTGAAAATTTTCATTAAATTTTTGATTTTATTAATTTTGACTTTTTTTTGTGAAATATTAAATAAATATTCAATTGATTTTTCATCAAAAAAATTCGGTAAAAAATTCATATTAACATTTTCATTCAAATTCCAAATTTCAATAATCACCCAACTTAAACCTTCTTTTCTTGTGTCAACTCCTTCAAATAAAATATTATGATAATATTGTAATAAAATATTTTTTTTGTTTTTTAATTCAATTTTTAATTTTTCAATGTTATTTTTAATTTCTTTTAATTTATTTTTATTTTCTTGTAGAATTTTTTTTAAATTTAAAATATTTTTTTGAAAATTTGATTTTTTTTCTTCATTTTCTTCTAAATCTTTTTTTAATTCTAATTTTAATAAATTTTTTGAATATTTTTTTGAATTTGATGATAAATTTTCATTGAAACTTTTGTATAAATTTTTATTTGATTTTATGTTTTTAAATAATTCGTTTTTTACTAAATTTATTGATTTTATTGCTTCAATTTCAATGTTTTCATCTTCTATTTTTTTAATATTTTCTGAAATTTTTTCAATAATTTTTTCTTTTTCTTTTTGATTTTCTTCAATTAATTTTTTAATATTATTTAATTCATTTTTCATTGAATTTTCTTTTTCTATTGCCATTATTTTTAATAATATTTTTTCATGTTTTTTTTCTGATAAATGAATTTTATCAATTTCATTTGTTGATTTTGATGATTTTATTAAATTATTTTCGGATATTTTTTTAATACGATTTTTTTCTAATTGAGATTTTATTAATAAAGAATTATTATTAAAATTTAAAGAATTTTCATTTAAATCTAATTTACTTACTAAATATTCTTCATTATCATAAAATTTTTCTAAAATATTTGATTTATTTTCAGATTTTTTAAAAAATTTACTTAAATTTTTATTTATTTTCGGTAATTTTAATTTATTATTAAAAGAAAAACTTTTATTATTCATATAAAAAATTATAAATAAAAAATAAAATTTATATTAAAAAATATAAATAAAATAAATATAATTATTAATAATATTTAACACATACTTTTTAAAATAATTAATACAAATTATAAATACAAATATAATAAAAAAAGTATTTTATTTTCATTATTATTATTATAAAAAATTTAACATAATTTCTTTTATATTTTTCACATTCAAAGGTTTATCATAAAAACCATCCGCTTTACATTCTTTAATATTTACATAAGAACTGCTAAGAATATAAATTTGCACATGACACAACTCAAAAATGCTTTTAATAAACGCACACGTATTAGAACCATTTAAAAAAGGCATATTTTCATCCATTAAAACAATATTAATTAACGATTCTTCAATAATCGAATTATATAATTTATAAATACATTCTAAACCATTTTGAGCAAAAATTATGTCAGGAATATTTTTATTTTTCGACTTAAAATATTTAATTACAACATTTCTAGTCGAAATCGCAGTAAAACTTTCATCATCGCAAATTAAAATTTTTAATTTACTCACAATAGAATCCATTTTAATTGAAATTTTCTCCTCAGAAAAACATTGTTTTAAATAGCGACTACTTTGAAGTAAATTAAAATGTTTTTGACAAACTAAAATTTTATTAATTGATAAATTATGATTATTCATTATTGAATGTCTTTTTTTTTTATTAATCGTATCATTTTTCGACAATAAAATTTTTTTAATTTGTTGAGAATGTCGATATTTTTTATTAATTTTAACATCAGTGTCTTCTTCAAATAAAACTTTATTATTCATTATTTTTATGTTATTTTCATCATCATAAGAATCAGTGTCATTTTCAACAATTTCATCAGAAAAACTTTTCGAATCATAATTAAATTCCGGATCATCATCTTTTTTACCTAAATTAATATCCGAAAGCATTTCTTTCAAAGAATTAGTAAAAAAAGAACTTTGATCAATAATTTGATTATTATTATTTTCAATGTCAAACCAAAATTCAGTTCCTTTTCCTTTGATTGAATTATAATGAATTTTTGAATTAAAACTTTCACATAATTCTTTTACTATTAATAATCCCAAACCAGAACCATTTTTATTTAAAAATTTAGTTTTCGAATTCATTTGAAAAGGAGAAAAAATTTTCACATCTTCGTTATTAAATCCTAATCCACTGTCCATAATTTTAATACGAATTTTTTCTTCTTTTGTTAAAAAACAATTCAATGTTATGTAACCATTTAATGTAAATTTATATGAATTTGATAATAAATTTATTATTATTTGTTTTAAACGTGATTGATTAATTGATGTTATTATTTTTGTTTTTAAACTTTTGTCAATTTTTAATGAAATTTCTATGTTTTTTTTCTCAAAATTTGCCCGAAATTGAAACATTTTAATACAAAAATTTAAACATTTTAATAAACTAAAAGATTCTGTTGATTCTTTTTTATATGAAAATATTTTATTTGTGTTGTTTGCAATGTCTGTGTTGTAAAATGTTGTTTTACTTACTTTTGTTATGTCTTGAATTAAAAACATGCCAAATTCACATAAAGTTTTTAAAAATTTTATGTTTGAATTTAAAACATCTTTTAATGTTGTTTCTGTTGATTCCATATTATTTTCTATTATGCATGAAATTGTTAGGAACACATTTTTTAATTCATGAACTGATTTTGCTAAATATAAAGATTTTAATCTTAATCCTTCCTCATTGAATTCTATTATACTTGACATTAATTATTTTTTTTATATATTAAAAATAAATTCTAAATTATAATTAATTATTTTAAAATATTATTAATAAAATAATTTTATTAAGATAAAAATTAAATTTTAATATTTTTTACTAATTTTTTAATAATTTTTTCAATAAAATTTTATAAATTTTAAATTTTCTATTATTAAAATTACATTTTATTATTAAAAAAAAAATTATTTTCTATATTTATTTAAATTAATCCCAAATTTGTATTTTTTTATCCCATCCAACACTAATTAATTTCCCATCACTTAATTTACATAAACTCCAAACCGCACTTGAATGAGCTAACAAACTCAATTCACAATTTTCATTATTTAAATTCCAAATTTTAATACTATTATCATAAGAACAACTAATTAATTTTTCATTATTTAATTGAATAATATTAATCACAGTAAAAATATGCCCTTCCAAATTAATAATTATTTTTTCTTTATTAATATCCCAAATTTTAATAGTTTTATCAGTAGAACAACTTGCAATTAAATCACAATCATTAAATTTTTTCATTTTAATTTTTATAATTTTCCATACATAACTTTTATGACCAATTAAATTTTTTTCACATTCATTTTCATTAATATCCCAAATTTTTATTGTTTTATCATAAGAACATGAAATTATTTTACTATCATTTAATAAACAAATATTCATAATATCTTTTTGATGCCCAGAAAAAATTTTAATTACTTTTTTTAAATTCAAATCCCAAATTTTTAATTTATTAAATGAACTACTAATTAATAAATTTTCATTTATTTGTTTTATTGTTTGAATTCCTTCTTCTTCAGAATTTTTTAATTCAAATTCGAATTTGTTTTTTTTTTGAGAATAAATGTTCCAAAATTTTATTGTTTTATCATCAGAACATGAAACAATAAATTCGTTTTTTAATTGAATTATTTCCCAAATGCTATTTTTATGTGCGTTTATAGTTAAATTTATTTGAAATGTGTTGTTTGAAAAAATATAAATTTCTCCATTTGAAGTGCTTATTGCGAATTCTTTGTTTTGTAATTCAATTATACAATTAATGTTACTTTTCATTTCTATTGATAAAATGTTTTTTAAAATAAAATTTTTTGGTTTGTATTTTATTTTTTTATTTTTGTTGTTTGAAATTGAAATTTTATTTTGAAAATTATTATTATTATTTAATATGAAATTATTTTCGAGTTTAAATAATGAATAAATAAATAAATTTTTATTATAAAAATTATTTAAATATTCTTTTATGTTTTTTTCTAAAATTTCATATGAATTTTTTTTCCAATTAAAATCAAAATTTTTATAATTTTCATTTAATTTAATTTCATTTAAATTTAAAATATTAAAATTTTCTATTGAATTTTTATCTAAAGAATTTTTTGATTCTATAAAATTTGAATATAAAATAAATAATAAATTATATAATAAATTATTTTTATTTAAAATAAAATTATATTGTTCATTAATATATTTTTTTATATTTTCATAATTTTTTATAATATTATCAATAAATTTTATTTGATTTTCTTTAAAATTTTTAATTTTATTTTTTTCTTTTTCAATAATTTCATTTAATTCATTAAAATTTTCCCAAGGAATTTTTTTATTTATTTCATTCCAATCTTCAAAATTAATTTTATTATAATTTAATAAATTATTACTATTATTATTATTATTTGATGATAAATATTCATTTAAAGGAACAATTAAAATATTTTTAATAAACGAACATTTAAATTTAATATTTAAAATATTTTTTTCATTAAAAAATATTTTTTCTATTTTTCCAATTTCTTTAAAACATTGTGGACACAATAATAATTTATTTTTTTGAATCATTAAATTTAATATTAAATAATATTATTATTAAATAATATTATTATTAAATAATAATTAATTTATTTGTTATAATTTTTTTTTATATAAATAAAATGAATTATTTAAAACGAATTTTATCAAAAAATAATAACGAAAAAAAAAACAAAAAAATCATTTTAATCACACCAAAAGTTTCAAAAATAATAAAAAAAAAACAAATTGTTCTTCCAAAAAACATAAAATTTAATTATAAAAAAGGAAATAAATTAAAAATAAACGTTCCAAACATTAATTTAAAACAATTAAAATTAAATTCATCTTTTACTCATATTAATACATTTATAAATAGAAATTTATTAATTCCTCAAGAATTAAATAATTTAATTCCTTTCAACGCAATGAAAATAGTCTCTTTAATCAACGGATATGAAAAATTACCTTTAGGATTTCATTTATTTAAAAGTGAGAATTTGAATTTATTTATTTCTCCTCAATCAAATTTTTCAAAAGAAAATTATTTTGGAACAACATTTTATCAAATAAATAAAAAAGAATTTTATAATAAATGTACTAATAAAAATTATAAATTAACACTCGAAGATTTAAGTAATGTTTTTTCAATTCCTGAATTAAGAATTTCTTGGGATAATTCATTATTTAAATTTGAAATTTTAAAACAATTAGAATTTAATAATAATGAATTAAATCCAAAAGGTTATATTCAAAAACAAATATTTAATTCACCAGTTTTTGGAGTTTCAAAAAGAGAAATGATAGATAAAAAAATCATTTTTAATTTTAATAATTCTTTGTATTCTTATCAATCTGGAATAAATGAAAAAATTGTTGATGAATATTCACAAAAAGATAAAGATATTGTTAGAGCTTTAACTATTATTAATTGTGCTAGATATTATGAAGATAATGATTATTTTAAATTAGTTTGTTTTTATCAAACTGATATGAGAATTTCTATTCCAGAAACTTTTATTCAATTAACTATTCCTTTTACTATTAATAGTTATTATCAAAAATATTATAATTTTTTAATTGATTTTGTAAATAAAAAAGAAAGTTGAAATTATTTAGTTATTTATTTTTTAATTATTATATTGATATATTATTATTTATGCAGAATATTTAATTTTTATCATATAAAAGAATTTTTAATATTTTTAATTTAAAGATATTAATTATTAATAAAATATAAATAAAAAATGATATTAAATAAGTTTATTAATTTAAAAATAAAGATTTTTTATTTTTATTTTATTAAATTAAAGTGATTATTAAAATAATATTTATGATTTATTTTTAATAATTGGGGATTGGGGATTGGG
>JAEEGK010031185.1_pt1 | contig 10520 bp, 10 predicted proteins | sample 8958771 | NCBI WGS metagenome assembly JAEEGK01 (sample SAMN16246547, study PRJNA631951) | gut metagenome | biome: gut microbiome; feature: rumen; material: SC-attached | host: Bos | place: Iran: Karaj | collected 2018-10 | reverse complement strand
AGGTTCAGTTTCAAGGCTGGCAAACAGACCCACGCCATCGAATTGTCATTCGACGTGATGAACATCTCCAATATGTTCAGCGCAAAATGGGGACGCTATTCAGGAACATCTGGTTATTATTCGCCCGTAACGTATGATAAGAGCGGAAAATATCAGTTTCTCCAAAACGGTGATTATCAAATGCGCTCATATTCAGACTACTACTCTCGTTGGAGAGGTCAAATCGGTTTGAAATATATTTTCTAAAAAATAAGGTATGAAAAAAGCCGCATCAAAAATGCGGCTTTTTTTATTTTATATTGTATCTAAATTATTTTTTTTCAGACTACAATTTGTCGTTAGAACCGAGAACGTTCACGATTTTGTGAATGTACATTTTCTTCATATTTTCGCGAGCGGGTTTCAAATATTGACGCGGATCAAAATGACTCGGATTTTCTGCCAAATATTTTCTGATAGCAGCAGTCATAGCAAGACGTGAGTCAGAGTCGATGTTGATTTTGCAAACTGCTGATTTAGAAGCCTCGCGGAGTTGTTCTTCGGGAATACCAACTGCATCGGGAAGTTTACCGCCATATTTGTTGATAGTGTCAACTTCGTCCTGAGGAACAGAAGAAGAACCGTGAAGAACGATTGGGAAACCGGGGAGTTTCTTCTCAATTTCGTGAAGAATGTCGAAAGCCAAAGGAGGAGGAACTAATTTACCGGTTTTCGGGTCTCTTGTGCACTGTGCGGGAGTAAATTTGTATGCACCGTGAGAAGTACCGATTGAAATAGCCAAAGAATCGCAGCCGGTTCTCTGAGAGAAATCGATAACCTCTTCGGGTTTTGTGTAGTGAGAAACAGCCGAAGAAACTTCGTCTTCAACACCTGCCAAAACGCCTAATTCAGCCTCAACGGTAACATCGTATTTGTGAGCGTAGTCAACAACTTCTTTTGTGATTCTTACGTTCTCTTCGTAAGGGTAAGCAGAAGCATCAATCATAACAGAAGAGAATCCGTTATCGATACAGTCCTTAGCAACTTCAAAGTTTGGACCGTGGTCAAGGTGAAGTACGATTGGAATATCACATCCAAGTTCGTGAGCGTATTCAACAGCACCGCGAGCCATGTTGCGCAAAATGTACTTATCTGCATAAGCACGAGCGCCCTTAGAAACCTGCAGAATTACAGGAGACTTTGTTTCAACACAAGCCTGAATAATAGCCTGCATCTGTTCCATATTATTGAAGTTATATGCAGGAATTGCATATCCACCCTTAATAGCCTTTGCAAACATATCGCGTGTGTTTACAAGGCCAAGATCTTTGTAACTAATTATAGCCATAAAAACATCCTTTTGCCGGTCGTTAAGACGCCAGCGTTTCTTTGTACTATATATTAGTTTAAAATGAGCATTTATTCAATAAGAATAAGGGGTTTTAGGGGCTTTGCCCCTAGGCGAGGGGGTAGCGGAAAACCGCAGGTTTGCAGCGAGGGGCAGGCGCCCAAAAAAAAATTACTAAAATCTGGAACCTAAAACCTAAATTTCCGTTTGACAAAGAATAATATAGGAAATATAATTAAAAGAAGTAATAAATTCGACTGATTATGCCGATATAATAATGTAAAAATATTTTTATCGGAATGATAAAGTTTAAGGAGTTTTGCATGAAAAGGGGACTTAAAGTCTTTATTGGTCTTGCATGCTTCTGCTTGATTGGGCTCCCGATTTTTGCTCAGCCAAGCTCAAAGAGCATTGAGACTTTTGTTTTGGATGATTTTGACAATCCAAATGGTCAGGATTATGCCTATGGCAGCAAACGCTACAATTGGGATTGGTCTGTTAATTCAAGCCGTTTTGTAGCAGAAGGATATCCTAAGACAGGTTACTATGAAGGAATTCCTAATTCCCTCAAGCAGCTTCGCCGCGATGGTGTTGACGGTGCCAAGGTTTTTGGTATAAAAACAGCATTCAATCGCAAGGGAGATAACTGGTTTGAAGTATACCCTACAGTAGATGGTAAACCAATTGAAATCCCTTTTATTGGTACTGTAAGTCAGATGGACTTCTGGATTTGGGGTGCAAACTATAACTACTACCTTGAAATTATGGTACGCGATGCGTATGGTCGAGTAAATGTTCTTCAGGCAGGAACTCTGGCATTCAATGGTTGGAGAAATATTGTTGTAAATATTCCAGGCTGGATTAGTCAGCATTCACATCTGCGTTCTGGTCCTGAAACTATGACCTTCATTGGCTTTAGAATTCGTTCTGATGCTGCAGAATATGTTGATAACTACGTAATTTTCTTTGATCAGATTAAATATACATCTAACTCTCTCGCTTACATCTACGATGGATACGAACTTAAAGACGTTGATTTTGGTGATGGTGAAGGCGATGACGGAGTTCAGTCGGTAGGAGATGCAAAATGAAAAAATTAGTAGTTTTTGGTTTAATTTTTGCAGTAGCAGGTATGCTTTTTGCACAGAGTCTTACAGATCCTAATCCGGAAACTGTAGGTGCAGATTCTGCAATGCTTTCTTTGCGTGAAGTTTCTGTAGATAAATTTGAACGTGAAGGTTCATGGTATGTTCATATTTCTCCGGATGACGGTACTATTGCTGCACGTCTTTTTGAAGGTAGCCCTGCTATGAAGGAGCCTCTTAAAGAAGATGAAGGCAAGGAAGATGAAGATACTCTCGTACTTGGTGTACGTGTAGACTTCTTCCGTCGTGGTTTGGATTCATTTACAATCATGGCAGGACGTCCAATGCCTGTAGAAGGAACTGTTAAGACTGTTTCTATGTGGGTTTGTGGTCGAAACCAGGATCATGAATTGTATCTTCTTCTCCAGGATTATTTTGGAAGAAACTATGAAATTTTCATGGGTTCACTTGGCTTTAGTGGCTGGAAAAAGCTTACTTGTGTAATTCCTCCAAGTCCAGATGGAGAACATGGTATTGTTCAGAGCAGCGTTTACTATGGTGACAAACCGGGCTTCAGAATTCTTGGATTCCGTGTAGATTGTAACCCAATGCAGGCTCGTGGAACCTACTACCTTTACCTTGATGATCTTCGTGCTGTAACCGATCTTTATGATATGGAAAATCATGACGAAGATGATATGAATGATAACTGGTAATCTCTTATTCTTGCAATAAACATATAAAAAAGGGGCTCTTTTGAGTCCCTTTTTTTATCTTATCTTATAGTACCGGGATTTGTTTTTGGCACAGGTTTGTTCAATTATCGGCATGCGTACTAAAACCCAGAGAATCAGATGGGCGTAGCGGGTTAGGGAAGGGTCTGCTTTTGCAAAGTCCTTTGCGCAGAACTCCGGGGGAAGCCCTTGGGGCAGCAGGGCTATATAATCCGATTTTTTGTGGAATGTTTGGGTCTCTAGAATTTCATCCAGTCTTTTGTTTACTTTAATCCAGTTACGTTTGAAACGTCTTTTTTTGTTTGCAGTCTGAACAGGCTCTTTTGTACGAACCCGGTGTTCTATCATATTTATTGTAATAACTTCCAGGGTAAACTTTTTATTAAGAAGAATATCTGTAAGTCCTGTAAGTTCCCTGAATATATCATAAATACATCTCTTTTTAGGACTCAATCGATTTGAAACCAGTTTTCCTTCTTCGGCAGTCGTTATTATGCGGGTCCTGTAAACCAGCGGATAAACGAGCTTGACCTTATGCCCTTTATCCAAAGCATCCTTAATTTTCCCCGCCAGCTTAGAAAGATTCTTAGTCTGAATCTCAATAACCTGTCCGTCTTTCCCCAATACATCAAAAATATGCCCTTCACATTCCACCTCAGTCTTTCCACCAATCTTTTCCGCATAAAAAATCTTAAGCGTATTATGTAGAGAACTTTCGTTATATGTGTTGATAGAACCCCGGGGCATATAAAAAATATACCTTTTTTTTCGTACTAAAACAATGCATTTGAAAATCTTTGAATGTGGGACGCAGGAAAAAGAAAGTAAGGGGGGACCTGCAGTGGGACAGCTGCGCTTGCGTCGGCTGGCGCACGGCTGCAGGGGGATACCTTGCTTTTTTTTCCGTCGCTGGGGCCCGCAGTCAAAGATTTTCTATAGGATTGCATTTTTTTTATTACGAAAAAAAAATGCACATTTTTTAATTTTCGACAAAAAAAGTGCTTGACTTTAGTAAATTTTGGTGTAAAATGGAGATAAGTGGGAAAAAGTGGTAGAAAGTGGTAATAAGTGGGTATGAATTTACTAACTGGTGAATACAATAATACGATTGACGAAAAGGGACGGCTCTCATTCCCAACCAAGTTGAGGACTGCTGTACCCGGCAACGTACTTATGGTTACCAAAGGTTCAGATCGCTGCTTATGGCTTTTTACTGCTGAAGAATGGGAAGCCTTTGAATCAAAGATGATGTCTAATGCATCACCTTTAAAATCAAAGAGCATGCAGGTTGTCCGACATTTTATTGCACCGGCTCAGCCTGTTGAGTTCGATAAAAACGGACGACTTTCCATTCCCCAGAGTCTTCGTGAATACGCGGGACTGACCAAAGAGTGTACTGTACTTGGGGTTGCTAAGTTTATAGAGCTCTGGGATTCAGGTGTTTACAAAGACTATCTTGCTGCCAGCGAAGAATCTTTCCGCGAAGCAGCAGAAGATTTTAATGATATTAATTTCTAAAGGGCCTGGATGTCATTTAGAATTGATATAAAAAACTATTTGGGTGGAAGGGGAAATAACAAATGGAATGCCTGCTGGGTGTAAAGGGAATGCTGGCGGCCATTTGTTGTTTTAAATTTTGAAAATGAAGATCGTGCATACGCCGGTTTTATTGAAAGAATGTCTCGACTATTTGAGTCCTGTTGGAGAAGCTTACGAAAATAACGCTCTGATGATTGACTCAACTCTGGGCGAAGGCGGACACACGTTCAATTTCCTTTCTGCATATCCAAATCTTAGTATAATCGGCGTAGATGCTGATAAAAATATTCAGGCAAAAGCACGCGAACGTCTGGCTCAGTTTGGTGAACGCGTTCATTTTTATAACGGCTGGTTCGATGATTTTTACAATAACTATCCGGCCGAATATGAAAAACCAGACCTTATTCTTTTTGATCTTGGAATCTCTGTATATCATTATGAAGAGTCGGAACGCGGATTCAGCTTCCGTTATGACGAAAAGCTTGATATGCGTCTTAATCCTGACAGAGAAAAATCTGCAGCAGACCTTGTAAATGAACTTCCGGAAGAAAAGCTTGCAGATCTTATATATCTATACGGCGAAGAAAAACTCAGCCGCCGCATAGCACATGCAATTGTTGTTGCCCGCGAAGGTGGTCGTATAGAATCTTCAAAGGCACTCGCAGAGGTTATATGGAATGCTGTTCCTGCAAATTACCGCTATGGAAATATTCATCCGGCTACAAGAACTTTCCAGGCTTTGCGAATTGCTGTTAATGGTGAATTGGAAAGACTGCCTCGCTCGCTTCATGCTGCATTCGGCTGTTTGAAAACCGGCGGTAAAATGGGAGTAATTACTTTCCATTCTCTTGAAGACAGAATCGTTAAAAATTATTTCCGTAATCTTGGTAAAAAATGTGTATGTCCTCCAGAAGTTGCGCAGTGTCGCTGCGGTGGTAAACAGTGTGCAGAAATACTTACCCGTAAGCCTGTTGAACCTGGAGCAGAAGAAATAAAGGTTAATTCTCCTTCTCGCAGTGCAAAGCTTCGTGTTGTTCGTAAACTTTGTGATGCTACAAAATATCATCTTGAAGGAGTGGTAGGATTCTAATATGAACAGAATAGTTAAAGGCAAAATCAAAGATTTCTTCAAAGCAATCCTCATCTGTCTTTTTGCGCTTTCTATTCCTGTTATGCTTGGTCTTTATGCAATGCAGGCCAAAAAATATACAGACCTTAGTAAAGAAGTTCTTGAGCTTGAATCTAAACAGGAAAAGCTCATTGAAGAAAATAAAAAGCTTGTAAGTGATATAAGTCAGCTTTCGAGCGCAGAACGAATTGAAAAAATTGCTGTAGAAGAACTTGGAATGCACAAGGCCGAAGCAGAAGATATTGTTCGTGTAGAAATGACAGGAGAGAAAAAATGAGCGGCAATACAAAATCATTGTTAAGTCTTGATTCTCTTCTTGCTGCTGTAAACGGAACTGTTGCAGGTAATGCACGTTCAGACTTTAGCTTTGGTTATGTTGTAACAGACAGCCGCTTTGTTAGTGCCGGTGCAATGTTTGTTCCACTTATTGGTGAAGCACAGAACGGTCACAAATATATTCCACAGGCAATTGACGCCGGAGCAACAGTTATTCTTGCAAACAAAAGCGACTACGAGCAGAACAGTGCCTTCTACAAAGATCTTGAAGCTTCCGGTAAACTTGCCGCAGTTACTTTGATTTTAGTTGAAAATACACTTTATGCGCTTCAGGCTGCTGCAAAAGCTTATGCTGCAAAAGTTGCCGGTAATATGATCCGTGTAAGCATTACAGGTTCAAGCGGAAAAACTACTACAAAAGAAATGCTCGTTGCTGTTTGCAAAAAGCATTTTGGCGACGAAGCTGTTGCTTATACAAAAGGAAACTTTAATTCAGAAACAGGTCTTCCTCTTTCAATGTTCCAGATTCGCGGTGACGAAAAAATCGGAATTTTTGAAATGGGCATGAACCGCAAAAACGAAATTGGTGAGATTTCTGCAGTTTGGCAGTCACAGTATGGAATCATAACAAATATTGGTACAGCTCACATTGGTCTTCTTGGAAGCCGCGAAAATATTGCAGAAGAAAAGAGAAAGTCTTTTGATTATATTCCTTCAACAGGTGCAGCCTTTATTCCTGTTGATGATGACTTTGCAGACTTCTGCTGTGAAAAAGTTCAGGGTAAAGTTGTAAAGTTTGGTAAGTCTGTACCGGCAGCCACAAGCGGTGTAACATTTATTGAAGATCTTGGAATTAACGGAACAAAATTCAGCGTAGATGGTGTAGAAGTTGTTTTACCGCTCGCAGGCGAATATAACTATCAGAATGCTCTTGGTGTTATTGCACTCGCAAAAGAGCTTGGAATCAGTGCCAGCGAAATTAAAGCCGGTTTAGAAGGAATGGCTGCAATTTCAGGCCGCATGGATATTAAAAAGCTTACACTTAACAACGGTGCAAACGTTAGTGCTGTATGCGACTTTTACAATGCAAACCTTGATTCAATGCAGAAGGTTATTGAGTTCTGCGCTAAACAGAATAATTTTGAACAGAAAATTTTTGTGCTTGCCGACATGAAAGAGCTTGGTGATGCTTCTTTTGCTTCACATGCCCAGATTGGTAAGACAATTGCTGCTACAGACGCCGCTCTTGTAATTCTTGCAGGTCCTGAAATGAAAGCTGCCTGTGATGTTCTTTCTGAAGAAAAAGGAATTGCCGGACGCGAAGTAATTTACTTTGAAAATAATAACGACGCTTTTTACGAAGCTGCTGCAAGCAAGATTCTTGCCTTTGCAAAAGATAACGCTCTTGTTCTTTTTAAGGGCTCTCACAGCATGGCTTTAGAAAAGCTTATTCCGCTTATTTCGGGAGGTGCACAGTAATGAACCAGTACGATTTTTATGCACATAAGCCTTCCGAAAAATATCATAAGAGCGATATCTGGTTCTTAATTTCTGTTCTCCTTTTATGGGGACTTGGCATGTTTACAATTTTTGTGTGCTCACAAGGTTATGCTGCACGCTTTTTTAATAATGACTCCTTTTATTTTGTAAAACGTCAGCTTGTCTGTTCGGTGGCGGGGATCATCCTTTTCATGGCCTTCCTCCTGCTAGATATGGAAACAATAAAGAAGCTTGTAATTTACATGGTCCTGGTTACATTGCTTCTTTGTCTGCTTACTTTTATTAAGCCGCTTTCCATAGAGAAGAATGGTGCCCGCCGCTGGATTAGACTGCCGCTGAATTTTACATTCCAGCCAAGTGAACTTGTTAAATTTGTTCTTGTACTTTACCTTGCAAGCTATTTTGACAAGCTCAGCGAAGATGTGAGTGGTGAAAAGGATGTTTTGCCTTGTGTAGGAATTTTCCTTTCTATGGTTATTCTTGTTTTGTTCCAGAAGGATTTTTCTACAAGTGTTTTCCTTACCTGCATTGGAGTTTTAATGTTCTTTGTTGCAGGTGCTAAGCTTAAATGGCTTATTCCGTTTTTGATTATTGCAATTCCTGTAGCAATTATTGTTGTTACAATGGAACAGTATAGAATTGAGCGAATTATTGGATTTTTAAAACCGTCTGAAGGTATTCAGTCTTATAACTATCAGGCAACTGCATCTAAGGCAACAATAACTGCAGGCGGTATATGGGGCGCCGGAATTGGAAAGGGCCTTTCAAAATTGAACAGTATTCCTGAAGTTCAGGCAGACTACATTTTTGCAGGCTGGACAGAAGCAATGGGATACTTTGGAGTTATAGCTTACCTTGCACTTTTGATTTTGTTTGCTTGGCGCGGCTATAAGGCAGCTATGTCTTGTCCAGAAAGATTTGCTGCTTACGGTTGTTTTGGTTGTGTGTCTGTGATTGTGGTTCAATCAGTTGTAAACTTAATGGTAGTTTGCGGCCTGCTTCCTTCAACCGGTATACCGCTTCCGTTCTTTTCGGTTGGTGGTTCTTCTATAATCACCACACTGGGAATGTGCGGCTTTATTCTGAATGCTTCGCGCTGTCAGGATAAGAATGCGGATTATGAAAAATTTGAAGACATTAGCGTAGATACGCTTACAGTCATATAAAAAAAACTTAAGGGTGAAAAAATGGGTAACATCGGAGTTTTGATGAACAATGCAGATTCGGCTGCAGTAACAGAAACAGTATCATTTGGAAAGTTTGATACAGATAAAAAGGAGGATTCAGGCGATAAGAAGATTAAAGTAATTAAAGCCGTTTTTGGAATTTTATGCTTTTTTCTCGTAGCAGAACTTGTAATTTACAAGTATGTAATGCCTGCTTTTTCAAGTCCAAAGGTAACTGTTTCGGGACAGAAAATTTACACTGCAGAAGAAATTGCAGAAAAGCTTCTTCCTATGAATAGTACTAACTGGGTAAATTTCAATGTTGGCGAAGCTGTAGCTCTTCTTTCTTCTGAATCTGGAATTGACAATGTTGTTGTAGAAAAGAAATTTCCTGATCGCATTTTTATTAATGTTGTTGAACGTGAACCTGTAGCAGTTACTTTTGTAGCAGATGATGGTTACACAAGTCCTGTTCAGATTGATAAAAACGGAGTTCTTTTCCCTGTAAAAGATAAGACTCTTGTAGATTCAAATGTTATTCCAATCATTTCCGGCCTTCCTGTAGAGCACATGAGCGGTGGTATGCGTATCCCTTCTAAGTATCGTCCGCTTATTGACCAGATTGCTAAAATCAGCGAAGCAGGTAAAAACTACTTTGCCGGTATTTCAGAAATCATTGTTTTGCCTAAAGATACAGGTAACTACGAGCTTGCACTTATACCTTCTCAATCAAAAATTAAAGTTTTAACCGATCGCTCATTGAATGAAGACGCGTTAAAGTATATGATGGTAGTATTAGATGTCGTAAACAAGCTTGGAACTGATGTAAGCGAAATTGATTTGCGTTACGGCTCTGTTTCGTGTAAGATAAGGTAGGGGTCTTAAGAAAATGGCAGACGATAGAATAATTGTTGGACTTGATATTGGAACAAGTTTTATAAGGGTGGCAATCGGCGAAGTAGATGATATGGGTGAACTTCATATTATTGCCACGTCTGCCCAAAAATCAGCCGGACTTAGAAACGGTGTAATTGTAAATATTGAAGATGCCAAAGATGCCATCAAAGAAGCCATAGAAGCCGCCGAAACAAAAGGCGGTGTTCTTGTTACTTCTGTAATTGCTTCTATCGGTGGTTCTCAGATTGAAAGTGATAATTCCAGTGGTATTGTTCCTATCCGAAATAACAGCAAAGGTGGTTCTGCTTATGTAACCAGTTCTGACGTAGAAAAGGTTATAGATATTGCTACGGCAATTAATTATCCTGCAGACCGTGAAAAAATCCATGTTATTCCCCAGGATTATCTTGTAGACGATATTGGTCATATTCCTGATCCTATAAACCGCCTTGGCTTTAAGCTTGAAGCTAAGGTTCATATTATTACTGCCTCAAAGAGCTTAATTCAAAATATGAAAAGCTGTATAAGCCGTGCAGAATACGGTCTTGATGGTGTTATGTTAAAAACTCTTGCCGCAACTCAGGCTGTTTGTCATGATGATGAGCTTGAGCTGGGTTCTATCATAATTGATCTTGGCGCCGGAACCACAGATGTTATTGTCATTCTTAATGGAGCTCCGGTCAGCACTGCCTCAGTTCAGGTTGGCGGAAATCTTGTAACAAATGATATTTCTGTAGTAAACAGCATTCCTGTTGCAGCGGCAGAAAAAATTAAGCTTGAATATGGCTGCTGCTGGCCTAACGGAATTCAAAATGATGTTGATGTAATTCTTCCGGGAGTAGGTGGTCGTGCTCCGGAGTTGACTAA
>JAEEGK010031184.1_pt1 | contig 10521 bp, 11 predicted proteins | sample 8958771 | NCBI WGS metagenome assembly JAEEGK01 (sample SAMN16246547, study PRJNA631951) | gut metagenome | biome: gut microbiome; feature: rumen; material: SC-attached | host: Bos | place: Iran: Karaj | collected 2018-10 | reverse complement strand
CGGTGACTACCGTCAGTATGCGACAGGCATCACGGATAGATGCTCTTTTAATCCGCTGTATATAGATTCGCTTGAGGAGAGCGGGTACGGCAAGCACCGCGCAATGAATGCGGACGAGCGTAAGCTTGTGCTTGAGTATCTAAAGTGGGTGCTTAATGGTGTCAAGACGTACCCCGAAACCGAGCTGCAGAAAGACTTTCTGCCGCTTGTAAGCGAGATTGTTAAAGGAAAGCGTAAAACTATCGGCGGCACTGAGGTTTATAAATTCAGGGCGGTTTTAGGCAATAAAGAGATAGAGATTTTAGACCAATATGATAATTTTTGCGGCTCGATGGTTTTTTCGGAAACAGATGGTGCGTACAATCTGCACGTAGAAAGAATCTCGGTTTACAAGTATAAGAAAGACTTGGTGTTTGACATCAACAACTGCGAAAATGTTATTGAAGAAGGGATTAATATAATACTTAATTTAAAGTAGAGTGATATGAATTTAAAGCGGTTAATGAGCGGAAGGATCAAGGATAGCGGGGACGACGTTGTGCTTGCCCGCGTGCATCGTTTTGACTGTAAGGGCAGACAGTACGTTTTGAGTCGTTTGGCAGAGGACTTGCGGGCTCAAGGAATAACCGTAACGGGTACGGGCTTTGACGACGAGCACGGGTACGACGGCTTTGTTGATGTTGAGGTTACATTGGATGAGGCTATAGCCTTGGATAAGGAGTACGGTACAAAGTTTTATATATACGGCGGCGGCAGAAACGGGGACGTCCGAGCAAGGTTTAACGAGGCTCTAAAAACCGAGTCTTCTATATACGGCGGAAACTCAAAGAAGGCGACACCGAGGTACGCGGTTGTCACTTATCCGTATTATCACAAGTACCGCTTGAGTTTGTTTAACGACAAGGCGGAGGCGGCGTTGTTCAAGTCGGGTAGCATGTACGGGCAGAGAGCGGTTAAGAATTTGGATTTTTACACGCAGGACGAGTGCATTGAGTACTGCGACAGCAACGGCATTAATATTGTGCGTGCGGACTACATTGAAAACTACACGGACTACACACAGAACACCGCGTTTAATAAGCTCGGTGGAGTAGAGCAGAGAAATATCGGATGGTAATATAAAATACGAGAGTTATGAATTTAAAGATGTTAATGCAAAGTCGTGGCATGATACGCGACGCGAAGAAGTCAACAAAGGACTTTAGCAAGTCCGTGACGGGGGTTGCGTACAAGGTGTTCCGTTTTAAGGACGGCAAGCTGTACCCGCCGATGGTAAGCAATATAGGCGGCACGGACACGCCTGTCGGAGTTTGGCTTGACGCTGAGGAGGGAGAGTTTGCGGGCTTATCAAAAACGGGACGTCCGCAGGTTGTAAACTCGCAGTCATCGAGTCAGCCTTTAGCGTACCGCCCAGGCTGGCACTTAGGCGATCAGCCGCGCGCAAAGCAGTTCGACCGTAAGGTTAGTTGGGTAGAGGTGGAACAGCCGCTTACAGGCGACGTAAAGACGACACGCGACGAGCTGACATTAATGAGCCTCGCAAAAAATGAGAACTTGGGTAAGTATTTTTACTTAAAGGATAGCGGCAAGTACGTGCAGATTGTAAACGACAACGCGCCGTACTTCCCTTACGATTTTGTGTGGGCGGAGTGCGACTATGCTGCGGACGTAAACTATCAGGACGAGGCGGATGAGATGGGGTACATGAGGACGAACCCCGACGGCACGTTTTATCGCGGCAACTCCTTTGTGCACTCGCTTGCGGGGCTGAAGCATCTGCCCGAGAACGGGTTCTATCGTTACAGAACCAATCCGCGCCCCGACACTGTGCCTTGGGTTATCACGGGGGCGATGAGGGTTAACCGCTTGCTTGACGACTTTGAGGTGAGCGACATTCTTGGCGGCAACGCACCCGAGCGGCAGGGAGGCAACCTAACGCTTGAGGAGATGGGGTTGGCGCAGATTGGGCAGTAAAGAATTTATATATTACAAGTGATATTTGTTTTAGTAACAAATAAAATATTATTACATTTGAGGACGGATTTTAAAAGGTAAGAGACTATGGAGAACATTTTCAATGCCGACTATGGCAGACAGCGTGATCTTTACAATTACTTGTGCAAAACCATAGAGGGTGTGATCAGGTCGCGTGATAGGCGTTATGAGCGCGAGTATAAACAGAGCGGAGACGAGTTTATTCATTCGCTTATGTACAAGGCTTACGATACGTATGACAAGTACTTCGAAAACGGCTACGTGTTTATAGTTGATATTATGTCGCAGGGTGCGTCGCCCGCGGAGATTCTTGAGGGTTATGGCGATGCGCTTACGCAGTTTGAGAGCGATTGGATTGAGGCGGGGTACGAGACGCTGTTCTTGAAGGCGAGATCGCGGGACGATAGCAGACACCCTGTGTACTACGATATATCGATGTATGATTCGCTTATGGAACAGATCGACAACGATGAGGAGCCTACGGGGTACGATGAGAGCGTGTTTGAAAACTATTAAAATAAAACCTTAAAAAACATAAATATTATGAGAGTGGGTAAATTGGATAGAAGATATCCTGAAAATCGCGAGAAGATTTTGTACGAGGTTGGTAAGGACATGACTTATACGGGTGATGCTTTTGATAACGATGAAGAGGCGGTAGACTTCGCGCAAGACTTATATAACAGAACGGGGGTGCGTACTACTGTGACTGCTACAAAGAATGGACGCAGATGGCAGCAGGGGTTATGGAGCTCGGATGAGGGGTATAGACGCAACACAGTAAGAGACTCTGTTCGCCGCGTTAAAGACAGCGTAGTTGATATTGAGGACGCTGTTTACGAGAAGTTTATAAACGCGTCAGCAGAAACACGCGATGAGTTGGTTGAGCTTATCGACAAGAACTACGACATGGAAGAGTTTGAGTCAACGGACGACCTTGCGAACTCGCTCTACAACTACTTGGACTTCCTTTTGCCGCAGTTGTCGGACGATGCGGTTCTTGACTTGCAGGATAGTGGTTATTTGTAAATAATATACAAGAGGTTCAATTTTGCGAACATACTTCGGTGGAGGGCGCAGACCTATACAGGTTTGCGCCTTTTGCTTTTATATATTAGAAGTAACAAAAACGTTTTTGAAAATGGACAAGCTAAAAATTGTAACCGAGCTCAAGAAGTACTTTAAGGTACAGGAGCTTGTGGATAGGCTTACGTATCAGCGGTGGGGGGAGTCCGCGTGGAACTTCCTTGACGGTAGGCTGCTTGAGGTTATTCTTGTACTGCGGCGCGACGTGCTTAAAGTGCCGCTTGTGTGCAACGACTGGTTGTACGGCGGCAAGAACGAGCAGCGCGGCTTAAGAACGAACCTGAGTCCGTTGGTTAAGCAGAAGACGGACAAGAACGTGTTATATTTGTCGCAGCACAACATGGGCTGCGCCGTTGACCTTGTGTCGGCGAAGATGACGGCTGAGGAGATGCGCAAGCTAATCGTTAAGAACGCGAACAAGCTGCCGTGCAAGCTGCGAGTAGAAGCTGACGTAAACTGGCTACATATAGACGTGATGGACGATATAACGAAAAAGGACAAGGTTTACTTTTTTAAGGCTTAGGGATGCTGTGGACAAGGGATAGCGATTTGGAGTTGTTTTTGGCGTTTTACGACAAGAGCGGCATTCCCGTTGACGTAACCAAGGAGTGGTTATCGATAGAGGTTAAGGTTGGGCGTGCCTTGTTTGCGGCGGACTCAAACCCGCTGAAGGAGGTTGAGGACGAGGAGACGGGGGAGATCACCGTTGGCGAGTTCACAAACTGTTACCTGACGACCTACGACGGCGACGACGGAATAATGGTTGTGATTCCTGCGGACACGCTTGATTTTGGCACGGTGTACGTACGGAGCTGCGCACATGAGCCGAGCGACAAGTTTCCCGACGGGTACAGAGAGGTTTGGAACGTTTGGCTTCCGATAGATTTGGCGATAGTTACAGAGAAGGGACTTAATCAGTAGAGAGATGGATAGGTTGGAGGTAACAAAAACAAACGGCACGTTTTTAAGGGTTAACGTCCCTTTGATAAACGTTGCGGACAACGGCAACAAGTATGTGTCGTACGTTGTTGAGCAGGACAAGACGGACGAGGAGCGTGGGCATGCTCGTCACAACGTTGGTATTACCGACGAGATGTACGAGTTTATAAAGAAGGGCTCGGCTGAGCCTGTGGTTGCGGGGGACATAGAGATAGACAATATAACCACCAAGAAGAGGGTTAACCCCGAAACGGAAAACAACGTAATATACGCTGTAAACAGCATTCTTGACGACGAGGACGGAATCACGGTAATGGGTGTTAACGTCGGCAACTTGCATAGCGGTGACGTAATAGAGTGCGGCACTACCATTTGGGACGTGATACGCAGAATGGTGACAAACGTGATCGACGTGATTGCCCATGCGCCTGTTGTAACGATCAGGTCGGACAAGAGCGCGGCAACGGTGGAGCTTGGAACGTCGCTGACGCAGACCTTGTCAACGGTTTACACGGACGGTTACTTTAGCGGTGACAGCGGCTACTCGTACAGGCTTGACGCGGGGTGCGCACAGGGTGCTACGGTGTACAAGAGAAACGGTGTGGTTGTGGATGCCACCAACACGACGGTGTTTGATGCCGTTGGCGGCTACTCGTTTACTGCCACGACGGAGTACGGTGCGAGCACGGCTGTTCCTAAGAAAAACGACGGTACGGACTCGGCGGTTAGGATTGCGGCGGGCAGCGCGGTGTCGTCTGCCTTAACGTTTACGGCATCCAAGAAGATATTTTACGGCAATACGGCTGTTATGCCTGCGGACAACGCTGCGGTGCGTGCGCTAAGCAGCAAGTGGAGCGCGGCGGGGAATATTAACCTATCCAATATAGGTAGCGGATTTGCGGTTGTGCTGCCGAGCGGCAGGAGCTTAAGGGTGGCTGTGACAGGCAATAATCAGTACTTGTACCCTGATAGCGATTTTGTGAGAGGCTCGGTTGTTGTAGAGTACGCTAACGGTGCGTCGGAGAGCTACGCGGCGTACTTGTTTAAGCCTGCGACACCGATGGAGACTAATGTTGTAATAACGATAGAGTAATGGCGAATAGTTTTGATTTATCGGTTAACGTGCGGAACGCGAACCCGTCCGCCAACATAGACTTTTACTACGGTACTTACGAGAGCGTTGCGGCTGCATGTGCGGCTGTACCTGCCGCCGTGCGCATGATAGGCAAGACGGTGGGCGTTGTTGAGGACGGCTCGGTTGTTGAGTATTGGTGGAGGTCGGGTACGCGGGACGAGGACTTGGTTGTAAAGTTTACGGCGGAGGTAGTGGTGGACGACACGTACGCGAAGGACTTTACTAATCTTAACACGAGCGGCAGCGTGTATATTTTTAAATCAGCCCATAAAAAGGGCGACACGCCGCTTGTTCAGTGTTACTTGAACGGTTCGTTGGTTCAGCTCGACATAAGCTGTGACGGCGGCGATATTACGGTGGCGTGGGACGACAATAGCATAACTCGCAGCGACGTGCTTACGGTTGTTGTGGTAAGCTCGGACTACGTGTACGAGATAGGAGAGAACGACTCTTTCTTAGTACCCTTATCTGAGGCGGGGCTGCAGTCAGAGCGTCCTTTCATGCAGTGTTGGTGGCAGGGTGCGGTTGTTGCGGCGGATCTGCAGTTGACGGTGGAGGGCGACGTTGTAGTAACCGTAAGCGAGGAGGTGGCGGAGCAGATAACGGACTCCGCAAAACTGCGCTTTATAGCGGCGGACAACGCAGCCTGCTTTGGTGAGGTTGTAGGTGCGGCTACGGGCAGCAGAACGGTGTTTAAGAGCGAGCACGGCATGGGGGATCACCCGTTGGTGCAGTGTTGGCTTGACGACGACCTTGCGCTTGCGGACGTAAGCGTTGAGGACGGTGATGTCACGGTTAGTTGGAGGTTGGATTCAACGCCCGTGGACACGAGTCTTTATATTGTCGTCTGCAACGAGGCGGCGAGCGGAGAGTCGCGAGGGCTTGAGGACTTGGCTGCGGTTGCGTGGAGCGGACAGTACGACGACTTGGAGGGCAAGCCTGAGTTTGCGGCGGTGTACAAAAACGTCGCGGGAGGCACAAGCGTTACCGTAACGGCGGCGCAGCACAAGTGCGGTGCAAACGTTATGGTGCAGTGCAGGGTTGGAGGCTGTGCGGCTGCGTTAGACGCGGTTGTGGCGGCTAATGGTGACGTAACGATAAGTTGGGGCATAGCGACGCTGATAAGCGCGGAGAACCCTCTTGAAATAAATATTGTGGGGGTAAGGGCGAACGTACGCTTGCTTGACGAGGAGGTTGTTGCCGCCAAGTCCACGGTAACTGTCACTTTGGTGAACGAGGTTAGTCGGGACGAGATTGGAGTGCTTACGGGACGCTTTGACGTTGGCAGCAGGGTGACGCTTGAGAGCTTCAGCGATTGGAGCACCTACTCGGACAAGTACGAGCTTAACACGTGGTTTGCCAACGTGGGTGATGAGGACGCGGAGTACACGACATTGCTGCAGGGCAGAGAGTACGAGCTAAGCTACCGACTGCTTGTTTCGTGGTCGGAGTCGCAGAGGACGGAGGTTGTGGACGAGGTGTTTGAAACGGTGCGGTACGGCACAACGGTTTCGCTTAGCAGCGTTGTTTATCACGACGAGGACACGGGAGTAGACCACGCGGTTGACGAGTGGCAAAACCCTGATAGTATTGGGGAGCTTGTTGACAGTTTATATATTATGAATGGAGCTTACTCAAGCGAGGTGACGCTTGTGGGCATAGTTAATATTATTGAGAATTGAAAAGACGTTAAATATTTAACAAGTAAATAGTTATGAAGATTTACAACGATTTGGATTTACAGGGTAACAGACTGTTGGGGGTAGCTAATATGCCTAACGACCTGTTGGATGTTAAGCTGCTGCACGCGGACTTGACTGCAAATCCGCCGCTTGTGCCCACGTATGCGGAGACTTCGCAGGGTAGCGGTGTGTACGAGTGGACTGATATAGCGTCGCAGTATCAGACTCCGCAATACGCGGCTTTGTGTTTTGCTTACAAGACGACAGACGGCTCGATTGTAGTAACCGCGATAGGAGTTGCGGACTTTTTGCAGGAGGCGGAGTTTAAGGACGGCTTGGAGGTGACGAGCAGCGGTGAGGTGAACGTCAAAATCGATCCGACGTCGGAGTCGTACTTAACCGTCAGCGAGGATGGTGTCAAGCTGTCGGGTATCAGCTCGGCGTTGAGCAGCCTTGACATAGACCATGTTACAATTCCGCGCGATATATACACTTACTACAATATTGGCAAGATTACGGGAGCGTCGGGTACTACGCCGAAGAAGGTGGCGAGCAGCGGCAACACGCTGAAGCAACTCTTTGACAACTTGTTCAACATGGACGAGCTGCAGCCAAGCATTGTTAATAACCCGTCTATAAGCATAGCGATTGCGCAGCCGTCAACAGCCAACAAGCTTATAGGCACGCACTTGAGCTCTGTGTCGTACACGATAACGACGTACAACGGCAAGTACACCTATCAGTCGGATGGTGCTACGGGGGTTACTTGGACTAACAGCTACGATTTGACAGGTTCGAACATCGCCAATACAACGGTTAACAGCAAGACAGGTTCGCTGACGCTCACGTCGGACTACGTGGTTGGAAAGACGAGCTCCGCGTTTACGTTTGGGGTTGAGGGCAGCCACAGCGACGGTACGACCGCCAAGACGAACCTTGGAAACGACAGTAATCCTGTTGTAAAGATTGCGGCGGGTACAAAAACGGGTTCGTGCAACTTCAGCGTTAGCGCGATATATCCTGCGTACTACGGCTTCTGCAGCTCAAGTAATGCGAACGACGTACAGAGCATGCTTAGTAGTCTGACGCAGATATCGCAGGCGACAAGCGGAGTGTCGGGCGGTGCGTACAACCTTAACACCGTAACAAATGCTACGGGCAACGGCATGTACTTTTGGATGGTTACAAAGGGCGTTAGTACGGCTGAGTCGTTGACCGTGTCGGTTGTAAACGTTGCGGTTGAGAAGACGCTGACCGTCCCAAGCGACTCAACGATAAGCATGGGAACGTACAAGGTTTACATCTCCAAGAGCCCTTACGATCTTGGAGAGCAGAATATTGTGATGCATATAACAGGTTTGTAATATTTTAGCTAAATTTGGTTATGGCAAGTAAAAAGACATCGGATACTACGAAAAACACCAAGACGCAGTTAGGTTTGACGCTTGCGCCCGCGGCGAGTACGTATCCTATCTCTTACGTGGAGGACAACTGGGACGTGGTAACGGATGCGTTGTCCGCTCTTGGGGTTCGACTTGGGGGTACGGGACAGTACGATCAGCACACCATCAACGAGGCGCTTGCGAGCGGTGCTGCGATTGAGTACGACTACGACACGGACGACTCGGTTTTTGATCCGACAACGGAGAAGGGCATACCGTCGGTTAACGCCTACGTTAAAGTGCCGTCGTACTACTACACGACCTTTGACAACACGGAGGAGGTTGGCGGCGAGACTGTGCCGTTAGATCCGCCTGCGCACGCGCTAACGATTCCAATCACCGCGTGCGGCAACTGTCCGATTGTGCAGGTGGTGCAGGACGGACACGTTGTTTTTTGCGACATAGACATCAATATAGGCACGGGATCGATATCGATTAATTGGGGTACGACGATAACGGTTAACGCATCGCATCCTTTGTATATTTCAATAATAGGTTAGTAAAATGGCTGTAAATCCAAAAACGAGTAGTCAGAGCAAGAACACCAAGACGCAGTTGGGCTTGACGCTTGCGCCTGCCGCAAGCTCGTACCCTATCTCTTACGTGGAGGATAATTGGGACGTGGTTGAGAGCGGCAGCGACTTGGCGGAGGTTCTTGGGGCGACGGGGCAGTTTGATCAGCACTCGATAAACGAGGCGTTGGCGGGCAGCAGCGGTGATGTTACGTACAGCGGCACTGCGTCGACAACGGTTGGTGGTATTACTACGGGGCAGACGTTTACAAACGCCTCCATACAAGACGTAATAGACGCGCTAATAAACCCGTACGCAAAGCCAACGGCTGCGCTTACGTTGAGCGTTTCAACCGCGCAGGAGTACGGTGCTACAATAAGCAGCGTTACAATGTCGGTTACGGCGGTCAAGAAGACGAACCCTATTTACGGAGTAAGGTTCAAGGTTGGTGGCACGGTTGTGGACACGCAGACGGGCAGCTCGGTTGCGGGGGGAGGCACATTTACTTATACGTACGAGATTTCGTTTAGCTCCGACACGACGTTTAGCGTGGAGGTTACCGACAGCGAAAGCTACTCGGCGAGCGGCACAAGCACCGACAGCAAGACGGTAAGCTTTAGCAAGCACGTATATTACGGCAGCGTATCGAGTACGACTGTTCCTACATCGGGAACGGGGTTGTCGCACTCGGCAAGCGTGTCAAGCGGCGTGGATATTACCACGGCGGGCGGCGAGTACGTTGTGTTTATGTCGCCTGTAGCGAAGACGAGCATACAGCAGCTTATTATTGGCAGTTGGTACGATATATCGACAACAGACAAGGGTACGGTGACGTTTACGCTTTCTACGGGGGCGACGGCGACGTACTACTGCTACATGACGGATCAAATGGTAGCGGCTACGGAAAAGTATAAATTAGTATAGTATGGCGGTAGGTTTTGGAACACAGATAAAGAGCAACTTGGCAACGGGGTACTTGCTTGATGCGAAGCAGACGCGAGGCGGCTTTACTGTTGTCTCCGATTTGACGGAGCTGAACGGCTTGTCTACGGGGAGCGACGGAGCTGTGATTGTAGGTAGTCTTGCTTACAATAAATACGATGACAAGTTTTATCAGTACAAGCAGACAGGTGACTCGCCTGTGGTGTACGGTTGGGTTGAGAAGCAGTTTGGCGGCGACACAAGCGACTGCGTCAAGTTTAACGCGAACGACATAATCGATTGCAGCTCGTTGTACTTCGACGACATTATACCGACGGGGGACAATATTACAACTTTAGGCACCTCTCTGCATAGGTTTTACAGAGGGTATATAGGCGAAACCAATACGGACAACGTCAAATTCACAAAGGTAACAAGCGACACAAAAACGCACACGGTGGAGCTTAAGTACGATAGCAGTACGTCTAACTACAACTTTAAGATTGTGTTGGACAGCGGCGACGAAGGCGAGCTGACGCTGCCGCACGCGGTAGGCACGTTGGCGACTACGGACGATATTCCCTCCTTTGGAACTACAGCGGGCACAATGGCTGAGGGCAACCACACGCACAGTTACCTGCCGTTGAACGGCGGCACGCTTAGCGGCGGCTTGGGCATTGCGACAGGATCGGGCATATCTGACGCGTCGGGCAACGGAATGCTTGTTTATCACCCATCGTCTTGGACAGGGGTAACGAGCTCGCAGTGGGGTGTTGGTGCGATTGACAGTCAGGGTGTTATACGAAGC
>JAEEGK010031183.1_pt1 | contig 10521 bp, 7 predicted proteins | sample 8958771 | NCBI WGS metagenome assembly JAEEGK01 (sample SAMN16246547, study PRJNA631951) | gut metagenome | biome: gut microbiome; feature: rumen; material: SC-attached | host: Bos | place: Iran: Karaj | collected 2018-10 | reverse complement strand
AAAAAAAAAAATACAGAAAAACAAAATAAAATTAAAGATAAAAAAAATAATAAAAAATATATTATTGAAAACTAAGAAATAAATAATAATGAAAATAAAGAAGAAAAAAACAATGAAGGAGAAAAAAATTAATTCAAATGAATAATAATGAATGAATAAAACTTATTTTCAAATGATTAAATTTAGATTTTGAAAAATAGAAAATTAAATTGAAATTTAAATTTAATTAAAATATTATATTTAAATATATATATAAAATAATAATTTTAAAATATAAAATAAATTTAATAATTAATAATCGAATACAAGATTTATTAATAAGTAATCAAAAAGTAAAAATATTTAAAATAACATTTTTAAATATATAAAACTAAGGGAAATTACAATTAATAAAAATAAATAAATCCCCATATTACAATAAAAAAATATAAGAATTTAAATTCATTAATTAGAATTAAAAGAAATAATTCAATTTTAAATAAAAATTAAGTCAAAAAAATTAAAAAAAATATGTTATAATTCTCTTAATATTTCATATAAAATATAAAAATCTATATTCCAAAAGATATATGATTTAAAAAATTAAAAAAAAAATAATCAAAAAAATTATATTAAAATAAATATAATAATAAATATTATTAAAATGGAAAATCAATCCAATACAAACAATACTCAACAACCAATGTCAACAGGAAATTTTTTTGGTGATCCAATTCCAAAATCTCAAACATATTCCCCAAATATAAATAATCCATTACTTAATCCTCAAAATCAAAATAATATTCAAATAAATTCTCAAAATCAAAATCAAAATCAATTTCTATATTATCAAAATCAATATAACATAAATCAAAATTATCAAAATCAATATAATACAAATCAAAATTATCAAAATCAATATAATACAAATCAATATAATCTAAATCAATATTATCCTCAAAATATTCAACAACAAAATAACCAAATTTATCCTCAACAACAACAATCATTTATAGAAAAAATAAATGCAACTGCATCAGGAGTTTTAGATTATTTTAAATTAAAAACGCCAACAACAAATCAACAAAATGTAAATTTAATTGATTTAAAAACAACATTAACAGAATTAAATACAAAAAATTTTGAAGAAGAAACAAAAAATAGTATTTCTGAAATAAATTGTAATACCATTCAAAAATCAAAATTAAATAATACTAATATTAATTGTAAAATTCAAAATCCAAGAATTATAAATGATTCATATATTAAACCATCATATGTTTTATATGATATTATAACAGAACCTTTAAATTGGATTGTTTCAAGAAGATATTCTGATTTTATTTGGTTAAAAGATACTTTACAAGCAATTTTTCCGATGGAAATTTTACCTTTATTACCAAAGAAAAAAATAAGTAATAAAAGATTTGAAAAAGATTTTATAGAAAAAAGAGCAAAAGGTTTACAAAAATTTTTAGATGAAGTTTTACAAAATGAAAATTTAAAATCTTGTGAAAGTTTAACTGTTTTTTTATCTTGTAGTGATAGAAATTTTTTTGAACAAGAAATGAAAGTTTTAAATACTAATGTTTTAACTGCCCCTACAATTAATCAAGTTAGATCAATGGATGGTAAATTAAAATTATTACATTTTGAAAATATACAAAATTCAATTAATTACTTTAATAATATAAATCATTTTTTTAAATGTCAAAATGAAATAATTGAAGGGATACAAAAAAATTTACATAAATTTAATTATAATCTTACTTTAGCTTGTATTGATTTAGATGAAGTTGAAAGAGGATTTAATAAATTAAGTAATTTATGTGAAAAAGTTAAATTAAGTGAAAATATTTTAAATGTGTTTAATCAATATGAAACTTTTTTTAAAAATTGGAGAAGAATTTTATTCAATGAATCTTTAGTATTTAAAGATGTATTAAAAACATATTTAAAAGAAGTAAAAGGGAAATGTGAATATTTTTCAACTTTAATTACTAAACAAGAAACAATGAAAGATGATTATGTATCTAGAATAAATAAACTAAATTTAAAAAAAGAAACACTTTGGCAAAAAATGGATATGAAAAATTTTGATATGAATCCACTAGAAAATATTGATACTGCTTTATTATTTAGAGATAAAAAATATGCAATGGAAAAAATGTGTTATAAAGAAACTGATGAATTAAATAAAATAAGAGGATTTATTCAATATTATTATTATCAAAATAATACTAATTTTAATAATTTGTTAAATGATTTTGAAGAAGGTTATATAAATAATTTAAAAGAATTTTCTAATTCTCTTCAAACTTGTGTTACAGATAGTATTGATGTATGGTCAAATTTATCAAGTAATATAACTTTAGGATAATATTTTCTTTTATATTTTATTTTATTAAATTAATAAAAAAACATTTATTTAAAATTTTCAAAAATCAAATTTTTATTCATTTATATCAAATGAATATAATTCATTATGTAATATATCAAGTGCATTTCCAAATTGTATTTTTTGAGGAATTACTATTAAATCTTTTTTTTCATTTATATTATTTTCTATTTTTTCTGTATTATTTTTTTTTGATTTATTTATATATAAATCATTATATATTTTATCTAAGTTACTATGTTGTTTTTTTAAATTTTGAATTTTAAGAAAATTACAATCAAAATTAGTTCTAGATTTTGATTTTTTTTTAATATAATCTGAATTATTATTCCTAATTTGATATATTAAATTATTGGAAATTAAATGTTTAGTATAATCATAATTTAAATTATATTTTTTAGGTTTATTATTCCATAAATAACCACTTCCAGGAATTTTCTTGTCTAACTTTTGTTTCTTAATTATTGCTTCTCTTTTCTTTACTAATCTTTTAATATATTGATTATATGATTCAGAATCTTCTAAAATTTGACTTGTATGATCTTTTATAACTTTTTTATTACTTATTTTATCAAACTAAAATTTACAAAATATATTTTTTACCATAATTGGTTCAAAATAACATTCTTCTGTATCTTTATTATTTGTTCTTTCTTTTAAGCCTTCAATTGATAAAGCTCTTTTTTCTAACCATTTATTTTGTCTTTTGATAAAATTTTTTATATTATTATTTTTATAATTTTTTATTGGATTTTCTATATTTTCAGTTTTATAATAAGTATATTTTTTAGGAGAGAATGTACATTCTTTAAATTCTTCTTTATTTCTTAATTCTAACATTTCTTCTCTATATTTATCTTCTTTCATTTTCATTATTTTTCCTTGATGATAAAGTAAATCCCATCTTCCTTTTTTTTTTATATTTTCATTATCTATATTTATTTTATTTTTTTCTTGAAATTTTGCAATAAATTCACTTCTTGATTTATATTTATTTGACATTTTTTAATTAATTATTATTTATATTCATATATATTATTTTTTAATTTGATAAGTAACATTTAAAATTCAACTTAAAATAAATAATAATTTAATTCTATAATATATAATAATTTAACAACATTTTTTATAATATATATGAAGTTATTATTTATACTTTTATTTACAAAAATAATACAAAATATATAATCTCAATAAATGAGGAAATTCAAAAAATAATACTTTATCACTCCATATACGACCAATTATAATTAAAATCATTTATATAATACTTATTATCACAATAATTTTTTTTTTTTTCAGTTAAATCCAAAATTGTTTTATCTATTAAATCTAAAACAAATTCTGGAACAAAAACAGGGGAATAATTATTATTTTCTTTTACCTTAACAAAATTAAATCTTGAACTTTTTTTCCTTTTAATAATCCAATTCGGATGATTTAAAACATTATAAGAACTATTTGAGATATTTAAACTATAATCTAAAGGAATTTGTAGTGATTTAATTATCTCATTTTTTTTTTCATTATTTTTTTCAAGTAATAATATTTTTTTCACATATTCTTTATTTTTTAATTTCTTTAAAGTAATTTTTGGAAACTTTTTATTTATTATATAATAATCATTCCCAAGTACTTTTAATTTAATTATATTTATAACTGATGAATGTAAATTTAAAATATTTAACGCAAATTGAAAACAATCAAAATCAATATAATTATTAACTTTACAAAATAAATATTGATTAATATTCAAATCATGTAAATAAAAACATCTTTTATTAATACATATTTCATTTTTTAAAAAATAATTACAATATTTCGTTATGAAATAATTTACATTTAATTTTTGATCTTTTGAAATTTTTAATTTATAAAGGAAAAGTATAGCCAGAGCAGCTTGATTATTTGTATCAAATTCTATTATGACTTTATTTCCATTTATATTATTATCGAAAAAAATTTGAATAATATGTCCATATTGTCCAAAATATTTTTTCTGACAAAGAATATCTCTTAAATAAATGTCATTTGGAATATTTGAGATTACTATTCTATTCTTTGATATATAATGAGATTTCAATAAATTTAAATCAACCACCGATGATATTGACATTTTTCCAATTGAAAAATTGATATATATATTTTAATTTATGTAAATAAATTGTTTTAAATTAAAATTATATAAAAAATAATAAATTTGTTGATACGAATTTTAGCTTATTTATTTATTTTTATGTCCGCTGTTTATTTTTTTGTTTTAAATATAATATAATTTTAATTATTTTATTATTTATAATAAATTATTAAATTAATAATATTTTAATATTTTTTTTATTTATTAATACTAAGATAATCTTCATAAAAATCAGTATATTTTCCTTTATCTATTTTTTTTGTTAATTCTTTAATTTGATAACTATTAGAACCAGAAATAGATTTAATATTTGAAACTTTAGAATTTTTTGAATCATCATCTAAGCTTTTTTTTATTTTATTAGAAATACTTTTAATTTTATTTATAAACTCATCTTTTATAGTATTTCCAAAAACATTTAAAAATACTTTATAAGAATTACCAATAGCAAAATTAACAGCAGATTCATTAATTAAATCAATATATTCAATAATTATTGGTTTATATTTTTCATAATCATTAAATAAAAAAGTAAAATATAAATATTCATAACAAGTCATTCTATTATTAAAATCTATTAATTGTTCACCTTCTTCTATGAAACCTTGTCTTTTTCTTAATTCTGTTTTATCTGGAAAATCTTTTTCTGTATATTGAATTGGAATAATATAAGGACAATAATATGCAATTCTTTGAAAAAATAAATTTATTAGTGATGAAGACTTTATATTATATATTATTTTTGTAAATAAAAAAAATTTTGTTTTTGATTCATTTATTAAAGATAAAGATTTGTTAAATAATAGAGATAAAAGTTCGTTACATGTACTAATATATAATTCTTTATTTTTTGTTTCTTTTAATTCTTCAAAATCACTTTGTAATTTTTTTAATTTTTCATCATATATTTCAAAACTATTTAATTGATTTATAGTTGGTGTTAAACTTATTAAAATTTTATCTGATAATTCTTTATATTTCTCATCAAAAGCAATATCTTTTAATTTATCTTTTATTTTTATAAAATTATTACAACCATTTATCAATCTATTTTTAAATTTGTATTTTTCATTTTCATCATTTCCTATATTTCCTAAAATTGTCACATCTTTTTTTATTATTTCTATTTTTGATATATTATTATTATTATTATTAATTGTTTTTAATTCTTTAGTTTCATTAATATTATTTTCATTATTATTATTTTCATTAATTTTTTCTTTTATTATATGTGATTCTTCTTTTATTTTTTCTTTTAATTCATTAAATTTAACCTTTTTTTCTTCTATTTCTATTTGTTTATTTTTTATATTTTCAAGTTTTTCTCTCTCTTTCATTAAATCATTATATCCTTTAGTTGTAGATTCTAATATTTTATCTGATATTTCTTTATATTTTTTCATTTCATCTTCATTTTGTTTTTTTATTTTCTTTCCTTTATTTTCTTCCTTTTTTTTTTTTTTTTCAAATTTTAATAAAGGAAATTTTTTTTTTAAAAAATCAATACTAAAGTCAATTTTTTCATTTTCATTACATTGACTTAATAATAAATTACAAGCACAAATATTTTCTGTTGGAATATTAAATAGATTTTTTTTCAATTCTTTCATATTCAATAAACTTTTTTCATTCATTTAACAATAACAAATTAAACTAAAAAAAAACAAATAAAAATAAAATAAATAATAAACAATTAATAATCTAAATTTTGTCTTATTAAAAATTAAAATTAAATTGAAAAAAATATGAAAGTAAAACCAGGAACACAACAATTAGAAAATCCAAATTTAGCATATTTAACATCTCAAATGAGTTTATCACAAGAGCAAATAATAGGAAGAAGGACAGGTCAATTATTCTTATCAAATCAAGATGATCCAGATTTACATATAAATGTAAAAGATATTTTTCCTATTTCAAATAAGAAAAAAAATGATAAATTGACAGAAAAAAAAATACCTATTACTCTTCATTATGAAAGTAATTCTTCTTCAAGTTCTAATAATTCTAGTTCAATTAGTGAAGAAGAAGCAGAAGAAATTGAAGAAAAAGAAGAAAATGAATTTGATGATAAAAAAATAAATAATAATATAAAAAAAGAAGAAAATGTAAAGTTTGAAAATATAAAAGATAAAAGTAAAAATAATAATTTTGATATTAATGATAGTTCTAATAATGAATCTTATGAAAGTGAATTAGATAAAAATTTAATTAAAAATGATGAAAGTTTAGATGTTGAGTTTGTTGATAAAAAAAATATCAAAAATAATAATTTTGTTAATGAAGATAAAAGTGATAATGATAATCAAAATGATATTGATAATGATAATAATGTTAGTATGTTTAAAAAGAAAAATGAAATAAAAAAAGAAAGAGAAAGAAAAAAAAAAGAAAAGAAAAAAAAAGAAGAAGAAGAAAGATTAAGAAAATTAAAAGAAGAAGAAGAAAAAGAAAGATTAAGAAAGATCAAAGAAGAAGAAGAAAAAGAAAGATTAAGAAAATTAAAAGAAGAAGAAGAAAGAATAAAAAAAGAAGAAGAAGAAGAAGAAGAAGAAAAAAAAAGAAGAAAAAAAGAAAAAAAAGATAAAATAAAAGATAAATTTGGTGGAATTTCAGCAATAAAAAAAATAGAAATTAAAGATAATGAACAAAGTACATTAATTGATAAGGATTTATTAAAAGAACTTAAAACTGGAAATAAAAATGATATAACTTCAGATTCAAAAAAAAATTTTCATGATTCATTACTTTTAGATGATATAAATGATATTGATGAAGATAATATAACAATTAAAAAAAAAAATAAAAATAACTTAAATTTAAATAATAATAAAACCATTAAAGAAGAACCAGATGAAGATGAAAATACACAAAATATGAAAATAAATAATAAAAAAAAAAAAAGAAAAAGTAATTTATCAAGTTTAAAAAAAACAAAATATAATAATGAAAATGATGAATTTAGAGAAAATTATGAAAAAGATGAAGAAAAAGAAAACATAATATCTAGAAAAACTGTTAAAGAAAGTATAAAGATATCAAAAAAAGAATCAAATAATATTAATGATGAAAATATTAAAGAAAAAATAAATAATATTCCTAATATAAAATATAGTGATGATGAAAATTTTGATGATGCGTTAAATTTAAATTCTTTTGATAATAATAATTATAATTCATTTGATGAAATAAAAATAAATAATAAAGAAAATTATGATAAAATTGATAATGAAACAACAAAAGAAGATAATGAATTAAAAAAGAAATCTCAAAAACAATCAAATAAAAGTCAAAAAGAATTAAAAAAAACAAATAAAAAAAAAAATACTCAAAAAGAAGAAAATAAAAAAGAAAAAGAAACAGAAATAGAAAAAGAAAAAGAAATAAAATCTCAAAAACAATCAATGAAAACTAATAAGAATTCCCAATCTCAAAAATTAAAATCAGAAAATAAAAAAAATTCAAAAAAAAAAACTCAATCAAAAAAAAAAGAATCTTCATCATCAAAAGAAAAAGAATCATCAAAAGAAAACAATACAACATCAGAAAAAGAATCATCAAATGATTCTAGAATGAAGGAAAAAAAAAGAACAAATGAAATAAAATATTCAGATTCAGAATCACCAAAACCAATAAAAAAAACATCAAAAATACAATCTTCAATAAAAAAAAAAAGAAAAGAAAAAAATAATTCAAAAGAAAAAGAAAAAAATGAATTTCAAAAATATATGTATCAACATAAAGATGAATTAAAATTACTAGAATTTATTCCAAATGATACAGAAGAAAAAACTTTTGGTAACGGAAGATATTCTTTAAGAAATAGAATACCAAAATTAAATCATTTTTATGGTGAAAGAGTAGTTTATAAAAGAGATTCAAATGGAGAAACTTTATCAAGTATTTTTTCTTCAAGACAATCAATGAGAAGTTTATGGGACAATTTTATAAATGTTAAAAAAAATAAAAAAAAGAAATTAGTTAAAGGTTTAAAAAAAAATAATTTTAGTGAAGATAATGAAAAAATTAAAAATAATGATTTAAGTAATTATAATGAAGAATTACCTGATAATTGGAGTGAAAGAGGAGAAGATAATGAAGATAAAATTATTATTATTAAAAGTTTAAGTCAAAAACCTCCTTGTAAAAATTATTCTACTCCTTTACAATTACAAATTATTGAAGGTGAAAAATTAAATAAAATTCATATTAATGATAAGGAATATAAAAATGTTGGTCCAGGAAAAATTTTAAATATTGATAGTTATGCTATTTATGATATATGTAATTATTCGAATAAAGATTTAATTGTTCAAATTGTTATTCCAAGTAATTCAGATTAAATTTTTAGATTAGTATATTATTAATTTTTTTATTGTATATTTTTTTAATTTTATAACAATTATTATTTATTAATTTTGATTTATTTATTATTTAAAATTTTTCTCTAATTATAAAATAAAATATATCAAAATAAAAAAAAAAATATAAATAAAAAAAGATTAAAAAATTCATTAACATACTTCTAAAAAAACCTTTAAAAAAAAATCAAAAAAAAAAAAATATATATATTTAAAAAATGGATGATGGAAGAAGATTAGAAAAAATAATGGTTCGTTTTTTCCCTCCAGGAATAATCCTGGAATTTCAAGACTTTGAAGGTAACATAGACAACAAATCAATTGATTTACTAAACCTAACAGAAAATTCAGACATACCATATTTAATTCAACAAATAAATGAAAAAGAACCATTAACAACAAAACACAAAGCAAAACTTCAAAAAGTAATAGAAAGTAAAATAAATATATTAAAAAAAATATAAAAAAAAAAAACAAAAAATTAAAAAAATTAAATAGAACTAATCCAAGTAACAACAGAAAAAAAAACTCGTAAATACTATTTAAAAAAAACATTGCAATGTCACGAACTTCCTTTAACAAATTGTGCCTTTAACAAAAATGGTAACAAATTTATAACAGGATCATATGATCAAACATGTATAATATGGGATACTCAATCAGGAGATATGTTACAGAAATTAACAGGACATAAAAATGTAGTTTATTCAATATCATTTAATCTTCCATATGCAGATAAAGTTGCAACAGGCTCATTTGATCAAACAGCAAAATTATGGAATGTTGAAGATGGAAAATGTATATCAACATTTAGAGGTCATACTGCAGAAATTGTTTGTTTATCTTTTGATCCAACTAGTACACAATTAATAACTGGTTCAATGGATAAAACTGCAATTTTATATAATTTAGAAACTGATCAAGAAATTTTTACTATAAGGAAACATGAAGGTGAAATTATATCAATTAGTTTTAATTCAGATGGTGATAAAATATTAACTGGATCATTTGATTATACTGCTAAAGTATGGGATGCTTTTAATGGAGATTTAATATGTGATTTAAATGAACATCATGGAGAAATTTCGGCTTGTCAATTTAATTATTCTGGTAATCAAGTTATTACAAGTTCAATTGATAAAACTTGTAAATTATGGGATTTGAGAAATACTTCAAAAAGTTTAAAAACTTTTGTTGGTCATTCTGATGAAATTATGGATTGTACTTTTAATTTAACTGGAACTAAAATTGCGACTGGATCAAGTGATAATACTGCTAAAATTTATGATGTTAAAACTTTAACTACTGAATTTACTTTAGTTGGTCATACTAAAGAAATTTCAAAAGTTGTTTTTGATTCAAGAGGAAATACACTTTTAACTGGAAGCTCTGATTCTACTTGTAGACTTTGGGATGTTGAAAGTGGAGAGTTGAAACAAGTTCTTGAAGGACATAAGGAAGATATTTTTTCTTGTGCTTTTAATTATGATGGTGATACTATTATTACTGCTAGTAAAGATAATTCTTGTAAAATTTGGTCTAATAGAGTTGAACAGTTTTAAGATTTTATTTATTTATTAAATTGTTTTAGTTATTTTTTTTTTTTTTTAATTTTTTTTTAATTTAAAATTTTTAGTTATTTTTTA
>JAEEGK010031180.1_pt1 | contig 10522 bp, 3 predicted proteins | sample 8958771 | NCBI WGS metagenome assembly JAEEGK01 (sample SAMN16246547, study PRJNA631951) | gut metagenome | biome: gut microbiome; feature: rumen; material: SC-attached | host: Bos | place: Iran: Karaj | collected 2018-10 | reverse complement strand
TAGAATTATTATAAGAAACTTTTTTGCTGATGAGTTTAAGACTTTTATGTATTTCTAAATATATTTTATCTTTATTATATGGTATATTTTCTTTATTTTCTTTTAATTTTTTAATATATTTTTTTTTAATAAATCATTACTATTAACATTTATATTATAATTACTTAAATTTTTATTATCTCTTTGACTATCTCTTTCTTTATATTTTTCTTTATTTATAAGACTAGATGAATATTTTATATTTTTTGTTTTTGATTTAATATTGTAAAAATTATTCATATTTTCATTTTTATTTCCTGATTTTTTAATATTATAAATTTCTGAAATATTAGATTTTGATATAATATTATTTGCTAAAGATATTGTATTTTGAAGTTTACTTCCAATGGTTCCTATATTATTATTTTGACGAAATGAGGAGCATATATTTAAGTTATTATTTTTTTTTGAATTTATATAATTACTTTTTAATAAATTTTGATTAGATAGTGTATTGGCTATTAAATTATTATCAATTCTTCTATTTTCTTCTTTTTTTATTAACATCATTGCTCCTGATTTATTTACATATAATTTTTTATCGTTTGAATTTCCTATTCCAATTACTTTTCTATTTTTTTTGTTAACAATTTGAGAAGAAGAGCCATGTTTTTTTATATCTAAAGAGATCTATATAATAAAAAATATATTAAAAAATAATTAATTACTTTTTCTTCCATATTTGATAAAGATTTTCTATTTTGATTATGAGTAACAATTGGTGAAATTGAATTTTGTATTTTTGTTGAAATATCATCTCCAAATTTCCTACTTGAATCTTTGAATGAAAATTTTAATTTTTTTTGAGCAATTTTTTTTGAATTATTAATATTATTAATAATATTATTTTTAATATTAAATGTCAGAAGAATGTAATTACGATTTTTTACACGATTCTTCAAATTCTTTCGAAGAAAAATGCGAACATGTTCGTAATTTTTGTTCAGGCGAATTTTTCAATCTTTTATCATTACATTACTGTTACATTCAAAATTATTCTTTCATAACATTAACAATTTCAATTTTTATTCTTTTACTATGCTTCAGTTTTTTATCATCAACTGGGAATAATTATTTAGCAAACATTTTAGGAATTTTAAGCGAAAAACTTCATATGTCTCAAAATTTAGCCGGTCTCACTTTATTAGCACTCGGAAATCAAGCGCCGGACATCGCTGTTGCTATTTTAGCTGGCGGCGATGCTAATGAAGGAGTCGAAGCGTCTCTTTCTTCTTTGTTAGGAGGCGGTTTTATTGTTGTTGGATTGGTTTTGTCGACGGTGATTTTTTTGGGCGATGGTGTTAGTGTTTTGAGCTATAATTATTTGAGAGATTTGGGAGTTTATTTAATTGGAATGACTGTGCTGATTTTAATTGGAAAAAATGGAAAATTTAGGTTCTGGCAATGTTTGTTGCAATTGAGTTTGTATGTTGTTTATGTGGTTATATGCTTTTTGATGGATAAATATTTGGGGAATGTGGAGGAGAATGAGAAAGGAAAAGGATTGGGGGAAAGCTTTTTGGAGGATAATAAGGAATATGATGTTAGGTTGTTTAATAATTATGATGAGGAGGTTGTTGGGAATAATTTTAATGGGGATTCGATTAATGATAATAATAATAATAATGAGAATAATAATAATAATATTGAAAATAATAATAATAATGAAAATAATAATGAAAATATTAATAATGAAAATAATAATAATAATGAAAATATTAATAATAATGAAAATAATGAAAATATTAATATTAAAAATGAAAATAATGAAAATATTAATATTAAAAATGAAAATAATATTAATAATGAAATTAACACAAAAATTTCAGACACAAATTTTATCCAAAGAAACATAAACAAAAAAACCGTCTCAGGGTTTCGTAAAAAACCCATAAAATTCAAAATCGAAGACGTAATAACAAAATACTTCTACCATCAAAAATCCAAAATCAAAATAAAATCCCAAAAAAAAAAACCCGACAAAAACCATCTTCAAATGTATTCAAAATTTCGTTACAACTTAATAAAATATTACCTAACATCATCCAAATCCAACAAAGAATTCGAAAAAAAAACCACCTTCGAAAAAATATTCTTCATCTTCATCGAACGTCCCTTCAATTTAATCCGCGATTTAACAATTCCGCCATTCGAACAAGAAAAATGGAACCGTAATTTATTCATTCTCCTTCCAATGTCACTTTCACTATTTCTCTCAATAATTTTCCACCTAAATTCATATTCATTTTATTCCACTTCATTCATAATAATTTGGTACATTTTAATGTTCTTCATATCAATTTTTTTCTTCCGCATTTCATACAGAGGAACATTGCCAAAATGTGAATGGACATTATTATTAATCGCTCTAATAATTTCAATATTGTGGATCTATTCAGTAACAAACATTTTAATGGACATGATTACATGCATAAGAATTTTACTACCAGTGAATTTAAGCCAAAGTTTCTTAACAATGACTGTGCTCGCGTTCGGAAACAGTTTGCCTGATTTTATAGTAAATTGCTCCTTAGCAAAAAATGGCTATGCCGAAATGGCTTTGAGCGGAAGCATTGGCGCACCTGCTTTTGGGTTATTATTTGGGTTTGGAATGAGTTTGATTAGAAAAAGTGCTCAAAATAAATTCAAACCGTTTGAATTTGATTTATTTGATAAAAATGTTGATAATTATATTATTCTAAGCGCAATGGGAAATTTATATGTTTTGATTTTGATGTATATTATTTTTGGTTTTGTGCAGAAATTTAATCTAACGAGATTGGTGAGTTTGTTTGGTTATTCGATTTATATTATTTATTTTGGATTTATTGTGTATTTTGCGTTTATTTATGATAAATAATATTAATATTAGAATTAATTTTATATTAAATTATTAATAATAATTTTTTTTATGCATAATAATTAATTTCAACTGCAATCGCATTGTTAAAAACTTCATCAGGATCGCTAACGAAAATATAAGCGTTTGCTTTTCCAATGAATTTTTGAGGGTTAATTTCAACATTAACATTTTTACTTTCATTCGCATTGAACGTAATTAATTCTTGATTGATTTTTATTATTTTATCATTGCTACTTTCAAATCTAATCAAACTCCAATTTTCTAACGGATTCGTAAAACTAAATTTAACATTCGTTACACTATTAATTCGACAATTAACTTTCAATATTTGATTTACAAACGGTTTGTTAGGCAAACTTCTAATGAGCCATTTATCAATAATTTCATTCGTTCCTAAATCAATGCAATGAACAGCAATTTCAATGAGTTCGTTTTTTTTGGGAAATAAAATATATTCAAATTCATATTTAACATTAGGAATTAAAATGATACTTTCGTTATATTTATCCTCGAAATATAAAGTGTCAGGATCGCTACTGAAAATTCTAATCGTTCTAGGCGATTTACTCATGGGCAAAGTCAATGAATTTTTACTACGAATTCCCATGTCGCTTGAAATGTTCACTGTTTGATATGAATTAATGTTAAATCGATAAGTTGAAAATAATTGCGTTTGATATTTGTCTAAATAAAAAAAAATTATTGGTTTTGAATTAATTTCGTAATTATTATTATTATTATTTTCATTGTTATTTTCATTATTAAAATTGTCTGTTAAATCATTGTATTTAAAATAAAATTCATTTGAAATTGAATCAATTTTAATTTCGCTATTTAAATTTCCGTTATAAATAAATTTATAATTATTTAATAAAATATTCGTTTTATTTTTATTAAATTTAAACGGATTTATAAATTTAATCAAACTTAATTTCTTTTTACTAACATTGTAATAAAATTCAAAATCAACAACAGGAAAAACTTTAATTATATTAATGTTCATGAAATAAATGCAAATATTATTATTATTATAAATATAAATCGTATATTTATTACTAACATTATCATCATAACCAGTAAGAATATTAAACGAAAGAATTTTAAATAACAATGGCACACTTTCAAATGGTCTTAAAATGACACAATTATCATTAGAAACACATTGAAAATCATTAGGAATTTTCATTTTATTTAAAATCGTAATGTATTTAAATTCATCTGGATCGTTTATTAAAGAAACTGTTTTATCTTTGAATTTTAAATTATTATTATTATTAACGGGAGAAATTATTATTTTATACAATTGTTCTGAATCTGAAATGTTATTAATAACGTAATTAAAAAAATGTGGTTGACCTTGAATTAAAGAAATATTTAATGTGTTTTTATTATTATCTTCGATTGTTTTTTGAATGATTTTTTTTTTATTTTTTTGCTTTAAAATATTAACATAATTTAATGTTTCATAATATTCATTTTCTCGTAGATTTTTTTCTTTTTCGTTTTTTATTAAATCATTGAATTTTTCTTTATTTTCATCATTGTGTTTTAACACACGAATTTTCTTTGATGTTGTTGAATCTAATGTGAATTTATTTCTAATTGAATAATTATTATTATTATTTGAATTTTTTGTTTTTAAATATTGATTTTCAGTCAATTCTTTCGATGTAATTTCTTTATCTTTTTCAACTAATTTATTGTATTTCATTGGCGCAACAGAAACGATTTTTTTCTTTTTCGTTCTTAAATTATTATTAACATAATTTTTTTTATCTTGAAACAATTCAAATTGATTTTTCGTATTAAAATCTTTAAATTTCAAATTATTTTCATTAATATTAAAAATCGAATTCGTTTTAATTTCATCGCTTTTAATATTAATTTCAATTTCGCCTTTTTTTTCAAACGTTTTATTATCAATCACATCGAGCCAAAAATTCTCAAAAATACTCGTTCGATCACCATCGCGTAAAAATTTTTTCAAAGGCAATTTAAAATAGCCGAAATTCATATTTTTTTCACTATCAAAAATTTGAACGAACAAATCTTTTAAAATTAAATAATTTAAATATTTTTTATAATCAATATTTTCATCAACACTTGGATCGTAAGTAATATTAATTTTCATTTCTTTGTCATTTAAATTTTTATATAAATCAGCGTTTGTTTTGTAAATAAACAATGGAATGTTTTGTTTAATGTTATTTTTTGTTTGAATTGGTTTGTTTATTGTGCATGTTTCAGAAATAAATTCTTCAAAATCCCAAAATGAAAATTTAAAAAAAATATTATCAGGAATTTTTTTATATGTTTCATTATTAATTTTTAAAATATTTGGTTTGAATGAAATGAAATGAATTTGAAAAATATCACCGAAATTTTTGTGATTTTTATATTTATCGTAAATAAATTCTAATAAAGATTCATTTGATTTTTCATATTCGTTTTTATCATAATGTGATTTTTTATCATTTTGATTTGGAAGTTGAATTATTCCTTGATTGACTAAAGATGTAATTTCATTGTTTGGAATGTTGTTTGATAAAGAAGGAGCGTATAAAATTTTTTGATCATCGTGAATGTCGTTTATTATTTGACCGGATGAATTAAATTCTGGTTTTGAATAATTAATGTTTTCTGATGTTTTTCCGATTTTTTTTTGAATTTCATCGAATGATTTTTGACTTTCGTTTAGTTGATTTTGTTTGAAATTTTCATATTGAGAATAATCATTTTGAATATTGTTTGTTTGAATATTTGTATTTTCATTTTCGTTGTTTAATAAATGAGGTTTATTTAAATTTTCTGCTTTTAATTTTTGTTGAGTGAAATAATTTTCGTTTGAATCGATGTTTTCATTTGCGTTGTCTAATTTTTCAATGTTATCAATTAATTTTTTATCAGAATTTTCAATATTTTCATTTAAATTTTCATTATTAATTTTTTCTGGTTCGTTGTTTGTTGCTTGTAAATTTTGATCGATAATAAAATTTGTTTTTTCAAATTCATTTTTTAATTCATTTTCTTTTTTATTTTGTTCTTCATCTTCAACATCTTCAATTTTTTCATCATAAATTTCATTGTAATTTTCTTTTAATTTTTCAATTTCTTCTTTTTTTTTATTATTTTCATTATTATTTTCATTATTTTCATTATTATTTAAATCATTTTCCATTTGTTTTATTTTTTGGCTTTTGTAATTTTCTTTTATTTCTTCTTTATTTAAACTCAAACCGAAATTTAATTTTATTAATTTGTTTCCAATTCCAATCAAATTTTCGAAATTCGAAAACATTTTTATTCCATCTGTAAAAACTTCAATTGAATCAAAAATATTAAAATTGTTATTTAAAGCACGATTATTAGGGCAAATTATTCCTAATCCAACAGGCAAATTGAATATTTTATTATTTATATTATCTTTAATTTCAAAATACAATTCAACAATAATCGCACATAATCCAAATTCATCTAAAAAAAAATTATTAACATTAATAATTTTATCATTCGCTAATAAAGAATTTCCTTTAATAATTAAATAATTTTTTTGAAATTCATTCTCAAACAAAATCGGTTTAAAACTATTATGACAATAGCAAATAAAATATTGATTAATAATATTAAAATTATTATTATTTTTTTTATAATCATTCACAATTTTTTCAAAAATCGAATTTAAACTATTCGAATAAAATTCAAATTCCACATTTTTCAAATAAATTTCAAAAAACTTCGAAATTTTCAATGTTTTTTCAACATTATTAGCATTAATTTCATTAGGAATTCTTCTAAATAAAATTCCCGGAATTTCATTTTCATTATTACCAAAAAAATAAAAAACAGGAATTAAATTTTTAATATCATCAATATTAATATTATTATTACTATTTTTTTGAAAATAATAATTTAACTTACAATTTTCAATAGTCAAAAACTTTTGCGAATCAAAATTTTTATCAGGATTAAATAAAAGTTCTCTACAACTTCCTTTAAAAATTTCATTGCTATTCAAACTTTCATTCAAAGAAGAATTATAAAAAAAATTAATAAAACTCCAACCTAAAACTTCGCTATTCAAAACAATAGAATCATTTTCAATTGGAGAAGAAATTAAAATAATTTCAATAATAATTTTAAAATTTATGTTTTCAGTATTGAAAAAAAAAATGTTTATGTTTTTATTATTATTGTCAATGTTTATTGTGAAATTATTATCAAATGAAATTGAAAGTTTTTGTGTTGAATATGTGTTTCCAAAAAATAATTTTTTGTTTTGAGATTCGTTTTCGTCTGAAAAAAATGTTAGTTTAAATTGAATGTAAAAATGTTTGTCAGTTGGAATGTTATTATTAGGAAATGAATAATGAAAATTTTGAAGATCTTCGATTTTTAAAAAATATGCCTGAGAATTTTTTATGTCGTTCGGTGTGATTTTTAAATATTTTGAAGGATTTTCATATGATGAAATGTGATTTTGAAATGTTTTACAAAAACGACGAAGAATTTTGTTGTTTTGAAATGAAGGAATAATTAAAGACATTTTTTAAGTTATTTTTTTTTTTTTTAATAATAAATTTATTTTTTTTTTAAGAAAAATTTAAATTTTTTTTAATAAATTTTTAATAATAAATTTTAATTTTTAATAATAAATTTTAAATTTTTAATAATAAATTTTAAATTTTTAATAATAAATTTTTAATTATAATTTACTTTTTTATTTACAAAAATTTATAAATTTATAATAAAAAAAATATTTAATTAATATTTATATTAATAATCAACAGTGTCATCTCTAATTTTAGAAATTTCAATTTCAGGATAATCAGGTTCAATATTATTTTTAATTTCATTTTTCCATTTAACAAAATTATTAAAAACTTCATCATAATGATTAATAGCAATAATAATATTATTTCTAAATTCTTTTTTTATATTTTTACACGCGTTCGGAAATTTTTCATCATCAAATTTACTATTAATGTCATATTCTTCAGTGTAAATAATATTTGACAACATTTGAATATTATTTAAATTATTTTCAAAAATATTCACAACATTAAAATTCGAATTCGAATGCGATGAAAGAATTTTTGTAGAATTTCCAAAAAAAGAATTTTGATTTGGAATTGATGATAATTTTCCTTTTAATCTATATTCAAAAATATAACATAATAAGTAATAAAATGTGTTTCTTATTTGAAAACTCCAATGAAAAAAAAAATCATAAAAACTCGGAATTAAAATATTATTCGCAATTTCACAAATATGTTTAATATTCATAAAATGAGAATCTTTATAGTATAACCACAACATTTTCGAAACACTCAAAGAATTTTCACTCGAAATAATCACAACGAAAATATTTTCCAACAAATAATAATTAAAATTCAACACAAAAAAATTACTTTTATTATTTTCAAATATTTTCGAAATAATATCAACAATACAAAAAATCGCTTCAATGTCATAACAATTTGTTTTTTCAATAATTTTCAACAACAAATGATTAATAATATTCACATTTTCAAACACAGGCAAAAGTCTTAAAAAATAATTATTCAATTGTTTAATATTATTAATTTTTATTTCATTTTCAATCACATTCATAATAATTTCAAATCCTGGAATGTAAGAATAATAATTTAAATTATTATTTTCATATAATTTATCTTTAATAAAAATCACTAAATAATAAATCAAATCATAAAAAACAAATTCTCTCTTTTTTAATCTACTTTTCCAATTGTTTTTTTTATTATATTCATTCGAATACGAAATTATTTCTTTCATATCTAACAAATTCTCATTCAAATCATTAATATCTGAATTATTCGGATATTTTTCATTGTAAAGTTCAATTGATTTGTATAATTTTTTATAAAAATTTTCCCATAAAATTAAATTATTCAAAGGATTTTTTTCAATATTTTCATTTTTTATTTCATTTTTATTTTCTATTTTTTTATTTTCATTCGAAATGCTAATTAAAAATTGCTCTCGATAAAAAGGAATTTTAAAATACGCACTACTCAAAAAATTATAACTAAACATTTTATTATCATTATCAATATTTTTTCCCTTCGAAATCGAATCAAACGAAAAATTCAACGCTAAATTATTAAATTTAATAAAATTCTCAACAATTTTATTCTCAATTAAAAAATCATCCCGAAATTCATCACCTTTTTCTCTCTTTTTAAACCACTTTGTTAAACTATTCAAATCAAATTCATATCGTTTATTAATCAACTTCAAAATCTCAAAACTTTCTTTTCTCTCTTCCATATTCAATTTTTCTATTACTTCTAAAATATTATTCCCCAATTCTAAAATAATTCCTTGTCCCTGAAACAAATCAATGTTTTTTGAATATCCATAATATAAAACACTTTCTTCTATTGATTTTCCCAACAATTCTTTTATTTTTTTTAATTTCACTAAAAAATAAACATTGTCGATTTGAGTTAAACTATTTTCTAAATCTTTCTTCATTTTTATTAAATCTAAAATTTCTTCCGGTAAATTATCATTTAAATTATCATGTAAAAAAATACTATTTACTTCAAAGCCTGTTTCAGTCATTACACCAAACATTATTTGACGTAATAAAGGAATGTGTTTAACTGAAATTGATAATGTAATTTTCCCTATTAAATTTCCTTTGAAATAAATGTCGTTTGTGTATTTTTGAACAATATTTTCAAAAAAAATTAAATTATATGTGATTTGATCAGGATTAAAATAATTATTATTTGAATTATTATTATTATTATTATTTGAATTTATTTTTTTTGATGAATTTCTTCTTTGATTATTCATATTTTGAAAAAATTTACTCGATCTTCGAACAATTTGATCTTCATTTTCATTTAAAATATTAATGAAATTTATATGAACTGAACCAACGTAATCATAAGCATTAATTAAATTTAAAATATCATTATTATTTTCTTTTGTAAATTCTCTTTTCAAAGGACTTTTTTTATTAGAATTCAATGACATTTTTGGAATATGAACATTCGTTCTAATCGTTTTTATTATGTTAAAATTATCAGGCGATTCTTTTGAATCACTTCGTTTATAATCTGCTTCTGTTATTAATCGCGATGAATATAAATTTAAATTACAATCGGAATTTCGTAATTCATTCAATGAAATTTGAACATTAAAAAATAATTTATTTAAATCATCATTATAATTATAAAATGTTTTATTTTCAGATTTTAATAAATTTCCGACAATATTTGAAGTGTAATGTGAATTTTTTTCTTTATTAAAAGATTCAGAAATGTATTTTAATTTTAAATTTAATTCACTGTTTTTTAAATCATTTAAATAAATTTGAGCATTTTCAATTTTAATTTCAATGTTTTCGATATGAGAAACTTTTATTATGAAATTAATGCGCCCAAATGAAATGTGACTTTTTTTTATGTCAAATAAAGCAATGTCAAATTTTTCTGGGGAAATTATTAATGTTAATAAATCTATTTTTAAATTCGAAATTAATTTATTATTATTATTATTATTATTATTATTATTATTATTATTATTATTATTATTATTATTATTATTATTATTATTATTATTATTATTATTATTATTATTATTATTATT
>JAEEGK010031179.1_pt1 | contig 10523 bp, 13 predicted proteins | sample 8958771 | NCBI WGS metagenome assembly JAEEGK01 (sample SAMN16246547, study PRJNA631951) | gut metagenome | biome: gut microbiome; feature: rumen; material: SC-attached | host: Bos | place: Iran: Karaj | collected 2018-10 | reverse complement strand
TTAGTCGACTCATTACAATGTAATCAAAACGTGACTGGTCTTATCATCACCATGTTTGGTGCGGCTTTATATCCATTCGTTGGTAATTTAGTTTGTCCAAACGATTTAGAAAGATTAGCGTTCACTTCTGTTGGTAGAAATTATTTCACTCATATATTCCCAGATAGCATTGGTAAAGCTAATCCATTTGCTGAATTATTCTTAGGACACGGTTTCTTGTGGTACACCGCGATTGCTTTAGCGATTGCCGCTTTCTTTATCATTAAAAAGACACGTATTGGCTTATCTTTAAGAGCGGTTGGTGAAAATCCAGGCACTAGTGACGCGAGCGGTGTTAATGTTAATGGCTATAAATATGCCGCCACCACTATTGGTGCTGCTATATGTGGTTTAGGTGGTGTCTATTACTTATTAGAATTAAATGCAGGTTCAGCAGAATATACATTAGAAGGCTATGGTTGGATTGCTGTTGCTTTAGTTATCTTCTCCATTTGGAATACTGGTCTTGCTTTAGCGGGTTCATTTATCTTTGCTATTTTCTATCAATTACCAATTGCTATTAGTATTCCAGAAGGTGTCGCTAACGCTGGTGCTATTACTAAAGTTATCAGTATTATTCCTTACGTCGTTACAATCTTAGTTTTAATTGTTATTTCTCTATTTAACAAACGAGAAACTCAACCACCAGCGGCTTTAGGTCTCACTTACTTTAGAGAAGATAGATGATAATTGCCTTCCTATTTGGAAGGCTTTTATTTTTAAAATGTGTTGAACTAATTGCCTTTTACGCGCATCATAATAGGGATATCGTTAAAAAAGAGAGAGTTAATCAAATGAAAAATCTAGCAAAATCATTAGTGTTATTACCAGTCGTCTTATTATCTTTAACAGCTTGTGAAAAAGCAATTAGTGAAGAAGAAGGTAAGGAAAGATTGAATAATTATAGTCTTGCTGATGCTAAAGCAAATTATCGTTCTGTCATGGTCAAAAGCACAGCAAAAAACGAGAATAGAACAGGTGAATTCAAAAAAGGTGGCATGTTCTATGATTATTTCACATTTGAAAACTTCAACGATGAAATTGATGAACTAGATTCTTTTGTATTAACAGAAGCGGTTATCAATCGCACTATGATGCTAAACGACGAAGATCAAACCTTGCCAAAAGTTGAATATTACTCATATAAAACCACTGGTTTAAAAATTGTGGCCACAAAAGCACAAGAATATACAAGCGCGGAAGGACTATTATTCAATGTATCAATAAAATTAATTGCCTACGCTCTTGATGATGGCAGAATCGAAAAAGAAGAAGGCGTTGCTAAAGCCAAAGTATCTGGCATCATCAATGGCAAAAAGATAAGTGGAAACATAAGTGGATCACAAAAAGTTACAATAACTTGGAATAAAAAGTAATAAAAAGCCGCCTCTCAGGCGGTTTTCTTCTAGAAATGAGTATTTAATCGTTTTATTCTTCTTTGTCTTTAGGAGTGGCTATAATGGCCGCTAAATGGACTAAACATCTAACAAGTAAAGCACCAACACTATTAGTTAAGATGACAATTAATAAATTCCAAAGCATATCGATGTTCCAATTAAATGCCATTCCGAAATAAAACATATTAGCGATACAGTGTTGGAAGCCACAATAAACAAATAATGTCACCGCAGTAATAATACCGATGATTTTCATCGCATAATTTTGTAAGTTTTTAAAGAAATAAACAGCGATATAAACCAAGGCACCACAGAAGATACCTTCTAAAAAGACCATTTCAGAAGATGTTTTACCTAAAGAAATGGCGACGATTTTATCCGCGACCGTTGGAATACCTTTAAAAATGAAATGGCACAAGATACCCAAGGCAAAAGCACCAATAGCATTACCTACTAGCATAATTGGTAAATTAATAGCGTTCTCCATCATCTTTTCTCGATCATCAAAAACAACACCGATTTTACCCGTATATAGTTGTAAGCCAAGTACGCAAACAAGGATTAAACCAACCGAGAATAAAGCGGAAGCAAAGATTTTCCCACCCACTGATGGTAAATAAGCACTTACGACAGTAAAAGCTAAAGAACCTAAACCAATAGCGAGTCCAGCAAATATGCCAAAAAGAAGTACCTTTAAATATTTCATATTTAGAAAACCGGTTTATTATCGACGAACGCTTTAACATTCGCACCACTATAAACTTTAAGTCCTAATTCTTCTAATCTTTTTCTACCAGGTTGAAAACCTTTTTCAATAGCGACGGCCACACCCACCACTTTAGCGCCAGCTTGATTGCATAGATCAATTAAGCCTAAAGAAGCATTACCTTCTGCTAAAAAATCATCAACAATTAATACCGTGTCGCCTGGTTTTAAATATTTATGGGCGACAGTAACTGTAGAAACGGTATTGCGGGTAAATGATTTAATATCAGCTTTATATACATCATTACCAACAGTTAAAGATTTGCTCTTTTTACCAAAGACTAACGGCAAATTACCCATTTCTTCTGCGACAGCATAAGCAAAAGCGATACCACTAGTTTCAATGGTTAAGATTTTATTAACACCGAGGTCTTTGAATTCGTTATTAATTTCTTTAGCTAAATCTCTTACTAAAGCGACGTCAATTTGATGGTTGATAAAGGAGTCAACTTTAAGGATATCATTATTTATAATGATTCCATCTTCAATAATACGTTGTTCTAGGATTTTCATTATTTTTGAATCTCCTCATTCCATTTATCAATATCTTCTGGAGTGGCGATATAAACATAAGGAACATTTCTTTCAAGTTCGTTATAGTCTAAACCATATCCCACTAAGAAGCAGTTTTCTTTTAAGACCTTACCGACATAGTCAATCTTAATGTCTTCACATCTAGCGTATTCTTTATCGAATAAAGCACAGATGATAATTCTCTTTGGTTGATAATGTTCATTTAAGTGATCGATAAGATATTTCATGGAGATACCTGTATCAACGACATCTTCCACCACCACAACAGTACGGTCTTTAATATCCATATCGAAATCTTTTTTAAGATTGATTTTGCCTGTGGTTTGTACACCAGCATAAGATGAGATTTGGATAAAATCAGTAAAAATTGGTCTATCAATGCGTTTGATTAAATCAAACATAAAGTTTAAAGCGCCTTTCATGACACCTAAAAATAAAGGGGTTCTTTCTTCGTTTGCTAATTCTTTAGAAAGTTTGGCACCAATATCATTACAAATGCCTTGAATTTCTTGTTCAGATAAAACAATTTCACGATTTTTACGCATAATTATTTCTCCTATTCCCACTCAATGGTGGCGACTGGTTTATTACTTATATCATATAATACACGATTAACACCCTTAACTTCAGATAAAATTCTGTCTCTTATCTTTTCTAATACAGAATAAGGGATTTGTTCAATGGTAGCTGTAACAGCGTCAACACTATTTATTGCTCTGATAACAACTGGCCATTCAAAGGTGCGTTTACCATCTTTAATACCGGTTGATTTGATTGGAGGAACAATAGTGAAATATTGCCAAACCTTTTTATCTAAACCCGCTAAAGCGAATTCTTCTCTTAAAATAGCGTCACTTTCTCTAACAGCTTCAAGTCTATCACGTGTAATTGCGCCTACGCATCTCACACCTAAACCTGGACCTGGGAATGGTTGACGATAAACCATAGTATGTGGTAAGCCTAAGGCTTCACCAACACATCTAACTTCGTCTTTATACAATAGTTTGACTGGTTCAACGAGTTCAAAATTGAGTTCTGGAGGTAAACCACCAACGTTATGGTGAGCTTTGATACCTTTGCTTTCTAAAATGTCAGGATAAATGGTTCCTTGACCTAAAAAAGCAATACCGTCTAGCTTCTTTGCTTCTCTAGCGAAGACATCGATGAAGATTTTGCCAATGATTTTTCTCTTTTGTTCTGGATCTTCAACACCCGCTAAAGCATCTAAAAATTCATCAACAGCGTCAACATAAATAAGGTTTGCACCAAGTTGTTCTTTGAAGACTTTAATAACTTGATCACTTTCACCTTTTCTTAATAAGCCATGGTTAACGTGAACACATGTTAGATTGTCACCAATAGCTCTAATTAATAAAGCGGCACAAACTGATGAGTCGACGCCTCCTGAAAGCGCTAAAAGCACTTTTTTGTCTCCGACTTGTTTTTTGATTTCTTTGATTTGTTCTTCGATGAAGGCATTAGCTAATTCTTTAGAATTAATACGCTTCATATTTGGATCTCTAACATTTCCGTTCATATTTGCACCCCCTACCAACGAACTTCGTGTACTGTATCAAATAATTTAATAACTTCTTCTGATGGATCTTCCCATTTATTTACTAATTTTTCTAATTCGTCATCGGGAACAATTGAATCCGCACCGCGTTGCTTGTTGTAATAACGGATTTGTTCAACAGTTCTAGGAAAGACCACTAATTCATATTTATCAAACTCTGGATTTTCTTTAACATATTTTTCTCTTAACCAATTCAAATCATTAAGAGCGTCAAGAATAACTGTTACATCATCATACATCTTTGCATATTCATGAATTCTTAAAGAGAAAAGCTTCCATACTTCATTTTGCTTAGAAAAATCGGTCAGTGATCCAGTTATTTCATAACGAATTTGATCGCTTGAAATAATTAAAGTATGTGGATGTTCACTTTGATAATTTTTTGCCCAAGTAGATTTACCACTTCCCGGCATTGCGGATAAGATGATTAATGTTTTCATGTTCTTATTCTTTGAGAACTTTTAAAATAAAATAAAAAAGTTCCTATGCAATAATCATAAGATTCTAAGGAACTTTTATAAAGCAAAAATTAATATTTTTTATTTATTAATAAAGGCCGGGTTTATAGATACCTTTGTCCACTAAAGATTTAAGAGCTTTAACAACACCTGGTTTATCTTCTTTATAGGTCACACCAAACCAAACTGATGGAGTGGATAATAGACGCACGGTGGCTTTATTTTCATGAACTAATTCATCCACTACTGTTGGAATCAAGAATTCAGACTTAGGAACATTGATATTATCCTTTAACCAAATTGGGAATTTTTTTCTGAGTTCATCGATTAAATCTTTGTTGAAGCAGAATAAGTTCATAGACACTAGTTGAGATGGTTTAACTTCAAAATAATCATTACCATCTAACGGTTCACAAGCAATCATATCGCCTTTTTGATAAATACTGGATTCAATTAGCTTTGCTAAATTGCCTTTTTCATCTTCAAAAGCAACACCTCTTTTAACCGCACCATTTTCAGTCATGGTGTTCTTTGCTTCAAAAGCAACGATAGCGTATTTACCTTTGCTATTTGCTGGTAATGATTTTAAGTAGTTATAAGCCACTTCATAGGTTTCTTTACCATAGAAATCATCACCATTAATAACGATAAAGTCTTCTTTGATTAAGTCACGTGCTGCATAAATTGCATGAGCAGTACCCCATGGTTTTTCTCTGCCTTCTGGGCATTTAAAGCCTTCTGGTAAATCGTTTAAATCTTGGAAAGCATATTCGACTTTAATAATCTTTTCCGCTCTTTTACCGATTGTGTTTTTGAAATCTTCGTAGAAGTCTTTCTTAATGATGAAAACAACACTATCAAAACCTGCACGTTTAGCATCGTAGATTGAATAATCTAATAAGAAGTTATTGAATTCATCCATTGGCTCCATTTGTTTGAGCCCACCAAAGCGGCTGCCCATTCCGGCGGCCATAATAACTAATTGCATTTTATATCTCCTTTTTATTCAAAGAATAAGGCTGCAGCACCAATCTTACCAGAATCATATCCTAATTCAGCAGGAACGATTTTAACAGCTGGTGTTGATTTATAGCCATAGTATCTTTCTTCAACGTATTTATTGAGCTTATCAAAGAGGAATTTGCCCGCATTAGCAACTCCACCTGATAAAACAATGACATTTGGTCTAAAGGTATTGCAAAAATTTAAGATACCTTCACCAAGATATTTAACATAATTATCGAGCACTTTATTCGCTACAGGGTCGCCTTGTTTTGCGGCTTCAAATGGTGTTTTACCACTAACAAGTTCGATTTCAGGACAGATCTTCCACATTAAAGATCTTTTATTTGAACGCATTGCTTTTTTGCTTTCTCTAATTAAAGCGGTTGCAGAGGCATAAGTTTCTAAGCAACCTTTTCTACCACATGTGCATGGTTCACCATCCACAACGATTACTTCGTGACCTAATTCGCCACCTTTGCCTTCATTACCTTCATATAATTTTCCATTGATAATGATTCCGCCACCAACGCCTGTACCTAATGTAAGCATAATAATGGTTTCATATGATTTACCAGCGCCGTATTTGGCTTCGCCAAGAGATGCAGCATTAGCATCATTAGTTAATCTAACAGGATAAGGAAGAGTTTCTTGCATAATGTCTGCAACATGTAAATCATTCCATCCTAAATTATTAGCATAATTAACTATGCCATTTTTAACATCTAAAGAACCCGGGCTACCAAGTCCGATGCCAGCAATTTTCTTTTCTAATTTATGAGCGGCAATATATTCTTTAACAATATCCGCTAATTTTCGAATGGTAACTTCGCCATCTTCGCCTTTGATAAAAGGCATAGAAAAGGTTTCGTAGACTCTACCATTTGAATCCACTGCTGCACCTTTAATGGAAGTACCACCAATATCTATTCCAATTGCAATCATATAATCTCCTTAAAAGCCATTTATGCTATAAAACACAAAATTGTTGTCGTTATCAACGTAGCCAACTTCTTTTCCTTCGATCATAATGTAACCGTCATCGTCAACAAAACCGATTTTTTGTTTGTTATATGAGATTTCACCATCAGGAGTAATGTCAGCAAACTTTTGGCGGTTAATAAAAATTCCTTCTCTATCTATATAACCGATCATCTGTTTTCCAACGAAAACGTTCTTACCAAAAGATTCAACAATTTGCATAATTATTTACCGTGCTTTTCCACAAAAGGTCCGACTTTTGCATTGTTTTTGATTGTTTCATCGCTAATATCAGCAAATAAAACTTCGCTGTCATTTCCGACTTCAACATTTTCTAAAACAACATTTGGACCGATGACACAAGCTTCACCAATTACTGATTTTCCAAGAATGGTTGTGTTTGGTCTAATAACAGTATCTTGTCCAATTTGAACATCTGGTGAAATATATGTAGAATCTGGGTCATCAATAGAAACGCCAGACAACATAAGTTGTTGATTAACGCGTTTACGCATAATTTTTGTAGCGTATGCGAGTTGCACACGATTGTTAATGCTATAAACTTCTTTCATTTCTTCGGCGACAAAGACGCCAACATGATAGTTATCATTAATTAAGAGTTCAACTAATTCAGAAAGGTAGAATAAGTGACGACTATTATCAACTGATAATCTTTCAATGTATTTGAATAATAATTCGTTATCAATAATACAAATACCGGTATTAACTTCGTTAATTTCATATTCGTGGAATGTGCAATCGCTTTCTTCTCTAATGGCTAAAATACGATTGCTCTTATCTTCTCTAAGAATACGGCCATATCCTTTAGGATTATCTAAAATAGCGGAAACAACAGTCATATCATATCTATTCTTTTCGTGAATATGGAAAATAGAACGAAGTGTATCGGTTTCTACTAATGGAGTATCACCATAAATGACTAATGTTTGGCCTGGTTTACCTTCTAAGAATGGTTTTGCTTGTAAAACAGCGTGGCCTGTACCTAATAATCTCTTTTGCCAAACAACGTCAGAATCCTTTTCGACAAGTTTCTTTGTTAATTCACCACCAAAACCAACAACAGTAACAATTTGTTTTGGATCAAGTGTTTTAACTGAATCAACAACATAGTTGATGATAGGTTTGCCTAAAATCGGATAAGAGACCTTTGAATGTTCAGGGTCACGAGAATTCATACCAGTACCTTTACCAGCGGCTAAAATTACGACATATTTATCCATAAATATCTCCTTTATTTGAGTACCTTAGCTAATTCGACTTCGTATCTATCTTCAAGTTTCTTCAAAACTTTCTTAAGTAAGTTTCTATCTGTGCTCATTGCAAATACAGCAGAACCAGAACCTGTAACTTGCACTATTTTAAGGCCGTTTTCTTTAAGTTCATCAATGATTGTTTGAATAGCAGGAACTAAAGAAATAGCGGGGGCCTGTAATGAATTTGCGATGTTTTCAGCTAAATAATCATCATCGCCTTCTTCTAATGCTTTGATCACACCATCAACATCACATGTCTTTAAATTCATGGAATCTGCCACAGTAAAAATATCTTTCGTGGAACAACCAGCATCAGGTTTAACAATAAGTACATAGTAATTATTTTTAATATTAACTGGAGTCAACTTTTCACCAATTCCTTGGCTTCTAGCTGGTTTACACTTAATGAAGAACGGGATATCAGCGCCTAAAAGTTTGCTAAGTTCTTCTAATTCCTCATCTGTGGCGCCTAATTTAAGCATTGAATTAACTGCTTTCATGGTAAAAGCAGCATTAGATGATCCACCACCTAAACCAGCTTGGATTGGAATAACCTTATGAATAAGGATTCTAAATTTATCGTCGAACTTATATTTGGCTTGTAATTTATCAATAGAAAATGTTGCTAAATTATAACTAAATGTGCCAATAGAAAAATCATCGATAGTAACAAAGTTATCTCTAGCGTTGCTTAATTTTGAAATGACCAAAGAATCGTGCAAAGAAATAGGGAGCATGACTCCATCAAGCTCATGAAAGCCATCTTCTCTTTTTTTAACGACGTTTAGACAGAGATTAATCTTAGCAAAACTACGAATATGTAAATTTTTCATGCTTAATAATATAATACACCATTCTAAAATGAATTTTAGTGGTTATTTATTTATGGGTGTTAAGATATTCAGAAATACGAAGATACATTTCTGGTGCTATTTGCTCAGGTCTTAAAAGAGGATTTAAATCTAAATCAGCACATAATTGAGCAACGGCATCCTTGCTTTTTAAATAGTTCATTAAATTGTTTGATATTGTTTTTCTTCTATTGGCAAACAAAGCTTTAGCAATTTTAAAAGCTCTGATAGAAGCCTCTCGATCAGCACCACTATCGATATTAATAGCAAAAACAGAAGAACTGCACTTAGGAGCTGGATAGAATGAACCAGCCTTAACAGTAAACAACTTTTCAATATTGCCAAGCAGATGAATCAAGACGGAAGTAGGTCCGTATTCTTTGCCAGACACATCGTAAAAATGGGCCAATGTTTCACTTTGAATCATAAAAACCATTCTTGACGCACTAACGGCATTAAGTAAGAAATATTGAATTGTCTCAGTTGTGATATTGTAGGGTAGATTTCCAATAACTTTTGTGTATTTAGAAACATCAGTTTTACGAATATCGTTTGCAACTTCTTCAATGTTGGTATTTTCCTTATAAATAACTTTAAGAAAATTCACCATTCTTAAGTCGATATCCACCACTGTAGATTTGTTGTTGCGCATGGATAAAAAGTGAGTAAGTGAGCCTAAACCTGGACCAACTTCAATGACAATGTCATTGTCTTCAATGTTTAATGAACCAACAATTCTTTCACAAACTTGTGGTTCGACCAAAAAATTCTGACCATAATCCTTGTCTGGTTTTAAGTCAGCTTTATTAGCAATTTCATAAACATTTGATCTATTTATTTCCATGATTATATTGTTCCACAACTTTAGTAAGATCTTCTATAGATATGTTGTTTTCATTTAATCTTTTAAGAAACATTTTCCCATTGCACACACCGAGATTGAAAATTTCACAAACATAATTTCTTACATCTTTTTCTTTATTAACAAGACCCAAATTAAAAAGGTCGGAAGACGTGATTCGTTGGAGTTTTGCAGGGTTTTTTGCAAAATAAGGCTGCAATTTAGACATTATTTCATTGATATCGCATTCTGCTACGCCATTTTTCTTTCCTCTACTACATTTTGAAATATCAATTTCTACATTGATGACGTTAGATAATCTTTCGTTTAATAATTTTCTTATATTCTTTCCTGCTTCATCTGGATCAACAAGCAAAATCACTTCTTTATCCTTTAAATAATTAATAGTGGTGGGACTCATTTCATAACCATTAATAACTACTATCTCAGAAGATATGTAATTTGAAAGATAGGCAGCGTCTTCCTTGCCCTCAACAACTAATACACCTCTTAAGTATTCTTTCATATATTAAATAAACGACACGAGTTATCGTAAACCGCTTCAAGTAGATGTTTTTTTGACATTTGTTTCAAATCAGCAATAGCGTCAATCACTAAACAAATATTTGCAGGTTCGTTAACAGTTCCTCTTAATGGATGAGGTGAAAGGTATGGGCAATCCGTTTCAACAACCAATTTTTCAAGTGGTACTTCAGCTGCAACTTCCTTAGGAGTTTTGGCGTTTGTAAAGGTCACAGGTCCATCAAGTCCAATATACAAATTGAGGTTAATTATATCTTGAATA
>JAEEGK010031178.1_pt1 | contig 10523 bp, 7 predicted proteins | sample 8958771 | NCBI WGS metagenome assembly JAEEGK01 (sample SAMN16246547, study PRJNA631951) | gut metagenome | biome: gut microbiome; feature: rumen; material: SC-attached | host: Bos | place: Iran: Karaj | collected 2018-10 | reverse complement strand
ATGTGAAAATAATACACTCCCGCTTCTTCGAGATTTTTTACTTCCTCATTGAGATTGCCGAAATTCGCACACATCATAGAAGCATGAATATTAAATCTCATATTACCCTCCGTTTGTGTAGAATCGATCTTTATCCGGGATATCAGATAAGCTTGTAATACTTAAATGCTTTATATATACCGTCCTCGTAGATCGAGTCGGTAACATAATCGGATGCCATCAAGAGTTCCGGATTACCCTGTCCCATTGCTATTCCGTGAGCTGCGGCTTTGATCATCTCCATATCGTTCATTCCGTCGCCTACGGCATAGACATTCTCTGCAGGAACTCCATAGTAATTTCTTACGAATTCCATTCCTGTAGCTTTGGAATGTCCTTTGGGAACAAACTCGACAACTATATTGTTATGATTGATCTCATACAGGAAATCATCGAGCTTTTCACACACAAGATCATAATCGGTATCATCGGTGATGTCCGCGCTGAACTTGTTTATGGGATCTTCCCTCGTAACCGTGTTAAGTTTCTTAGCTCTGTCTCCGAGAGATTCCCAAAGTGTTTTTGCAAAAGGATCGTCGGGAAAATCTTCGGGATCGAAGAAACAGTTTCTGCTTCCCTCAAGAACAAGAGGCATATGTTCGTCATGCAATACTTTAAGTGATGTCTGAACCTGATCCCATGTAAGAAGCTTCTGATAAAGGATCTCTCCCCCTATCTCTACGTGGCATCCGCATGCGGCAACCACGCCGTCCATTCCGAGCTCATCAAGTGCCTCATACATCGTATTTGATCTGGAACGCCCCGTGTTGATGAACACCTTATTGCCCATTACTTTCGCAAGACGTATCGCATCCTTGGTGCTTTCCGGGATGCGAAGCGTCTCATCCCAGATGGTCATATCTATATCAAGAAAAATCAGATTCATTTTTTATCTCCGTTCATCATCAATCCCTCATAACCTGTCATGAACGGGATCGTAAACATTATAGGAAAAGCATATCTTGCATGCTTCATAAAGCAGGGACCCGCCATACATACCAGAAGCGATATGAGCTGTACGGCATACAAATGTGAAGAAGCTTTGCGTCTCCCGATCAGCAGGATCATTATCCAGGTCCATAATCCGGGGCTCTGGAGCATACCGAATAACGAGATCCTGTCTATATATCTGTATGCGAAAATAAGGATCTCATCCGCACCTTCAAAAAGTCCGGTCCTGGGGAACAGATCACTGTCACCTTCGTATCTTACCGATGTGTCCGTTTCGGGATCAAACCATCCGTAGACACTCAGGAAAAATGATTCGAAATAAGTTCCCGGATGTTTGAAGAACATCTTGGTCCAGGTTTTCAGATATCCGGATATGGCATCTTTTCCGGCATTCGTATCGTAATATTGCTTAACCGGATCGGAGATGGTCGGATCGTAGCTTTCGATCATATCCGTATAATTTCCGAAAAGCGCATTGATGTTTTCCATTTCTTCGGAAGTCAGTTCATCTTCATACCTGGTCAGATACAGCGCAGTCTGCTGCATCGGTATTGAGAGCATCTCCTTAAGTCCGTCGCTCTCTGCTTTCACCGCAGCCTTTATGCCCGATGAAAGAGCGGTATATATTCCCAGCGGAAGAACGATCAGGATCAGAGCTTTCTTAACGGAATCCTTGCTTACAATTTTAGTCAAACCGTAAACGCTCATAACAATTCCGTTTACGAAGACGATTATCGATCCGTTGTTTCTGCACATGCATACCAGGATTGCGGCAAGGCATATCTTAAAGACCTTCTTTTTATCCGACAGAAAGGCTTTCTCATCGTCGTAAAAAGAAACCGTAAGAAGCACATACCATATGACCGCAGCGATGAAGAAAACATCCTTGATCGCGGTTGTCACGATATTTGAATAGATCGGTGAAAGTACATATATTCCGAATACAAGAGTAAGGAGCGGAGTCTTTGCTCCTCTTCTCTTAAGCTCTTTTACAGTCAGTGACAGAGCCGATGCAAGTGCGATCTCCTGAAGGATTATCCATGCAAACAATCCGAGATCGTAATTTCCGAATACTGTCATAAAGAGCTTAAACCAAAGTCCTATTACTGCGGTAAGGACTATGGGATGATGTCCCGACCAGGGCATCTCACCCGTTGTCTGCATCATCTGACCGATGAAATCCGCATTGTAATTTCCCGGAAAATTTAAGATAGTAACGGGAAGCCACAAAATGATAAGTATCCAAAATACATTTCTGAAAAGATGCTCATCAAAAACTCTGTCGAAAAACTTCCATCCGTTTTCAAGTGAAGATACTTTCTTTAATCCTGCTTCAAAAAGTGCAAAGAGCAGTCTGAAGATCACTCCGAATCCCAGTGATGCAAGTATGCCTCTTATCAAATTCGGAAATGTATTAAAGACTCCCGAAAGATTTCCGTACTCTGCAGCAGACCTTCCGAATACGATGACAAAGCCCGGGATTGCAGGAAGTACATATCCTCTTAAAAATCCGGAAAACTTCTCACGTACGAGATAAATTGCGGCTCCGCACAAAACGGATGCTATAAGCATGTCAAACTGATAATCACCCAGAGCCGTAAAGATCCTTGCCTTCAAAAAATCAAGACTTACCCTGCCGTAGGCCCAAAAGGGTTCTCCCCATGTAAAGCGAAAAGTCAGTGCAAATCCCGCGAGCATGGCTGAGATAATAAAGCAGGCTTTTTCGCGAATCGTATTCTTTTGTCGCAAGACTTCTTTATTCAAAAGATCAACCCCACATCATATATGAAACACCCATGCACAGTCTTATGAAGAACAAAAGGCCGCAATAGGTATGATATGCCAGTACAAGTCCGCAAAGCACCAGGTAAGCTTTCTTGACGATACTCTTGGTGTTTTTGAAATCCCTGAGATCGGCGAGCCACATGATAAGTGAGATGCCGAAGATCAATATGATCGTAAAAGCATATCCCCAGCTGAAATTCGCATCCATGTTCCTTGCGCCTTTTTCGCTGAAAAGGAAATACTCCATATATCCCGTTCCCGCACAGATCCACGCAAAGAGCAGATATCTGTTTTTGAAGATCTCCTTTATGTGCAGAAGGAGCATCATAAGAGGAAATGCAATGGACAGAACACTTACTGCGAGAAGATATCCCGTATGTGCCGTCATTGCTCTTCCGGGAGCTATCATGATCCCGTTTCCGCCGGCGCCCGCTTTAAAGAGTGCATTGTTCTGAAGCGCCATAACGGCAAAAGAAGGAACTACGGACGATCCGAAAAATACAAGCCTTCCGAAGGGCGCTTTCTTTTTCACAAGATCGATGATCAAAAAGACCAGCATGGTGGGAGTGACCGCCAGGAAAAAGTTAGGCTTGGCTGCGGTTGTGAGTGTCAGGATCAGTGTAAAGAACAGATAGGATTTAACCGTGATCCTCTCCGTTATCTTCTTCTCGATCTGCATATAAACCAAAATGGTCCAGAGTCCGAGCCACTTCATCATCAGATAAGTGGAGTTATGCCATATGGATGATGCATGCATTCCCATGTATCTTCCGTCCGATAATCCCCTTATATAACAAGGCATTACAATATTCAGAAGTAGAGCCATGATGATTGCAGCGTTCTGGTCGATCTTCTTATCGGATATCTCCAGTAATAATTCCGCCGTGAAGAATACGGAAAGTGCGGCAAACATACCGAGAAGTATCGGAAGCAGTTCAAGGGTTCCGGACTTTGCAAGTCCGATCATGATAAACGATATGAGTGAATAGATAAGTCCGTCATCAACCGCAAGACTGATGTGTGCGGGAAGATCCGATTCATAAACGGAGCCTTCGGTCCAGCCCATAAATTTGTAATACAGGAAAACGCAAAGGCCGCAGTACAGAAGCAGCAATAATGCGGATGAAATTTTATATACCGCGGAAGCACTTTTCTTATCAGACATAGAAATATCCTCCGCCGTAGAGCATTACGAAAAATGCGATACCGCATCCCAGATGCCATACAAATACCGCCCATTCCAAAACAAGCATCCATACGGGCTGTTTTTTCTTAACGGTGTTTTCGATAAGGAGCATGAGTCCGGATACGAATACGAAGAATATTTCGTACATATATCCCCATGCAAAATTACAATGCTGGAGTCTTTCTCCTTTTTCGTAAAGGCACAGGAATTCCAAAAATCCTGCCATCATAACTTCCCAGGAAAGCAGGAAGATCTTGTGGTCCTTAAATCTCTTGAAATTAAGAAGCATCATAAGTCCGGGGAATGCGTTGGCGAGCATTACGGCAAATACGATGTTGTCCGTATAAACTCCCCAGGCTTTTCCTATGGCAAATCCTATTCCGCCGTCCTCACCCGCATGTGAATTCGAACCGAATACTCCGCCGAACTGAATCAGAAGAGTTATGAATGTCGGAACTGCAGTAGCAAGAAGGCAGAGGAACTCTTTGGTCTTCTTTCCTTTTGACATGATCAGTCTTACAATCATGTGAACAGCCGCAGCGGATACGAGAACAAATGTAAAGCTGGGCTTGGTAAGAGTCGTAAGAAGCAGGAAGATTCCGAATGTCACATACTCTTTGATATCAACATGGTCTTCGTAATAAGTAAGGATGTGAGCAAAGAGGAAAAACGCAACGATGGCAAAGCCTCTTGCCGCAAGATATGTCTGGTTATAGTAAGGATTCGGGCTGTATACCCCAAGATTCCTGAGAGTCATTCCGGGAAGGTAGATTCCCTTGGGAGGATAGAGCATGGATACAAAAAACAGTGCATAAGTAGCAAGGAGAATAAACTCCTCATACGCGGTTTTGTTTTTATCCTTATCGGGAACAAGGGGGCCCAGATATTTGATCATGAAAAGGGAAAGCACTGCGGGAGATATGGAATTGAGAACGGTCGCTGATAATGCGGCTCCCATAAACACATTACTGAAAAGCGCAAAGAATTTACCCAGCAAGAAATAAACCGGGTAAGGGAAATCAAATCCGCTGTCCATTCCCTGCATTTCCAGAACGTATGCATCAACATCGGATCCGTAAACCAGATATTCGGTATGAAATGCCTGATTTTTGAACAGAACAAAAAGCAGGTATGTATATGATGCGAGCAGAAGAAAATATGCTATCTTCGTTGTCTTTTTCAAAGCCTTAATCCTCCAAAAACATATCATATAATTATAACATACGCTAAAACATATAAAAAGCGGAGCCGCAAGGCCCCGCAAGTGTTTTCGTATAGTTATGATCCCATATTGTGTGCTCTTGCATACGCTTCATATTTCTCATCCTGCTCGGTATGTTTATCCTCCTTGGGAAGTCCCGAGAAGAATTTAAGCAAAAAGGGTATGGATATGAGCGCCGAGAGAATATCGGCACACATCTGTGAACACTGGATCCCCAAAAATCCCATAAAAACCGGCAATACTATAAGAAGAGGAATATAGCAAAGGCCCGATCTGAGCATTGAAAGGATCGATGCCTTCCTTGCTTCGCCTATACTCTGGAACAGCATGTTTCCGACAACGGATATGGGCTGGACAACCACCGCAAAGCACATAAATCTCAGTGCCGGAATGCCGTAATAAACGACCATGTCATCATCCCTGAACACCCTTATTATCTCCGCGGAGAAAAGAAAACCGAGCGCGGCAAGCATTGTCATGAGTATCGTTCCCGCTCTCCATGTGGCAAAGCAGGCTTCCCTTACTCTCTTGTACTTGCCGGAGCCGTAATTAAATGCGGATACGGGCTGGAATCCCTGACCGATACCGATCATGGTACTTCCGATAAACATCAGCACTCTTCCGTCAATCGTCATGGCTGCGATGGCAGCATCTCCGAAGGGTTTGGAAACGGCATTCAGCACCATTGTCGAAATCGTTGCACACAGCTGCCTGAGAAGCGAGGGAAATCCCGTTTTGATGATCTCGAATACTCTCTTAAAGATCTCGCCGGCGGGCAGCATAAGATACGAAGGTCTGATGGAGCTTATTGCCTTGTGGGACAGGAACATATACAAAAGGATGCACAGACTCACTATCTGGGATACCATGGTTGAGATCGCTGCACCCTTTATCCCCAGACCGTAATTAAACATAAGTATGGGATCGAGCGCCATATTCAGAATTCCGCCCGATACCAGTCCGAACATCGCAAAAAACGCCCTGCCCTCATATCTGAGAACATTGTTAAGGACACAGCTCACCGCAAGAACGGGACCCGATATCAATATGTACAATGCATAGGTCTTGGCATAGGGAAAGATCGTGGCAGTCGCCATCAGATTGATGAGATCATCAAGGAATATAAATCCCATCAACGTCAGAATAACTCCGGATAAAAGCGATGCGCTCACTCCGAGGGTAAGGGTCTTGTCTGCTTCTTCCTTTTTACCGGCTGCAAGAAGTCTTGCTATTTTAGAACCGCTTCCCTGTCCGTACATAAAACCGAACGCCTGGAAAACGGACTGAACGCTCATTACTATTCCTATCGCTGCGCTGGCACTTGTATTGATCTTACCGACAAAATACGCATCAACCAGGTTGTAGACCATCGTGATGAGCATACTTATTACCGTCGGAACCGCAAGTCTAAACACCAGCCTTCCCGGAGGCGTCAGGATCATCTTTCTATATTGTCTTGCTTCATCCTCGTTCACTTGATCCCTCGGCCCTTCATATATTAATTCAACATCATTTTAGTATTTCTTTGATCTTCTCCACGGTCTCCGCTTCAAGCACAAGAGAAGCCAGGCTCCTGCAGCTGGACATGGTAAGTCCCCGTATCGCTTTCTTGATTTCCGCAACCTTATAAGGAGACACGCTCAGATTCCTGACGCCGAGTCCCAAAAATACAGGAAGCATACATGGATCGGATGCCGCTTCACCGCATACCGTAACGGGTATTCCCACGCTCAGTGCAGCATCGCAGATGGTCTTCACCGCCCTTATGACCGCAGGCTGATATATGCTGACGTATCCCGCCATTGCAGGATTTCCTCTGTCCGCACACATAATGTACTGTGACAGATCATTGGTTCCTATGGAAAAGAAATCGACTTCCCTGGCAAGTTCACGTGCACACATAACCGCAGCCGGAGTCTCCATCATACATCCGAGCTTTATATCCTCACGATAAGTCTGGCCGTGCTTTCCGAGCTCATACCTGCATCCTTCGATAAGATGCCTTGCCTCGATAACTTCCGAAAGAGAAGTTACCATGGGGATCATTATATCGATCTTCCTGCCCTTCGACGCCTTAAGGATTGCTTTAACCTGGATCATAAATCCGTCCGGATCGATAAGACTTCTTCTTATGCCCCTGAGTCCGAGGGCGGGATTATCAGTATGACTCTCGCTTTCAAGAAGTGAATCGGGGCCTTTATCCCCGCCCACATCCATGGTTCTTATGATGGTTTCCTTGCCGGCAAAAGAATCCGCTATTCGAGCATAGATTTCTTCCTGCTCATTCTCCGGATAGTTAAGTCCTCCGCTCATGAACAAAAACTCGGTTCTTACCAGTCCCGCACCGTCGGAATAACCCGCTTCCTCGGGAACATCACCGGAACTGATATTGCACATAACACCGATCACGGTTCCGTCCTTGGTCTTTGCGGGTTCGGAAACGATCGGCTTTGAAGAATCCGCATTCCTGAAAACGGGAACATGCTTTCCCAAATACCTGTTTTTCTCCTCGGTGGTAGGATCTATTATTACAATTCCGTTTTTACCGTCTACGATACACTCCTTATTACCCGAAACATCTTCCGGCTTGTAAGGAACCGCAAATACCGCAACGATACCCATTGATCTTAATATGACCGCGGCATGTGAAGCTTCGCTTCCGCCGCGCATTACTATAGCTTTAACATTCTCCGCCTTACAGCTTACGATCTGTGCGGCAGAAAGCCTGTCTGCAAAAATGACATCTCCGTCATCTTCCGAACTCTCAGTCTGAACACCTGCACTCTCACCGGACATCAGTGCCCTGATACCCGCCTTAACTTCTTCCAGATCTTCGTTTCTGGCGATCAGAGTCTCATCACCGGAAGCATTCAGGATATCCGCATACTTTTTGCATGCTTCTTCAAGGGCTTCGTCTGCGAACATTCCGGAATCGATCAGCTCAAGCACTTCATCCGAAAGCACGGGATCTCTGGATATCATGATCTGTGCGGAGATAATATCCTTTCCTTCCGTTGTCGTACTTTCCGACGCGATCTTTTTCATGGAACTCTCATATTCCAAAAGAGCATCAAAAAAACGCATCCTTTCGAAGTCAGCGTCAGCCTTCTCCCGCTTTGTCTCGCCGGAGCCTGACGCAAACCTCGCTCGGATACGTCCTATTACAATGCCATCTTTAATGGGTAATCCTTTATACTTCATCGAATACCTTCATTATGTCTTCATACTCAGGAAGTTTGCCTTCAAATACGGCTGCACTTCCGGCAGCAACTCCGAGTTTAAGAGCATATCCCGGATCATGTTCATCGAGGAATCCCTTGATAAATCCGGCGGTCATCGAATCTCCCGCACCGAATGCACCCAGTGCCTTTCCGGCAGGAGCTTTGCACTTATGAACATCACCGTTCTTATCAAGAAGCAGAGCACCGTCTGCCCCCATAGATACTATAACATTCTCAGCACCTTCTTTGTGAAGTTTTTCTGCCGCTTTTGTGATCTCTTCTTCGGTCTTAAGCTCTTTTCCCGAAGCCTGGCAGAGTTCTTCAAGATTGGGCTTGATGAGGAAAGGCTTGAACTTGAGAGCTTTCTTAAGTCTGTCACCGGTCATGTCGACAACTACCTTAACTCCCTCGGGTACCGCTTTTAAGATCCTCTCAAGAGTATCTTCGGGTGCCTTTGTGGGCATGCTTCCGGCGATAACAAGGAAATCCTCATCGGTCAGCTTCTCTATTTTCTCGCAGAGGTCGTCAACCGACTCATCCTCAACAAGAGGTCCTGCTGCGTTAAGCTCGGTCTCTTCATATCCGCGCTCAGCCTCATCTTCGAAAGGAGTTCTGATCTTAACATTGATACGGCTTATTCCGTTCTTATAAGGAAGCATGATAAAACCGGTACGGATTCCGATGCTTCTTAAGGTTCCTTCAATCTCATCTCCGGTTGCACCTGCTATGAAGCCGAGAGCTCTTGTGGGAACATCCAGATTCTTCAGGACAACGGAAACATTGATTCCCTTACCGCCCGCACGAAGTTCTTCCCTTTCCGATCTGTTTGTGCCGCCCTTTTTAAGGTAAGCTGCAGGATACATTACATAGTCAAGGGAAGGGTTAAGTGTAAGAGTGTAGACCATTTTATTTCCTCCTTGGTTTCAACATGCTGAAGAAAAGGAGCATGGGGAACAGCTCAAGTCTTCCCGCAAGCATGTCGAAGATCAGTATTATTTTCGAATAATCCGAGAAGAAACCGTAATTACAGGTGGGACCTACGAGTGAAAGTCCGGGACCGATGTTATTGATGGTCGCAGCAACCGCGGTAAATCCGGTAGTGAAATCATAATTCTCTATACTTATAAATAAAAGCGATATAAAGAATATAACAAAATAAATCGAGATAAACACATTGGTGGAACGGATAACGGGCTCCTTAACGGTATTTCCGTCCATTCTCAGAAGCTTAACTTCCCTGGGATGACGCAGTACCGATAATTCCTTGGCAAACTGCTTCATCAGAAGAACTATTCTGTATACCTTGACTCCGCCGGCAGTGGATCCCGAACATCCTCCTATCATCATCAGCATGATAAGTATCGTTCTGGAAAGTTCCGGCCATCTGTCGAAATCCGCAGTCGAATATCCCGTGGTCGTCATGATCGAAGATACCTGGAAGAATGCGTGACGAAGCGAGTCTCCGGTGCACTCATATAAATGACTGATATTGATCGCAATTATGATCGTAGAGACGAGTACGATCGCAAGATAGTATTTAACTTCCTCTATATGGAAAGCTTCTTTGATCTTGCGGGATATTATAAAGAAGTAGAAGGTATAGTTGATACCGCTCGCCGCCATAAATACAGCGATTATCATCTGCTGTACGCCGGTGTATGTTCCGCAGGATTCATTGACGAGACCGAAGCCTCCGGTTCCGACGGTACCGAATGTAAGAAGCGCGGATGAATACAGATCCATTCCCGAGATAAGAAGTGCGATCATCTCCGCGATGGTTATACCGAAATACATGGTGTACATAAGTCTTGCGGTATCACGGACATGGGGCACGATCCTCTCAACGGAAGGTCCCGTGGACTCAGCTCTCATCAGGTTCATATCGGAAGTTCCGAGCATGGGAAGCACTGCCATCATGAACATGAAGATTCCCATACCGCCGATCCAGTGCATAAAGCTTCTCCAGAACATTCCGGATCTGCTTAAAACCGTTACATCGGAAAGTATGCTCGCTCCGGTAGTGGTAAATCCCGATACCGTTTCGAATAAAGCATCAATGTAATTCGGAATATCGCCGCTGAGCATAAGGGGAATCGCACCGACTATGGAAAGGACGACC
>JAEEGK010031176.1_pt1 | contig 10523 bp, 8 predicted proteins | sample 8958771 | NCBI WGS metagenome assembly JAEEGK01 (sample SAMN16246547, study PRJNA631951) | gut metagenome | biome: gut microbiome; feature: rumen; material: SC-attached | host: Bos | place: Iran: Karaj | collected 2018-10 | reverse complement strand
TTGCTTTTTAATTTTTTTTTTTTGTTTTTTATTTTTTTTTTTTAATATTTAATTTAATTTTTTTTAACCCTGTTTTTAATTTTTATTTTTTAATTTTTTTTTGGGCCTATTGTATAAAAAAAATCAATTTTATATATATATAGAAAAGGTGATAAAAATAATTAATTTCAAATGTATAATGATGAAAAACAAAATCTTAAAACTTCAATTTCAACATCTTATATAGAGCAATTTAATGATTATACAACTATTGCAAATGAAAATTTTAATACAGTAGAGTTTGAAAAAATTTATTCTAATATATTTAAAAATAAAAATGAAGACAATATGTCGGGTGAAATAAATAATAATATTTTATATAATTTAAACAACTCTCAAGAAAATTGTATTAATTCATCAAAAATAGAAAAAGAATCAAAGAATAATGAAAATATAACAAAAAATAGTGAAAGTTCCGAAAATAATTCAAATAAATTTAAAAAAAAGTTTTTTAACATTATTAAAAGAGGAAGATCTAGAAAAGGAATAGATAATCAAAATATAAAACATAAAAAATCATCAAAAGATAATTGTTATAAAAAAGCAATAAATATATCTATAAAAAAAGTAGTTTTAGAACTAAATTCAATAATAAAGTCAAAGTATAAAAAAGAATAAAAAAAATTAAAAGAATAACACAAGTTGAAAAAGGTTATGATAAAAATCTATTAGAAAAAACAATTAATGAGATTTTAACTGGTTATAAAATATTTAGAAGTAAAAATAAACAAAATGAAAATGAAGTAATTATAAAAAAATTGAAAAAATTGAAGAAATTAAAAATATTTTAAAAATGAAATTCCATTGTTATATTGATAAAACAATGAAAGAAGAATTAAAAAAATTTACTGATGTTGAAGAAAAAAAAACATGTGAAGATATTTTAAAAAACGGAATATTAAATTTTTGTGAATCAATTAAAAAAAATCCTAATACGAAAAACAAATAAATACTATTATTAATTGCATTTATTGTAAATCATTAATTATTGATTGACAAAAATTACCATTTAAAATAAAAATAATTAAATATAAATTAATTATATTTATAATTCATTATAAATTTCTTTTAAATCACATTTTATAATCTGACCATTATAATTCAATCTTTTTTCAATTGAAAATACATTTAAATGATTTTGAAATAAATGTTCTTCACTTAATAACTTCATTCTAAATTTTAAAAGTAGTTTCCAAGTATTATGAACATTACTTCCTTTAATAATTTCATAAATATATTTAACAAAACTAAATTTATTAATTATATCTAATTCTGATTTAATTTTATGTCTTTCAATTACACTATTTATTACTTTTATTTTATTATTTTTTAAATTAGTTAATTGAATTTTAGATAAAAATCTATTATTAGAAGATTCAATCATTGTCACTCCTTTAGGATTCATATAATTATTTTGAAGAAATGTATTAATTTTATTATTATTAAAAGTTTCATTATTTTTTGTTTTATTTGGAATGAAATTTTGATACATATTAGTCTCAATTTGTGATAATTGATTAATTAAATTAAATTTTAGATTTTTATTTTTTACAATAATATAATCAGACAAATTTTTAATTATAACATAATTATTATAAATTTTATTTATTAATGTAAAGATTGCAATTATAGTTTTAATAATTCCACCAACATCAGCCAAAACATCTAATAATTTAATATATTTTCTTTCATAAACATTAAAATTATTTTGAATCCAAAATTTAAATTCACAAAGAATATTAATATCACCACTATCATCAATAGATGTTTTTTGATTTTCATCAAAAATATAAGAATTAGAATAATATTTTTTTTCTAAAATTACACCAGAATGAGTAATTAAAGAAATAGGAGAAAAATTTAAATTATAAACAGGAGAAATACCTTTAGAAATTGCAGTAGGAATTCTTTGTAAAAAATATTCCCAAGGTTCATAATAATTAGATATATTAATATAATGATCAATAACATATAAACTTCCTCCTGAAATATTAGAAACATATTTTTCAATTTCATCTTGTGAAGAACAAGAATTTTTTCCATAAAAATTATTAGTAAATGAATCATTTCTACATAACTCTATTATTATTGAATAAGCTAAATTATTTAAATTTGCATTTCCATGAATTAAATAAGGTGATTCATAATCATTTTCATTTACTTCATAATATTTATTATTACTAGGACCAAACATATATTTAATACAAATATGTTTTGAAAATGATTCAATTGATGAAAAAATTTCTGAATGTCTTCTTTTAAATAATATATCTGAATTTGAACAAAAATCATATATCCAATGTATTGAATTATTTAAAATACTTGGTGATAAAAAATATGCATTATCTTTTCTAAATCCTATTATCCTTATTTTTTTTGAATCAAAATTTATTAACTTTCCATCATTTGTTAATTCAAGAAAATGATACATTGATGATTCATTTAAAGGAAAAAATCCAGCTTCAATATTAAATTTTTTATAATAAAAACATATTGGATTTTTTTTTAAAAAGAAATCTGTAGAAAAATATATTGATATTATTATACATATTAAATATGCTAATATAGTTAATATTCCACTAAATGTTGATACATGTGCTTTTTGATAATTATGAAATAATGTAATATCAGGTGATAAAAAATCTAATGATTTAAAATTCATATTTTTACTTATATTAAATTTATTATAATCTATAATTTCATATAATTAATAATGTACATTTTAAAAATAATTATATAATTAATATTAAAATATATTATTGTATATTAAAAAAATAAAAATAATAATTTATCAATTTTAAATTTAAAAATATGATAAGTACATTTTGAATCTTAGAATAGACATAAAACCCTTATCATTATATGTTCACAATTGTTTTAGAAGTAGATTAAATGAAGATTTAGATTTTAAAATAATACCTAATAAAAGTAATATCATTTGGAATGTTCTAATTTAATTAATAGACAACAATTTATTTCTAACTATAGAGATAGATATCAAAAACAATTAAGATTTTTTCTAAGTAATCAAGGTATTAATTATGAAATTGTTTAATTTTAATATTATTGAATATTGAATAAACGTTGTATATTTATGATTTTTTATATTTTTTTTTATTTAAATTTTTTAATTTTTATTTTCTATTCTTTTTATTTTAATGTATTTTCTTTTTTAAATTATATATTATATATTTACTTTTATTAATATTTTTAGAAAATGTTATCTCAGAGTGAGTTGACTAATTTATATAATATAATATCTGATGAATTAAAAACACTTGAAAAGATATCAAATTCATTTCAAAAAATATATAATAAATCAGAACAATTTAAAGTAGGAGTAACATTATGGTTTTTATTAAAAGATAATTTATTAAATTTAACTCAAAGAATATCATCTTTTTTCCTTTTATATGATATGTACAAATTAGATAAAGGAAACACTATACCTTTTATTTCAATAATATTAGAATCAATTAAAATATCAAAAAACAATATAGAAAAAAACATATTAATAAACTTTCTAGAAAATAATATAAATTATAAAAAAACAATAAAAGAAATATTAGAAGAAAAAACAGAAATTGAAAATCCAAATTTAGAAGAATATTATAAACAATATAAAAAAACAATAGAAAAAATACCAAAAATAATAAATGATTGGATTAGACCAATTTTATATGAAAAATCAGAAAATAAAAATAATTTAATTTTAAGTCAACTCACACCAAAAGAAGTATCCTTCAATTATTTCGAACCAAATTATATGTCTTATTATCCTAATAATCAATATTTTTTTATTGAAAATGAACCAATGTGGATAATGCCTTCTCTTAAACATCAATTTATTTGGGATTTTAATCAAAAAAAAGATAAAGTTTTTGATATTCTTCATCATATTAATAAATTAAATGAAGAAAATATTAATTTTTGTTTAAATGAAATTGAACATTCACCTATTTTGTTAAAAGAAATTAAATTTAATTCTAATAAAATGATGGAATTAATAGAAATAAATATGGATTTTTCATTTGAATTGTTAATTAGAATAAGTAAAAATACTATTTTTGAAGAATATTTAACTCAATTTTTAAAAAATAAATTTACAAATAATTCAATGAATGTTATTAATAGAATATTATTAAAAATATCTTTACCTAAAACTTATATAAATGCATATATTAAACATATTATTGGAAATTATAAAGATGAAAAAAATGATGAGGAAAAAAAAATTATTAAAAATTCTCTTTCTAATTTCATCTTAAATTTAATTCAAAATAATATTATTTCTAAAGATAATATCCCAAATGAAGTCAATGAAATTATGAAAATTTAATAAAATTTTCTCGAAATAAAAAATACTTCATTCTATGTTATTTTTGTTTTTATGTATTTGTAAAAATTTATCCTATTTGTAAATAAAAACAATTTAATTTTATTGTAAGTTACCCTAATAAATATTTATTTTCATTTAAAAAAACGAGTTTATTTTTTATTTTTTTGACAAAAAAGTCTTGTCATTTTTTAATCAATATTAATATTTAATTTAAAATATATTTTAAATAAAATTTAAAAATTAACTTAAAAACTTAAATAAAAAAAATAAAATAAAAAAAATATTAAACAATGTCAATTAAAAATAATCAAGTATTAACAATATTTGAAAATTATGCATCAACATTAAGTGATCCATTAATTTTAGAAAATGGTAAAAAAAGAAATTTTGATTTATCAAGAGATATAAATGAAAAAAGAACAGAAATTAAAAAATTATTAAAAAGAAAAGTAGGAGGAGAAAAAGTATATAAAGTATTAGAAAGAAAACCAACTCCTCTTTTAAGATTTGAAGAAGGATTAAGAAGATTTTATTTTAATTATAATGGACCAATTTATGATCAATGCGAATTATTTAGAAAAGCTTTAAATTATGAACATCATATAAAAAAAAGAAAATTGAATGAAAGAATTCAAGCAGGTAGTTTAACTTATTATTTTTTAAAAAGTCAAGATGAACAAACTAAAAATGAAAAAATAAAAACAAATTTAAAACAAAGAATTCTTACTAAAAGTGAAAATTATAATATTAAATTAAATAAAGAACTTAATATTGATAATTATAAAAAAGAAAAAGAAAAAGGAGAAATTAAAGTAGATAATGAATTCTTTGATGAATTATATAAAGGAAATTTAGCAAATAGAATTTATAAAAAAGAAGAAAATAACATTAATAAAGAAAATAAAGATGAAAAAGAAACAGAAATAAAAGTAACTTTCACAAATCAAAATTATGAATCACCAAATTTAAATTCAAATAAATCATATATTAAAACAGTAGAAAGTTATAATAATTCATTATTAAAAAATACTCATTTAATAAAATCAAATCCATTAAAAAGTAATAGAAAATATAGAACAAAAATAATCCCATCATTAAAAATAATTTCAAAATGTGATATATTAAAATCAAATAATAATAATAATAATGAATATTATTATAAATCAGATAAAAATTATAATACAATAACAGCACGTTTATCAACAAATTTTTCATCATCATTTAAAAATGTATATCATAATTATAGTAATTCATATTCAGATAAAGATAGATTATTTATTGAAGAAGAGAAAAAAAAAGCAAAGAAAATTCAACATAAAATGGATATTATAAATAAAAAACAAAATAAATTGGGAAATAAATTATTTAAAATAATTGATAGAGCTCAATATTTAAAACCTTTATCAATTGAATTTAAAAAAGATGCAGAAGCAATTACAGGAATGAAAATTAAGAAAAAAGCAAATAAAGGAAAAACTAAAGATGATGTTGTTCATGCTATTAGAATTGAAAATAGTTATGCTCATATGGGAAAAAGTAAAAGAGAAATGATGGAAATTTCTGATAATTTTATTAAATTAGATGATGTTGTTGTTAAAACATTTGGAAATGATATTAAAGAAAGTTATTGGAAAAAAACAGGGAAAAAAAAATTAGAAGAACCTACAAAAGTTAAAATTCAAAAAGAAAAAATGGAAAGAAAAATGAGAGATAAATTTAATCAAACAAATGATAAATTAAAAAGATTAAGATTTAATTTATATTATACACTTTCTCATGTTAAAGAAAATTTTAAAAATGAAAATATTAATTAAGAATAATAATATAAATATATAGATATATATATTAATATATATATATACATAATATATTTATATAATAAATTTATTATCTTTTTATATATAAAAAAAAAGAATATTTAAATTATTTAAATAATTAATTTTTTTAATAAACTTTTTTACCATATTTTTTTATATTTTCAAAATTACCTGGAAGAGAACTCACTAAAGTTTTATAATTTACTTCATTTGGTTTTGAAGAATAAATATCATATCCTCTTGGAACATTATCATGTGATAAAATTTGTCCCATATTACTATTTAAATGAAATATTTTCTTATGAGTTTTTTCAATATTATAATAATCATTATCACTTCCCTGATTAAATAAATGATCAGTATTATTTTTTTTATATATTTCACTTCTAAAAGTATTTTTTTCATTTATTTTATTTGGATTAGATAAAAAATTTTGATTATTTCTTTTTACTGTTTCATAAGATGGAATTCCAGCATTTTTAAATTGTTTTCTTGTAAATCTATATTCTTCTTCTTTTCCTTTTCCTAAAAATATATCATTCATATTATCTTTTTTTCCTCTTGCATCAACCATTTTTATACTTTTAGTTTGTGGTCTATGATTTTTTTCTTCATATTCAACTGATAAAAATTTTTTTTGAGGTCTATTTGGAATAAATTTTGTATCATCATTAAAATTAGAATTTAAATTATCTTTTACTTCAATTACTTTTTTTTTAGGTTTATTTATTTCTTTATAACCTAAATTTCTCATATTATAATTTTGAGTTTCAATTCTAGGTCTATTTTCATATTTTGGTTGCTATGAAAAATATTATATAATATTTTTATACATATTGTTTTGATTTTTGGAGAATTGGATTTGAATTTATTCCTGCTCTGTCTCTAATTTCTTTTGCTTCTTTTTGTGTTTGCATATATGAATCACGAATTATTCTATTTTGTTCTGTTCTATTAAGAGGTTTTGACATATAAAATATATAATATATAAATATTTATAAAATAAAAATAATAAAATAAATAAATAAAAAAATTATTATAATTTTTTTCCTTGATTGATTTAATTTTCTTATTTTACTCAATAAAAAAAATAATTTCAATTTTTTTTGTATATTATTTATATATTTAATTTATTCTTTTAAATATATATGATATATTTTTTATATTTTGATTATTATTTTATTTTTCCTTTTTTAATCAGTTTCATTTTCTATATTTTTAATTTAATAATTAATTATGTCGTCACAATTTAAGAAAAATATTAAAATAGTTTTAGAATATAACAATAGAACTGTTGCATCATTTATGAAACCATATGATAAAATGATAGAAATTAGGAAATTAGCAAAAAAAGTATTTTATCCATTAAAACAAGATGTAAGTTTAACATATCAAAATCAAGATTTATGTGAATTTGATTCATATTTAATAGGAGAATATTTCAGTCAAAAAACATTAGCAAAAATAAAAGTAGTTCCCAAAATAATAAAAAGAGAATTGAGAATTACAGATAAATCAATTGAAGAAAATGATCCAAAAAAGAAAATATTATCATGTTTATGTGAAAAATATTATATATCAAATTATTGTAGAACTTGTAAACAATATATTTGTAATCATTGTAAACTTAAAAAAGAACATGAATCTCATAAAACTGTTTCAGTAAATACACATAATTTAATTGATAGTATTAAACTTTATGCAATGTCATTAAGAGAAGATATTTCATTAAATATTGAAAACTCAAAGAAATATTATGAAAAATTTCAATCATCTAAATTTATTGAAGCATCATCATGGAAAGAAATTATTCAAAGAAAATATGAACAATTTTATGATAAATATCAAAGTTATATAAATAAATATAAAGTTCCAGATGATAGTGAAGAAAAAATAAATGAATTTTTATCAGAATCTAAAAATGATAATCATGAAATTAATAATCTAATAAATCAAATTATTCAAGATTCAAAAAAATTAGGTTATAAAATGAATTTAGATGAATTTAAAGAATATTATGATAAATTAAGTCAAATTGATGATAGAATTATGAATATTTCAAAAAATACAACAATATTTATTAAAAATTATGAATTAAATGAAAAATTTGATTCAATAAATAAAGAAATTGAAAAAATACTTGATTTAGCATTAGACGACAATAACTTTATTGGATATGATGAACCTTTAGAAAATGAAGATAATAATAATCAAAATAATAATGAAGTAAATAATGGTGAAGAAGAAAATAATCATAATAATGAAGAAGAAGAAAATGATGATAATGAAAATAACGAAAACAATGAAAATAATGAAAACAAAAATGAAAATGATAATAATAGTGAAAATAATCAATTAAAAAATGAAACTATAAATCTTAAAGATTCTCAGAATATTGATAATAATAATAATAATGAAGAAAATGAAAGTGAAAATAATAATTACCTTGAAAAAGAAGAAGATGAAAGTAATTAAAATTAATATTTTTTTTTCTATTCATTTAGAATTTTATAATTAAAAAAATATTAAAATATATTTTATATTTTAAAAATATTATATTTTTATTATATTATATTTAAATTTATATGGAGAAATTTTTTGTAAAAAGGAAAAGAAACAATAATAATAAAATAGAAAGTTTACAAAAAAAGAAAAAAAAAAATAATAATGAAATTATAAATAATAATAATATTATAGATATTCCTGGATTTTATTTTGATTTTGAAAAACAAAGATATTTCCCAATTGAAAATAAAAATAAAGGAAGTTTAAAAAGTTATTCTGATATTATTGAAGAGAAGAATAAAAGAAACATTAATCAGAAAATAATTAAATATAATAATAATAAAAGTAATCAAATATCAAACTTTCAATTAATTCGTTATCAAAAATATTATGAAAATTCATTTATTAATAAAAATATAAACAAACAAAATATGTTATCAAATAATTTTATGATAACTTCTTTGGGAGAAAAAAATGATAATTTACCATATAAATTATTTAATGAAAAATTTTTAATTAAATTACAATATGACATAAATTATACTTGTTTATTAATCATTAAAATAAATAATGAAAATTATATTAAAAAAATTATTATTGATGAAAAGTTTGATAATTTTAAAAAAGTTGAAGATTCAATTTTTTTAATTAAAGATTATACAAATATATTTTGTCTTTCAGATTTCTCAAAATTATTAAAAAATAATAATGAGAATATTAAAATTTCTATTACTAAAGTATTTTCTTTAAGAATTCCCAATTTTAAATCAATTCCAATAATGTATGATTGGCCAATAATACAAAATTATCATTTAACTTTTTATTATCTTATAAAAAATTATATGTTCTCATTTGAAATAAAACATAATGAATTTGTCAAGAAAAATTCTGAAATAATTACAATTGATGAAAATTGTTTTTTAAGTAAAATAATTTTTAAAGAAAAACATTTTTTCAAAAATGAATTTTTCTTTACTAATTTTATAATTTCAATTAAATATATAGTCTTTTTTAATATTGATGGTAAAATATTGTTTGTTAATAGAAATAATTATCAAATAAAAAATATAATATATGATAAAATGAATTTCCCAATTATTGATATTTTAAAAATAAAAAAAAATATATATTTACTTCAAAATTCTATTCATTCAATATTTTTGTTTGATAAATATAATAAAAATATAGATGAATTGTATATATCATCAAAAAATAATAATCTTATATTTAATCAAAATATTATGTATTTTGATAATAAGACAAATATAAGTGTTTTTATAAATGAATATAATGAAATAATAATTTATTCTTTATTTGACAAAAAAATTATAAAACTTCTCCGTAAAAAAAATATAGATAAAAACAATATATGTTTTTTAATAGATAATTTTGAAAATAAATTTATTATTTCAATTTAAATTCTTATATTAAAATTTTAAGAAATATAAAAATATAATTAGATAATTTAAAATATTATCACTATTTTTATATAATAGAATTTAGAATAATATATTACTTAAATTATTTTTTTGACTTAGTAGAATAATAAGAGAGAAAATACAATAAAACAAATATTTTCTTCTTTAATTAAAAGAAATATATTATATATATGTTCTATCAATAAAAAGTTCAATCCTCTTCCAAAATTGGATAAAAGAATACTTTTATATTGAAGTTTTTTATTATTATGCAATATAAAAATCAATAGAGAAATAAATTAAATAATAAATCTTAAAACATTTAATTCTGCTGTTTCAACTTCAATTTTGTTATTATATTTGTATTTCATTAAAATATGTTGGTCATGCAAATTTTATATCTTT
>JAEEGK010031175.1_pt1 | contig 10523 bp, 9 predicted proteins | sample 8958771 | NCBI WGS metagenome assembly JAEEGK01 (sample SAMN16246547, study PRJNA631951) | gut metagenome | biome: gut microbiome; feature: rumen; material: SC-attached | host: Bos | place: Iran: Karaj | collected 2018-10 | reverse complement strand
CCACAGGCGAAGAAAAATAGTGCTGGACAAACGTAAATCCCTTTGATATAATAGCCGTTGCTGATCGTGCCGATGTGGCTCAGTTGGTAGAGCAGCCGATTCGTAATCAGCAGGTCAGGGGTTCGAGTCCCCTCATCGGCTCACGTATCGAGGTGTAGCGCAGTTTGGTAGCGCGTTTGGTTCGGGACCAAAAGGCCGCGGGTTCGAATCCCGCCACTTCGACCACAAAAATCCGGATACCCTTTATGGGTAATCCGGATTTTTGTTTATCGGTGGCAGGGATTTCGAACCGCGCAGGCCTGTAAGGCCGTGGCAAACGAGGGAAACGTCAGCCCAGTGGGCTGTCCGGCGTAGCCGGAAGTGCCCCGAGTTTGTTAGCGCGAAACGAGCGGCGAGCGCGCTCCAAGCGCGAGCAGCGACGATTGAGCGAACGGTATCGAATCCCGCCACGAGACACTGTCCAGTGGACAGTCGCGACGATTGAGATTGCGGCGCGGAGCGGAATCCCGCCACTTCGACCGCTCCAAGCGCGAGCAGCGACGATTGAGCGAACGGTATCGAATCCATCCGCAATCTCAGTCAGCGCAGCGGGCATTGCTGACGCTTCAACCCGCTGCTTGCTTCGATTGACTCGTTCGGGGCGCTATCGCCTATGGCGATTTCCCCACTGGGGAACCGCTTCCCTCGCTCCCCACTTCGACACGCCGAAGGCGTTTGTACTCAAACAAAGCACGAAAAGCCTTCTAACACATACCATCAGTATGGCCAATCACCCCAATAACTATAACAACAATCTCTTGTCCGTCCCATTCTTCTATCATATAATACTATAGTTAAGATTCTTGTCGCCGAGGATATTGAAATAGTCGAAATTGTCAAGGAGATCAATGCAAATATAAAAATGGAGTAAACAATGACAGAGGAACACGAAGTTCAGCAGCGCTTGGCTGCATTCATAGGGCGGGAGACAGAGTACTGGGATTTCTGGGGGAACATTCGAATTGTAAAAAGCGGAAGTATTCTTTGGGAAACCAGCCGGGGTTATGCCTGCTCTGAGTTTGGTGTGAAGAACACCATGTCCACTCGCTTTACCATCGCATCGGTCACAAAGCAGTTTACTGCCTTTGCGGTGATGCTTCTGTATGACGGGGGCCTTATATCCCTGGACGCGGATGCGAATACATATCTTCCGGAAGACATGCAGATTCCTTCCGGGATTACTGTTCATGATCTTCTTGCCCATACCTCAGGACTGTATAACTTTTACAACTTCGAAGATGATTTCTATATTGGGGAGGACAGGCTGCCTTATGACCGGAAAGCATTCCTCAACAAATGGATTCTGAAGCAGCCGATGAGCGCCCCGGGCGAATCGTTCAATTACAACAATTCGAACTATAACCTGCTGGCCTGGATCATTGAATATGTATCAAAACAGTCCTACGCAGGATTCCTGCATGAAAACATATTCCTTCCGCTGGGAATGACCAGCACCGTGTTTGACGACGGCCTGGCTGTTCACGAAAACAAGGCAGCCAATTATATGCATGATTACGGGAAGACGGTTCGTGTGCCGTATGTCAATAACCTGTTTCTGACGGGAGCCGGGGCATTGGTCTCGAACTGTGACGATCTGCAGAAGTGGTATGAGTGCCTGAAAGAGGGAAAGCTGCTGTCCGCAAAGGCGTATAAACGGTTTTTTGCAGAGAACATGAATCACTACTGTTACGGACTGAACCGGTATGACCGAAACGGCATAACGATGTATTCCCACGGAGGAGACGCCAACGGGATTGCCGCGTATACGCAGTATTTCTTTGAGGATGATCTCTGCATCATCATTCTGTCCAACAATGAATCGCTGAACCAGTACCGGCTTGGGGAAGGCATCGCCGATATCCTGTATGGGAAAGAACCGCAGCATGCGGTGAAGCCGGACGAGATACCGGTCTCGGAGGAAGACCTCCGGAAGTTCACAGGTACATATCTTCCCGGCAAAATCCACATTGAAGTGAAGAACGGAAAACTGTATCTGGTGCGCGTCAACCAGAACATCCATATTGAACTGTATTGCATCGGCCCCAATACATTTATCCGCAGGCACGAGGAGCAGAGCTATACGCACAATCTGCTGCCGGAAGGCGCTGAAGAACCTGTGGTTTGGGGATATGAACTGATCAGTAAAGCATTTGTGTGATAGCGGGAAAGCAGTCAGACGATACCGGATCATGCTGTAAGCAGAAAAAATGGGTAGGCCAGGCAGAGCCGGTACAAGCAGACGGCGCAGAAGATACTGGTAAGCAAGGCGATCCAGTTCCCCAAGGGGGACAGCCTGGATTGATTTTTCCCGGGACTTCGGTCCCGGGCTCTTTTTTATTGTTCTTGGCACGATTTTACTGCAAAAACAGCAAAAATGCTGCAATTACATATTGATATACACGGATGATTCATATACAATATATAGTTGTTTGAAAAGGGTTTCAGGATATTATCGCACAGACAGTGCTGCACCACCCGGTCCCGGAAGGAAAGGGAACGCATTTCGCCATGGGCCGCCTGTCGATGTTCCTGCGGGAGCATTACAGGGAATACGGAACACGCGGCTGCATCCTGAAGTATGATATCCGGCATTACTTTGACAGCATCGATCATGAGGTGCTGAAGCAGCGACTCCGGCCCATCCCGGACCGCAATGTGCCGGGTCTTCTGTATCATATTATCCGCAGCTGCGTGAAGGAGCATGACCCGGTTACGGGAGCCGGGAAAGGGCTGCCCATGGGGAACCAGACCAGCCAGTGGTTTGCGCTGTATTATCTGGACCCGATGGACCGGCTGATCAAGGAAAAGCTTCGGATCAGGCACTATGTCCGCTGCATGGATGACGGTATCCTGATCCATGAGAGCAAGGAAGTGCTTCAGCAGGCACTGGAGGAAATGCGGAAGCTGGTTACGGAGCTGAAGCTGGAATTCAACCGGAAGACACAGATTTTTCCGCTTTCGCAGGGCGTGGACTTTGTCGGCTTCCGGTTTTTCCTGACGGAAACGGGAAAGGTGATCCGGAGACTCCGGACATCCAATAAACGACGGTGGAAGCGCCGATTGAAGAAATTCAGGGAAGAATATCGCAACGGGGAAAAAGACATTCAGGAGATCTCGCAGAGCATCCGGAGCTATAGCGGCCATCTGAGCTACGGACATACCTGGAAGCTGAATAAAAAGGTCATGAGGAATTTTGTGCTGACAAAGGCGCCGAAGGAGAGTCGGAATTCAGCGGCGGGAGCTGAACAACCGGACATGGGAGGAGAAGGAACATGAGGAAGTGGGGAAGGAAGCTGCTGGGACTGCTGCTGTGCACGATCATGATTGCCGGACTGCTGCCGGGAACCCTGAGCCTGGCCAGGGCGGAAGGAAAGACGATTACCGGCCTGGGAACAGGGGCGATTACGAATCCGGCTTCCGGAGCGGGCGGATGGAGCAAGGTATACTTTGGATCAAAAAATAACCCGATTCTGTTTAATGTATTGACAACGAACACAAGCAACTTTGGTGGAACAACCATGCTGCTGGACTGCGCCAGTATCCTGCAGCGTATGAAATTTGACGACGATGGTTCTCCAAACACAGGCGCACAGAAAGCCAATGAATGGGCGTTCAGTGACATCCGGACCTGGCTTAACGGCACATTTCTGACAGACAGATTTACAACCGTTGAAGCATCAGCCATTGCGGAAAGCACAAAGGCAGGAAAAGGCCAGGGAGATGGAGACGGCTGGTCAGGTATTCTTGGATATGCTCCTTTGAATCAAGAACAGGTTTTTCTGCTGGATGCAGTGGAGGCGACTAACACTACTTATGGTTTTGAAAACAAATATACCGAAAGTAATACGAGAATGAAGGAACTGAACAACAGCAACGACAGGTGGTGGCTGCGGTCGCCCTACTCCATCAGTGGTGACAGCGCCGGCTTCGTCAGCTATATGGGGACTCTGCCCCACGGCGGTGTGAACCGCGATCGCATCGGTGTGAGTCCCGCTTTGAATATCAATCTGTCATCTGTCATCTTCTCATCTTTAATCCCTGGAACAGAAGGCAGCGCCGGAGCTGATGAATATAAGCTGACGCTACTGGACAGTAAAATGATCATCGCTGAGGGTTCTGCCGGCGTGTCCCGGAGCGGAAACACAATCACAGTACCATATTCGATCACCGGGGAGCATAAGAATGATGCCAATCAGGTATCTGTACTCATTATGGACAGCGCATATTCCGCTGGGACTGCTGCGACAAGCGGATTCACCTATCTGAAACTCGACGTGGGTTCTTTCGGAACAACAGGAACCGGAACTTTTACGCTTCCCGCGGCATATGCGAAAAAAACCTGTGGAACGGATTATTATGCATATATCCTGGCAGAGGACATCAATAACGGGAACGCAACGGATTACGCCAGCGCCCCGGCATCAATCACGATTCCTGCGGCATGTACACACAGCTGGACATATTCCGCCAGCGGCGCAACAATCACAGCAAAGTGCACCAGCGGATGCCCGGACGGATATGACAACACGAATGCGATTACGCTGACACTGACAGCCCCGACCGGCAGCACCACCTACGACGGGAATCCCAGAGAGGTGACCGTCAGTGGCTATCCCGCAACCGCGCCCGCCAATCTGGCGGCCGCGCCGACGGTGACCTACTATCAATCCACCGGGTCAGGCAGCACAACTCCGAGCGGGAGCGCATTGTCCGGCGCTCCTTCAGACATGGGAACCTATGTGGCGCAGATGACCTGGGACGGGAAGACGGCCAGCCTGGCATTTGCGATTACCGGCAGGACGATGACAGTTTCCGCCTCAGATGGGGATGTGAATTATGACGGCGATCCGCATGGCATTTCTGTTACCGTCTCTGTGCCGGCGAGCGGATATACAGTGAAATACGGAACAACGGAAGGCACCTATGACCTGGATACCAGTCCAACCATTACGAATGTCAGCGAAAGTCCGAAAACGGTGTATTATCAGGTCACAGCGGATAACTATGCAACCGTCGCCGGTTCCGCAACCGTGACGATCAGTAAAGCCAATAATCCCGCGTCGGTCACAGGCACAGCGACCGTTATGAGAGGCGGGAATACCGTTGATCTGGCGGACAACGTCACACTGAACGGTGCAACCGGCGCGGTCAGCTGTGAGATCAGCGGCGAAGCGAACGGCTGCACGCTGAATGGCAGCATTCTGACCTCCGGCGCGAACACAGGCAGCGTAACCGTGAACGTCACCGTTGCGGCGGACGATAACTATAATGCGCTGGCCGCGACGCCCATTGCGGTTACAATCACAGACAAGGGCATACAGACAATCACAGCTGCGGATGTGACTGCAACTTATGGCGACACGAACAAGAACGTCAGCGCCACGGTGACAGATCCCGCGATGGGCGGCGGTGCAATCAGCTATGCTGTAAAGGCCGGCAGCGAGGATTATATTGATGTAAATGCTTCCACCGGTGCGCTGACCATTAAGAAGGTTCCGACAGGCGGCAAGGCCTACGTCATCGTCACGGCAGCGGATACTGCAACCTATGCAGGTGCAACAAAAGAAGTGACCGTGACCATCAGTAAAGCATTGAAGGAAATCCCGGCCGCACCCACTGCAGCAAATGTAACTGAGAACAGCATAACGCTTGCTGCGACAGATGGATACGAATACAGCATCGACGGGATCAACTGGCAGACAAGCCCTGTATTTACCGGGCTGGAATCAAATAAGCAATACACATTCTACCAGCGTATTGCGGGAGACGAAAACCATGAACCGTCACCTGCCAGCCAGGGAACTGCTATTACAACCGGCAGTATCATCTATACTGTTACAGAGAATAAGGGGTCAGAGCATACTGTCGGAAGCGGTGAAGATGCGGTTTATACTGTGAAGCGGAATGCAAATGACGCGGATGAAACCTTTAAAAACTATACCGGTGCAACTGTGGATGGGAAAGCAATTCCAGCCGGCGGCAGCACTGCAGAATCCGGCAGCCTGGTCCTGACATTGAAGAGCAGTTATCTGGATACGCTGTCCGTGGGAGATCATAAGGTGAAGATTTCGTTTGCAGATGGTACGATAGAAGCTCCCCTGAAGATCAAGGCTGCTGCACCGACACCCTCCCCGACTCCGGCACCTACGCCCAGTCCAACACCTCATTCTTTTCCGAAAACAGGTGACAATGACAATCCTGTTTTGTGGATTGGTCTGATCTTGCTTGGGACTGTAGGATTGGCTGTGCTGGGAGTAATGAAGGCCTCCCTGAAGAGAAAGTAAGCCATGCCTTATTATCCGGAAAAGAAACCGGAAGATTCCGGTGAAGAACAGAAACAGACAAAGATGACGGAGAAGCAAATTCAGCTTCTCCGCCTGTCTGTTGCTGTCTTTTTCAGCTTTCTGATTCTGTATGGATCTGTCCGGCTGATCCTGTATTACGCGGATCTGAGTGCTTCCCGGAACACGACCTGGGAACTGCAGCAGATTCACAATCAGGAAGAACCGGAAGGTCATGCTGCAACCCGGTCGGTTGCAGCGGATGGTTGAACCTGTAGAAGAGAATCTGGAAAAGGACTCCATTCGTAGCCACATATCTTACAACGACATGACACTTTATCGTCGGCTATCATGTAAAGCCCTTCACCATAATTATCCTTCCGTCCACATTGATGGAAGCATAAGCCGTGAATCAAAAGACAAATCATCCACGGATATGAGCCAGCCGTAATACGATTGGCCTCCTGCGGGGATTTCGCATGATACCCAGACAGTACCTTCTGTCAGATACTGGCCCCATCCGGTTCTCTGACCGTCCTGGTCAAGGCTGGTCAGTATCTGCACTTCTGTTCCTTCCGGTATCAGGCCGAGTTCATTGTCGGGAACGATTTTTCCGCTTCCATCAAAGTGATAAGCCTGAGTTCCGCCGCTCTTTTTCACACGGGCCAGGGTTGAAATACTTCCTTTTCCGCTTTCGTCCACAGAAGACTGCTGGATGTAAAAGGGGAATGTTTCATATGTTTGCTCATCCACCCATGTTCTCCCCTCGCAGAAATACAGGGGCGTTTTTTTGCTCCCTGTGATTCCGAGAATAAACAGCGGGTCATTCTGATATACTTCACCGACACTGCTGCCGGAAACGATGGCGCTGGGCTGTTTGAGCATTCCCCATTGCGGAATGAGTAACGGTTCTCCTCCGGTTGAAAAGTCAAGATAGTCATCCCGGACATATCCGCTCACGCTTGCGTTTCGTACCCTGTGCCATCCATCTGCGGAATTATGCCAGTCAAAGATCAGGTCTACAACTGTGCCCGGATAGAGTTTACATACAGAGGCAGATTTGATATCTGTATCTGCCCGAACATTAATTGGCAGATCTGCCCGGTCAGAATGTATTCTTGCGTGTCCAAGATTATCTGTCCAGGAAATTTTCTCCATGATGCAGTCGCCGTAAAGGATTTCATTTTCCTGAAGATGTGCTTCGACATGAACGTAGGTTTCGTCAATTGTACCCAGAACATACAAAAGCGTATTCTCGGGAATCCGGTGTTCCTTACCTTCCAGATCAATCAAAGAGATTTGCCCATCTGGATCAGGATAAGCAATTCTGCCGTATGGTGCGTTTACAGCAACTGGAATGCCTTCCTGCAGATAGGATTTCATCATCCAGCCTGTACGTCCGCCGATGGTTATGTGTACCCAGCCATCCTTTTCTTCATCAGCGGTATAATGAGCACCATTATAGTACTGGCCGATGATTTTACCTTTGGGTGTCTCACGCAGCTTCACCCTGGCATCGATGTCCTTACCAGCGACGGAAACAATGCCCTCCGTAGTTGAACTTGCCTGAGCCAGCGAAATGCCAGCCAGCAGTAAAAGTATGAGACAGAATATAATTTTCTTGCGCACAATCAATGACCCCCTTTTACCAAGATAACGATCCTGAATGTGATATCTGTTCCGCATCGCAAGAAAAATCAAAATATATTTTCCGGTTTCCTTTTTTCCGGCAGGAATGCCGGCAAACCGGAACTACCGGCACATTATTACCTAAACACAAACACGATATCATCTGAAGCAGCATCACTAATTCCGCCTGCTTTCCCGTAACACCTGCAGGCGGAAACATTGTGTTTATGAGTCAGCAGAAACATTTTGCGGCAGCCCAGGGCTTTCGAATGTTCATGAATAAACCGGACCAGTTCCGTTCCGTAACCTTGATTCTGCCATCCTTCCATAATGTCAATTGCATGCAGATAGTATACTTTTTGCCCGTCCGGCTCATTCAGGACATAGCCGTAGGCAAATCCGACTGCTTTTCCATTTTCTGCGGCAATATAACCGTATGCGTTCTTTTCGTTCAGAAACGCCTTCAGTACTGCCTCATTGTATTTCGTATTCTCATCATCAACAAAGTCGAGCATCAGCGCAAGATTATGTTCGGCCAGCAGTTCACATTTCATATCATCCGACTCCATATCACTAAAGGTATTCAGGATTCCCGGCTGCCCTGCATATCCATCATGATCTGTTCAATCGCCAGGGCGGCTTCATACAGCCTGTACTCATCCTTTCCGTACAGGATTACCGTTTCATTCACGCCGTTCGGATCCTTTTGCTTTCCCGCCACCGTCACCGTCGGCAGGCCGCAGAAATGCATGATGCTTGTCGGTCCTGTCATCAGGACAGCATCATAATGCTCAATCTCAGCCGTGACCCGTGCAATGGCTTCCCTGCGTGCCTCCAGGGCATCCAGATAAGGCTTCCCCTGAAGTCCGCCCGGCGTCTCGTCCAGCGCCGCGCGAAGCAATGTGTCTCCGTACTTCATCATGGTATCCGGATTGGCTTCGTAGTACGCGACGATCTCGGCCAGGGTTTTCCGTTTCGCTGTGGATTTTGCCAGATAGTCTTCCAGCATCGGCCGGAATTCCCACCGCATGATCGTCATCATTTCAGGCGCCGCCCCCTGGTCCACTTCCCCGATCACAGCCCCGCCCGCTTTCAGCTTCTTGAGCAGGCTGTCCAGGAAGCGTTTCCGGCTTTCTTCAAACGCCTCCCGGTTGGCCCGGTTTACCGCAATGCGAAGTCCTTTCATCCTGAGGGGCTTCAGTTCCGGCAGCGGCTCATCCCGCATGGCGGAATACAGTTTCAGCGCGTCGGTCAGGTTCCGCGCCATGGCTCCCGCACTGTCCAGCGTTCTTGCAATGGGAATAATCCCCTCTGCCGACAGCGTGCCAACCGGCGGCTTCAGTCCGCAGATACCGTTGAACATCGCACAGCCGGTAACGGAGTGGGACGTATCTGTTCCTACTGCCATCGGTACAATTCCCGCTGCAACCGCCACAGCCGATCCAGAGGAAGAACCGGTGGGCGAGAGCTTCGGATTCACCGCGTGAATCACCTGCCCGCCTCGGGAGCTGTATCCGCCGGGCATATTTTCGGTTGTGAAGTTGGCAAACTCCGTCATGTTGGTTTTTCCCAGGATTACCGCACCGTTTCTGCGCAGGTTCCGGATCACCGGCGCATCCTCCCGGGCAATATTGTCTGCCAGTGCCAGGCTGCCCGCTGTGGTATGCAGACCTTTCACGTCAATATTGTCTTTCACCAGCACCGGTATCCCGGCCAGCAGTTTGTCCTGTCTGGCCGCTTCCTGTGCTTTGGCTTGTTCCGGCGCGGTTTCATCCAGTTCCGCGATGCAGTTCAGCCCGCTTTTCCCGCCGATGCTTCCTGCAAGAGCCAGTGCGTTTTCTGTCTGATTCATATCCTCCACATACCCTTCTGATGCTCAGGAAATTATGAGATAAACTGACAAGGGAGAATTATCCCCCGATGGATTAAATATACTTCTGCATCCAGGCGGCGCTGTCCTTCCGCATATTCTCCGATACATGGCCGTATCCATCCCACCGCCCCATACCATTGGTATTAGCAATTGTCCCAATAATTATAATAACAATCTCTTTTCCGGCCCCCTGCATTTGTTATACAATATTATTTTGAAGATCAGGAATAATCCCGGATCAGAACAAACTCAAGACGCTGAAAGCGTTGACTTCAGGTAACATAATTGCATTTGCGGAGGAAATTATGCTTCAGCTGATCAAAAGGTGTCCGGAATACGCGGACGGATATAAAGCATACTGCCAGGAATCCTATGATCACAATGTTGTGTTTTTCAGGCCCTCGAATCCGAAGTATCTGGAAGGCGACTGGTTTGAGCGCTCAAAAAAATTTTATGATCAAAAGGAAAAAGGGCTTTTGCAGGGGCATCCTGTCGGTTTTCATTACTGGGCTGTGGATGAAGGCCGGTTTATCGGGGAGTTCCAGCTGAGGACAGAGTTTCCTCCGAAGGTGATGCTGGATATCGGAAGCATCGGCTATGCGGTCAGGGTATCGGAATGGAACAAGGGATACGGAACGCAAATCCTGCGCCGGGGGCTGGAAATCGCAAAAGAGCACGGCATGGAAAAGGTGCTGCTGAAC
>JAEEGK010031172.1_pt1 | contig 10523 bp, 9 predicted proteins | sample 8958771 | NCBI WGS metagenome assembly JAEEGK01 (sample SAMN16246547, study PRJNA631951) | gut metagenome | biome: gut microbiome; feature: rumen; material: SC-attached | host: Bos | place: Iran: Karaj | collected 2018-10 | reverse complement strand
GTACAGCGTGGATCGCATCTTCACCGGAAAAATCCTCGATTTTTGTGTCCTTGACGGTTGCCATGACATCCCAGGCATCCTGGTAGCGTTCAAAATACGTATGGTCCGTACTGATCCCCGAGAGGGTAAAGAAGCACAGCATGGCAGTAAACCCCAGAAAAGAGAGCGTCAATGAGATTGTCGAAGTCCGCAGCGCCTTCTTTTGCGCTTTCAAGGCATTTCCCGCCAACTCTCCTTCTATCCCAAACAACAAGGACAAAATGCGGGATTTCTTTTTCCGTTTCAGCTGCAACTCTCCTGCGTTCCTAATGGCTTCCAGCGGAGTAAGCCGACTCAGCTTTCTTGCCGGAAGCCATGCTGAAATGACGACGGTAAGGCCGGAAGCAAAAACGGTAATCACCAACACAAGCGGATGGTAAGTAAAACCGGCGGTATGTCTGCCTATAATTCCATCCGCGAGGATATTGACAAGCTGTATGATTCCGAAGCTCAACGCGATCCCCGCAAGACTGCCGAGCAAGACGGGAACCGCACAAAGCACGGCTGCCTCCTGCATCAGACATGTGCGGATTTGCCCCGGCGCTGCGCCTATACTGGAAAAAATGCCGAATTGGTGAACGCGCGCATTCATGGATACGGCAAAGGAGTTGTGGATGATCAGGATCAACGATATGGAAACGACCAGCAGCACAGCCAAAGCAAATGCCAGCAGCAAGGGTGGTTCTTTATTCTGCGGATCATGGATCAGATAGTTGGCCAACAGGCGTTCATGATAGGACGCTGCACCGTCGGGGACTCCCAATTGCTGCGCGATAAGCGGCATATCCCGGTAGATCGTCCGCATGTTTTGAAAGCGGATATCCAACACAAGGAATTGCCCGTCGGACAATTCCCGGTTGACCGCTGCATCCTCAACATTGGCAAAGCTCTCGATAACGGATACCGCACCTTCATCAAGCGGCCCCGCAATGCGCCCATGCCAGCCTCCATCTTCCAAGACGACGGATTCGACCTCGTAAGCCCAATAATTGTAAAACAGGCAGCACAGCAGCGACAGGAACAGGGTGGAAATGAACGCGGCGACCATGACCGATACGCTGGACGCCCGATTTCTTTTGATGAAACCCGCCGAATAGTCTTTCCACATACCGTTACCCCCGTTTCTGATCGCTGAGGATTTTCCCGTCCTCAATGGTGATAATCCGATCCGCTTCCAGGGCGATCTTATCATCATGGGTAATCAGCAGGATGGTTTGTTCCAGGTTCCGGTTTGAAAGTTTCAACAGGTCTATGATTTCTTTGCTGTTTTTCCGGTCCAGGTTCCCTGTCGGTTCATCAGCCAGCATCAAGGCGGGGCGATAAATGAGTGACCGGGCAATAGCTGCTCGCTGTTGTTGTCCGCCTGACAGCTGACCGGGGAGTGCCTCCAGCTTATCTTCGATCCCAAGAGACTGTACGATCTGATCGAAGTAGTCCTGATTTGGCTTTCTCTTGTCCAGCAAAAGAGGCATGAGGATGTTTTTCCGAACCGTGAGCGTCGGAATCAGATTATAGAACTGATAAATTAGTCCCACTTTTCTGCGTCTGAAAACCGCTGCCTGTGTGCGGTTCATCGCGGATATATCCACGCCTTCTATCAGCACCTTTCCCTCCGTTGGCCTGTCCACACTTCCCAAAATATGCAACAGCGTGGATTTACCCGAACCGGAGGCCCCCACAATCGCTACAAACTCCCCCTTTTGTACAGATAAATCAATATGGTCAAGCGCCACAACTTGGTTACTTCCGGAACCATAAACCTTTCGGACATTTTCACATCTCAGGATTTCCACATCACTTTCTCCTTTCTGATGCACAGTTTATCCTGCACACAGACTATCAGAGCAAAGTGACATTTCAGTGACTGTATACCCTTATTTCAAAACATGCCCCGCCGTTCCGCAGATTATAGGCGGCAATCGTCCCATTCTGCAATTCAATGATCGACCTGGAAAGAGCGAGGCCGATCCCGATACCATTCCCAATTGCACGTTTGCCGCGATAAAAGCGTTTAAACAAATGCGGCAGGTCTTCCGGTGCAAAGCCCGTCCCATCGTCCCATATCCGAATCTCTCCATAAAGGGGATTGCGTGAATAATCACAATGGATCATCCCACCGGGCTGTGTATGCTCCATGCTATTTTTCATGAGATTCATAAGGGCTTCCATCGTCCATTCCGTATCACCGATGACCTCCACACAGCCCTTTTCCGGAATATCGACTGTGATCTGTTCCTTCTGCAGCAAATCACTCAGGTTTTCCGCAGCCAAGTTCAACACCGTGTATATATCCACATTTTCATGTTTCAGCGGCAGAGTACCGGCGTCGATCTTGGAGAGCATGAGCAGGGATTCTTCCAAACGGTTCAAGCGTTCCAGCTGTCTTTCGATCTGATTTGTGTACGCGCTCGCGGTCTTCTCCTTCATAAGCTGCAAGGACAGGAAAGCCGCCGTGATTGGCGTCTTCAGCTGGTGCGCGATATTGGCCAGGTTGTCCGCGAAATTCTGCTTTGCGGAAACAGCCGCTTCCCTGGTCTGATAGAGCGCAGTGACCGTCTTGTATATTTCATCCTGCAAATGCGAGAATTCGTCCTCCCGAAGCTGTATCAGGGTCCCGTCAGAGCCGATGTTGACTTGCTCCAGGTACTCTGTCAAATCCGCAATGCGTTTTCGCTCCTGTCTGCGGGATGTCAGGAGCCCGAGAGCAAAGGAACCGGCAACAGCCAGGAACAGCAGGGCAGGAAAAAGGAACACATGAAGTGAAGCCCCTGTGCAAAACTCATCGGCAAAGTATCCATATTCTTTCAATATATCCTTCCCGGTCAGCTGCCGTCCGGTCATGGCATGATACTCTTTCAGGGCTGCCAACAGCTGCGGCTCCGACTCAGGCGCTTTTTCCAGGACGGTCGCGCAGAAGGCAGCGATATGGTCATGGGCCGCCTGCCGATAGTCCCGGGAATACAGGATCGCGGTCAACGTCATCCCCAGCAGGAGAACGATAAACGGAAAAACCAGCAGGAACGTTCGCATCCTTCTTTCTGTCATTTCGTATCCTCCATGCGATAACCGAAGCTCCGGACCGTTTTCAGACAGGCGGGATTATGCAGTTTTTCCCGCAGTCGTTTCATGGCGACGGTCAATGTGTTATCATTCACAAAGTTTCCGCTGCGATCCCATACCCGCTCCAGCAGCTGCCTTCTCGTGACGGTCCTGCCTTTGTTCTCCATCAGCATAAGGAGAATCTGATACTCCGGTTGGCTCACTGTGATTTCCTTTTGTTGAAAGTACACGGCAGACTTTTCTTTATCCATCATCACATCGTCGCAAAACAGCTTTGCGTCTTTTTCTCCGGACGTTCTCCGCAGCAGTGCCAGAATTCGGGAATACAGCACGGCCAGATCAAAGGGCTTTACCACATAATCGTCTGCTCCGTTTTGAAACCCGGAAACAATATCCGCGGAATCGCCGCGAACGGTCAAATAGATGATGGGCAAATCTTTCCACCTATCGCGGACCCAGATGCACAATTCGCTTCCCTGGCCGTCCGGCATATTCCAATCCAGCAGAACAACTCCAGGCAAACGGTTCAGCAGCGCGGTTTTGACTTCGGCAACTGTTTTAAACACCGTCACCAGGCAATTCCGCTGTTCCAGATATGCTTTTACGGATTCTCCGATGATTTCATCGTCTTCTGCGTAATACACTTCTATCATGGTGTTCTCCTTTGATCCGGCAGGGCGCACGCCCAGTCGTCCGGCGGATTCTCCCTCGTTTGTAACTGAATCGCATCTTTGACAAGTCCATAATATTTCGAGATAGCAAAAGAAGCAAGGAGGAAAGAGTTTGTCCTCGAAAATCCGGATCAGGAAAGCAACCGGGCATATATCCCCGGTTGCCATTTTCGCCGGCGGGGGGTATAATCTGTTCGATTCCATCCAACGGGAGGTAACGCAGATGCTGAAAGGAAAGACCGTACTGCTGGGGGTCACGGGGGGCATCGCCGCCTATAAGGCGGCGTATCTGGCTTCCGCCCTCACGAAGCAGCACGCCGCGGTGGACGTGGTGATGACGAAGAACGCCGCCGAGTTCATCACCCCCCTCACCTTCGAGCACCTCACCGCGCGGAAGGCCTATACGGAGACCTTCGACCGCTTCACCGCAAACGAAGTGGAGCATATCGCCCTGGCGGAGCGGGCGGACCTGGTGATCGTGGCTCCGGCAACGGCCAACATCTGCGCCAAGATCGCCCACGGCCTGGCGGACGACATGCTCAGCACCACCCTGCTGGCCTGCCGCTGCCCCCGGCTCATCGCCCCGGCCATGAACACCAATATGCTGCTGAACCCCGTCACCCAGGACAATCTGGCCCTGCTGGAGAAATACGGCTGGACCGTGATACCCCCCGCCACGGGGCGGCTGGCCTGCGGCGACGTGGGGCCCGGCAAGCTGCCGGAGCCGGAAACCATCCTCCAATATATCCTCCGGGAGATCGGCCTGAACCACGACCTCAAGGGCAAGCGCATCCTGGTCACCGCCGGGCCCACCCAGGAGCCCTTGGACCCGGTGCGCTATATCTCCAACCACTCCTCGGGAAAGATGGGCTACGCCATCGCCCGCACGGCCATGCTGCGGGGCGCGGCGGTCACGCTGGTCAGCGGCCCCACCGCCCTGGAGCCGCCCCCCTTCGTGGAGACGGTGCCGGTGGTAACGGCGGAGGATATGTTCCGGGAAGTCTCGGCGCGCGCCGGGGACATGGATTGGATCATCAAGGCCGCCGCCGTGGCGGATTACACCCCCACCGAGGTGGCGGACAACAAGATCAAGAAGAAGGACGGAGACCTTTCCATTCCCCTGAAACGCACCCAGGACATCCTCGGCTGGCTGGGACAGCACCGCGCTCCCGGCCAGCTCCTGGCGGGCTTCTCCATGGAGAGCGAAAACATGCTGGCAAACAGCCGGGCCAAGCTCACGAAGAAAAACGTGGACCTGATCTGCGCGAACGACCTGCGGCAGGCGGGGGCGGGCTTTCAGGTGGACACCAACGTCCTCACCCTCATCACGGCGGAGGACACCCGGGAGCTTCCCCTTCTGAGCAAGGAGGAGGCGGCCCTGGCGGTGCTGGACCGGTTGAAGGAACTGGAAAAATAAAATGGGCGGGCGGCAGTTTTCTGCCGCCCGCCGATTCTTTTCTCACTTCATGCCGATCTTTGCGATCTGCACGTCGAACTTCTTCTTGAGGCCGTCCACGGTCTCGGGGGTGAGCCGCTCGGGATGGAGGGTACGGATGGAGTTGTAGCACTGGAGGAAGAGGGACCAGTAGCTCTGGCCGCCCAGGTCATACAGCTCGGAATGTTCCAGGACCTCGATCTTGTGAGGCGCAAAGCGGGGAATATTGACGACGCACTCGTCGTCCGCGATGAATTCCTTGCCCAGGACGGTGAATTTCACCTTGCCCTTGCGGAGGAAGAGCAGCTCCCGCAGCTTGGGGTATTGATCCCACTCGGCGGTGAAGCCCGGCTCCATCACGGCGCAGGCCATTTCCTTGGTGCCGCCGTTCTCCCAGCGCTCCACGATCACGCGCATGCTGCATCCGGGGAACTCATAGGCGGCGTGGGGCCGGTTCACGTTCTTGACGGCCAGGCACTCCTCCACGGGGGCGTCCTTATAGACGAAGGCCTCCAGCATCTTGGAGTCCATTTCGCCGTTGGGCATCAGGGCGGCCAGGGCGGGATCGTCCTTCAGCTCGGGCATATACTCCTTCACGCGGGCCACGTCCTTGGCGTCGGAATAGACCTCGAAGTCGTGATAGGTGCCGCGCCACTTGGTCTCCTCCAGGAAGGTCATGCCGTGGGCCTGGCCGGCCTGCAGATGCACGATGTCGCCGGGGGTGCAGAGGACGCGCTGCCCGTTGATGTAGAGATAGAGCTTGCCGCTGTCCACAAAGAAGGTCTCGTAGCCGTGGACATGGTAGTGGGGCATCTGCCAGGTGGCCTTCATGTCCTCGGGCACCGCATGCATGATGGTGTCCAGGCACCAATACAGGCCGTGGGGGCCCTCCGCGTCCGTCACCAGACCGGCCTCGGAGGAGACCTGCCCGTTGGGCCAGAAATGCTTCGCGCTGCCCCGCCAGCTGATCTCCGGGTGCTTCAGGTCAAACAGAAATTCATTCTTTTCCATTGGATTCCGTCCTTTCCATATGTTGAATTTGTTTGTTCCCGACAGGAATGTGCGCTGAGATCGAATGAAAAAGTTATATCCATTTGTTCATTGCCGATATTATAACATGCCGTCCCAGAAATTTCCACCGTAAATTCCGAGTGGGCCCTCCCCTTCCGCCCTTCTTTCCCGGATAATTTCTTGCGGACTCCCTTGCATTGTGGCCGCGACTATATTATATTCTATATATAGTGGCTGCTTGGGCCCCGGTATCAGACACAAAAATGAAGAGCAGCCGATTGGAGGTCCAAATCATGAACAAGAACAGCCGTTCCCGCCTGCTGGTCTTTTTGCTGGCCGCCGTTCTCTTCGTGGCGGCAGCGGTGCCTGCTTACGCCGCCATGACGGGCAAGAGCATCGACGTTTACACAGGGGTCCGGATATTCGTCAACGGAAGAGAGCTGCATCCCGCCGACGTGAAGGGCAACGAACTGGAGACCTTCATCTATGAGGGCACCACCTATGTGCCGCTTCGGGCGGTGAGCGAGGCTCTGGGCGCGGAAGTGACCTGGAACGCGGAGGGCAAGAACGTTTACGTCAACACGGAGGGCATCGGCGGACTGCCGGAGGATCGGGTCGCAAAATATGACGCGGGTTCCGGTCCCATGGTCTATACCTGCGGCCCCATGGACCTTTCCAGCCAGTACTGCACGGCCCATCTGGACGGCTTCACCGTCGTGGATTCCCGGATCGCCTTCTGCGACCCCTACTACGTAGACATCGTGCGCCTCTATGAGCTGTATACGATCATCACAGGAACGGTGAAGAGCTCCGAGCGGGGCTACTTCCTCTGCTACGCCAACTGCTACGACGAGGACGGCGCGCTGATTCGTTCCGACAAGATCTATTATGAGGGCATTGAGGAAAATGTCCCCTTCAAGATCCGCTATCCCCTGGACGTTCCGGCGGATACCGTGCGTATCGAGCTGACGGCGGACAGGCCGGATTGACGGCGGGCTACAACAAAAAAGCAGAAGCAAGGGCACCCGGAAAACTCCGGATGCCCTTGCTTTATTTTACATGTTTCCGCTTTCGGCGGGGAGCCGGGCCTTTTTCTCCGCCCGCAGGTCCAGCCACACCAGGGCCAGGCAGCCCAGACGCAGGAGGAAGCCCAGGACGGCAAAGGGAAGGCCGAAGGCCAGGTTGAAGCGGAGGGGGATCAGGCGGCTTATAAGGTCCAGCCCGATCAGGAGGGCAAAAACCCTGCGCGCTGCGGCGGCGCTGCCCTTTTCCCGCAGGAGCCGCCCGGCTGCCAGACCGAAAACCAGGGCCGGAACCAGCAGGGCGAAGGCAAGGGCCACCTCACTGCCGCTTATGCGGTAGAGAAAGGCGAGGAGCAGCAGCCACCACCGGGGCAGGAGGGAAGCGCCCAGCTCAAAGAGGAGGGCGGCGGGGCCTTCGTGCAGCATGGCCCCCCGGTAGGAGGAGACCGCCAGCAGGAACAGCGCGCAGACCATGGAAGCGGCCTGGGTGACGCGCACCGCCAGCTCCGCGCCGCTGAGGACATTCCGGACGCCGACGCCGAATCTGATCTTCATCCCCGCACCTCCGTCAGGCTGCGGAGGAGCCAGCGTTCCTCAAATCCCTCCGCGGCCGCCTCCGGGTCCCGCAGCCGATAGAGGATCTCTCCCGTATCCGGGTCCAGCCAAAGGACCTCGGCGGCGCTGCCGTCCGCCCGGATGTCCCCGGCTCCCAGGCAATAAAGGTCGCAGAGGGGGTTATCCTCGGGGACGTTCACGGGCAGCAGGCAGCCCCGGAGACAGACCAGCTCCCCGGAGGCGCACTTGCCCCGCAGCACCGTGTCCTCCATTTCCACCTCCCGGTGGAAGTCCTCCGGGTCCAGGCGGACCAGGCGGCAGTGCATCAGCCCCAGGTCCGTATTCGTATACTCGTTGATCCAGAGACCGGCTTCCGACACTGCGGCGCCCCAATCGTAGCCGAAGGTGCCCTTCGCCAGCAGCTCCCGGGAATACTGGCTGCCCCGGTAGAGGCCGCTGGGCAGCTCGGTGGCATAGCGTACCCCCAGCTCCGTGCCCTCGATGGGATAATACTCGTTCACTGCGCTGTGGTCCGCAAGCCTGCCCAGCTTCACCGTGAAAAAGAATCCGATGGCGGTGAAGATGATCACGATGAGGAGCAGGGCGTTCATGCTGAATTTCGCGTCGTTCACGGTTCCTCCCTCCCCGCGCCGCGGCGGCTCAGTTGAAGTTATAAGCGGTAACGATGGGTTCCCGCCCGGTGGTCACGTCGTTGAAATACTCATACAGGCAGATGCCCAGGAAGGAGCCGCTGATGTTGATCATGTTCCGCCAGCCCCGGCCCCGCAGCTCGCAGAGGGCATAGTAGCTGCGCTGGGAGCTGCGGCAGTGGAGATAGACCGGCCTGTCCCGGGGCACTTCGTCGATCCGCTGCCGGAATTGGCTGAGGGGGATGTTCACCGAGCCTTTCAGGTGCCCGGCGGCGTACTCTCCGGGCTCCCGCACGTCGATGATATACGCGCCGCTCTCCACCAGGCCCCGGACCTCGGAGACATGGACCTGGGGCATATCCCCGTAAAGCACGTTCAGCCCCACCAGGGCCGCCAGGTTTACGACGTCCTTGGCCGTTCCGTAGACCGGCGCATAGCAGAGCTCCAGCTCCTTCAGGTCCTCCAGGGTCCCCTCCATGGAGATCATGGCCGCGATCACGTCGATGCGGCGCACCGCGTCCCCCCTGCCGATGGCCTGGGCCCCCAGGATGCGGCCCGTGGGCACCTCGAACACCAGCTTGAAGGCCATATAGCTGCTGCCGGGCATGAGGCTCACCTTGTCGGAGGGCAGCACATAGGCGATCTCGCAGGGGATGCCCAGCTGTTTCGCCGTTTTTTCGCTGAGGCCCGTGCAGGCGGCGTTGAGGCCGAAGACCTGGAGGCAGCTGGAGCCGATATAGCCCCGGTTATTGTGCTTCGCGCCGCAGATATGGTCCGCCGCCGCCCTCGCCTGCCGCTGGGCGGGGCCCGCCAGGGCCAGATTGCCGTAGGACCGGCTGAGGCGGTTATAGCTCTCCACCGCGTCCCCCACGGCATAGATGTCCGGGTCGCTGGTCTGGTAATTGTGATTGACCCGGATGAAGCGGCGCTGGTTCACTTCCAGCCCCGCCGCCTGCGCCAGGCCCGAGGCGGGAGATACGCCCACGCACATCACTACGACGTCGGCGCTGATCTCCTTTTCCGCCCCGTCCTTCGTGAAGCGGACGCCCGTATCCGTGATCTCGGAGACCATGCCGGAAAGATAGAGGTCCACCCCGTTGTCCAGCAGTTCCTTGTGGAGGAACTGCACCATATCGTAGTCGAAGGGGGACATGATCTGCTCCAGGCCCTCCACGAGGCTGACCTTGAGCCCCGCTTCCCGGAGGTTTTCCGCCACTTCGATGCCGATGAAGCCCCCGCCGGTGACCACGGCGGTCTTAGCCTTCACCGCGTCCATATAATCCTTGATCTTCCCGGCGTCCGTCACGTTGCGGAGGGTGAAGACCTTTTCCCTGTCGATCCCCTTGATGCTGCGGGGCAGGACGGGATCGGCCCCGGGGGCCAGGATCAGCTTGTCGTAGCTCTCCCGGTATTCCTCCCCGCCGGAAGTGCGGACGGTCACGGTTTTCGCCGCCCGGTCGATGGAAATTACCTCGCTCCCCGTGCGGACCTCGATATCATGGCGGCTCTTGAAGGCCTCCGGGGTCATGAGCACCAGGCTTTCCCGTTTCGGCACCACGCCGCCCAGGTAGTAGGGCAGGGCGCAGTTGGAATAGGACACGTGCTCTCCCCGCTCGAAAATGATGATCTCGGCCTCTTCGTCCAGCCTGCGGATGCGGGCGGCGGCGCTGGCTCCCCCGGCGACGCCCCCGACGACAAGGATCTTCATATTTTTCCTCTTTCCGCCGCGCCGGTTAGAGGCGCGGCAAGTATTCTGCTGTCATTGTTCCCAGGAATAACCTGATTACCTGTATTATTGCAGGTTTTTCCACATATTGCAAGCGGAGCGCAGGCAAGACGGCTGCGAGGCAGTGGGGCGTATTCCAGCGAAAGTCGAAAAAAGTGAAAACCGGCGGGAAAAAGCCGTTATAATGGGTGAAAGGAGGTGCGGATGTGGAGGACAGAGAGATCGTGCAGCTCTATTGGGACCGGGACGAACGGGCCATCCGGGAATCGGACGCCAAGTACGGCCCCCTCTGCCGGAGCGTCGCCCTGCGGATCCTGGCTCTCCCGGAGGACAGCGAGGAGTGCGTTTCGGATA
>JAEEGK010031170.1_pt1 | contig 10524 bp, 12 predicted proteins | sample 8958771 | NCBI WGS metagenome assembly JAEEGK01 (sample SAMN16246547, study PRJNA631951) | gut metagenome | biome: gut microbiome; feature: rumen; material: SC-attached | host: Bos | place: Iran: Karaj | collected 2018-10 | reverse complement strand
AATTAAAAAATACATATCAAGATAAAGTTATAGAGGAATTTTACCAATTATCTTTAGCTCAAGAGTATATAACTGAAGGTGGTATAAACTATGCTAAAGAAATTTTAGAGAAAGCATTTGGTTCATCTAAATCAGAAATACTTTTAAAGAAGATGACTGCGTCTTTAAAATCAAACGGGCCATTTGATTTTGCAAAATCTATGGATCCTGTAAAAATAGCGCAACTTATAAAAGATGAGCATCCTCAAACGATTGCTTTAATACTTTACAATATAAAGTATCAGCAATCAGCAACTATACTTGCTATGTTGCCTAAGAATCTTCAAGCAGATGTGGCTAGAAGAATAGCGATGATGGAAAAACCTTCTTATGATATAGTTAAACAAGTAGAAGAGATTCTACAAAAGAAAATATCTTACGATTATATGAATGATGAAATGAATTCTACTATAAGTGGTGTAGAGACATTAACAGAAATCTTAAGAGCGGTAGATCGTGGAACAGAACAGAATATTATGGAATACTTAAAGAAAGAAAATAGTGAAGTAGAAGAAGAAATTAGGAAGAAATTATTCACATACGAAGATATCATTAAACTTGATGATAAGAGTATTCAAAGAGTATTGCGTGATATTGATAATAGTGTATTGGCACTTGCTATTAAAGCTTCTACGAAGAATATTCAGGATCTATTATTCAAGAACTTGTCTAATCGTGTTGCCGACTTGATTAAAGAGGAAATTGAAATTATGGGACCTGTTAGGGTTCGTGATGTAGAGAAGGCACAAGATGAGATTGTTATGAAGATAAGAGATCTTGAAAAAGCAGGTGAGATCGTAATTAGCAAAGGCGGAGAGGAGGATGTTTTTGTCTAATTTGATAAAATCGGGTAAGGTTATAGATTTAGGAATACCCGTAAATGTTGGTGTAACATATGCTTTTGATAGTAGTAAAAATCTTATAAAAGAAAAAAACGCTATAATTAAATCTGCGATACCGATGAGTGATGAAAATACAGAGGGTACAACCTCTGGTTTACAGATAAATTCTATATGCAATGTTCCACAGGAAAATATGCCTCAATATGTACAAGATGCTAAAAAAAGTATAGATGAATATTATCAAACTGAAATGCAAAGAGCCTATGAAGAGGGCCTAAAAAAAGCAGAGCAAGAAGCAATGAATATGATTGAAGAGGCAAAAGCCGAAAGAGAAAGAATTTTAGAAGAAGTAATAAGTTTAAAAGAAGGATTAAAAGCTGAATATCAGGAAGAACTAAAAAATACTGAAAAGGAACTTTTAGATTTGTCGCTTAATATTGCTGAAAAGATTATAAATTACGAAGTAGAAAAAAGCGATAATTACGTTTTAGGAATCGTAAAAGATGCCTTAGATAAGGTTATGAGCAAGAAAGATGTGATTGTTAAACTTTCTACTGCTGATTACTATACGGTACTTTCTAATAAAAAATATTTAATGGCAAATGTTAAGGGCTTTGGAGAGGTTGATTTAGTTCAAGATGAGTCTATGGAACCAGGAAGTTTAATAATAGATACTCCACTTGGGGTTATAGATGGTAGTATTCAAGTTAGAATGGACAATATTCAAAAAGTTATTACGAGTATATTAAATGAAGAGTAAAAGTAAAGGACGGTGTTATTGTGGCTATAGATTTATCAAAATATAAAAGCGTAATAGATGCTGCAAACCCGATCAATTATTTAGGATATGTAACTCAAATAGTAGGTCTTACAATTGAGTCAAAGGGACCGCAAGTTAGTATTGGCGAGATTTGTACGATAAAAACTGAAGATAAGGATATACGAGCTGAAGTGGTAGGTTTTAAAAATTCCAAAGTACTACTTATGCCACTTGGCGAGATGCAAGGAATTGGGCCAGGTCAGCCCATTTTTGCTAATGGTGAAGTATTAAGAGTAAAAGTTGGCCCTCAATTAATAGGTAGAGCTTTAACTGGTTTAGGTTATGCGATGGACGGAAAACCTGAAATCGAATCAGATGAATATTATCCTGTTTTAAATGATCCACCACAACCTTTATCTAGAAAAAGAATAAGAGAGCCTCTTCCAATGGGAGTTAAAGTTATAGATGGATTGCTTACTATAGGAAAAGGTCAAAGGGTAGGAATATTTGCCGGAAGTGGTGTAGGAAAGAGTACATTACTTGGTATGATAGCTAGAAATACAAAGGCAGATATAAATGTAATTGCGCTTATTGGAGAGCGTGGTAGAGAGGTAAAGGAATTTATAGAAAAAGATTTAAAAGAAGAAGGAATGGCACGTTCTGTTGTTATAACAGCTACTTCTGATCAACCGGCATTAGTCCGTGTAAAGGCTGCTTTTTTGGCGACAGCTATTGCAGAATATTTTAGAGATCAAGGCAAAGATGTAATGCTTATGATGGATTCACTTACACGTTTTTCTATGGCACAAAGAGAAATAGGCCTTGCAACCGGGGAGCCTCCTGTTTCAAGGGGTTATACACCATCAGTTTTTTCTATGATGCCAAGATTACTGGAACGTGCAGGTAATTCGGATAGGGGGTCAATAACAGGGCTATATACTGTATTAGTAGATGGCGACGATTTGACAGAGCCTATAACAGATACGGCACGTGGTATTTTAGATGGTCATATAGTTCTTTCAAGAAAAATTGCAAATAAAAACCATTATCCAGCAATAGATGTTTTGGCAAGCATAAGTAGGGTTATGGGAGATGTTACAACTCCGGAACATAGAAGTTACGCAGGACATTTAAAAAGCCTACTTGCAACATATAAAGAAGCTGAAGACTTAATTAATATAGGTGCTTATGTAAAAGGTAGCAATAAAGATATAGATTTAGCAGTAAATAAAATTGATAAAATAAATGAGTTCTTGAAGCAACAGGTAGATGAAAACATTGAATTTGATACCACTATAGAATTATTAAAGCAAATTGCTGATATTGAGTAAAGGCAAGGTGTAAAAGATGGCATTTAGCTTTAAGTTTCAATCTATACTAGATTTAAAACAAAGAATAGAAGACCAAAAAAAATCTAAATATGGAGAAGCAAACGAAGAATTAAAAAACCAAACAGATAAGTTAAACGTACTTATTGAAGAAAGAGATTATCAATTTGAGTTGATGAGAGAAAAAGGCAAAAACGGTTTAACTCCTAAAGAATTGATAGTATATAACAATTATATGGATAGATTAAAAAGGAGTATAGAGATTCAAACTGTTGTTGTAGAGAGAGCAAAAGCTGCAGTGGAAAAAGCGAGACTAGAACTTGTAGAAGCTGCAAAACAAAGGAAAATGTTTGAAACACTAAAAGAAAAAAAGCTAGAGGAATATTGGGAAGAGTATTATAAAAAAGAACAAGCACAGCTTGATGAGGTAGTAAGTTACAAGTATAACGGAGGTGTAAAAGATGGCGAAGAATGATTCGGATAAACCTAAAAGTGCAAAACCACTTATTATATTTGCGGTTATATTAGCGTTAGCAATTGCTATAGGCATATGGGTTTATTTAATAAGGACTAATAAATTTTTTGGATTGGGAGAGGTGTTACGCCCAAGGTTAAAAGATATTCCAATAGTTTGCTTGATATTGCCAGAAGTTACAGATCCTTCAACTAATCCGAATTTGATGTCGAGAGAGGAAATAAATAAAAAATATGCGGCTTTATTAGAAGAAAATGTGGAACTTCAAAAAACAGTATCTCAATTAAAAGGTCAAATTACAGATAATAAAGAACTCGAAAGTAAATATAAAATACTAGTAAAAGAAGTAGAAAGGCAGTCTAAATTAATTGCAGATTATGAAGCTAAAGTTACGGTAAGTGCTACCCAAACAGTTACAGATAGAAAGGAAAATATTAAAGATTTAGTAAAAATTTATGAAAGTATGGAAGCCAGCGAAGCAGCAAAAATACTAGAAGAAGTTGGTGAACTTAACATTAGTTTGGTCGTAGAAATATGTAGAAACATGAAGACTGCTACTTTTGCAGAGATAATGCAAAATATGAGTACAGAGTTTGCAGCCATTTTATCCGAAAGAATGGCAGCGTAGGATATAATTACATTTGCCCAAAGCCCCTAAGGTATGGTATATTATAAGTGGATACTACCACTCGGGAGGGGTGCTTATGGACAAGCTATCGGATCGCCTCGAGAATCTTAATAAAATTTCAAAAAAAATATTAAAGTATGGCTTAACAATAGTTTTAATAGCTTCTATAATTTCGAGTATATTAATTAAAAGAGCGGATAGTATTGCAACGCTGAATTTGGCTCGGGAGTTTGTTAGTGCTAATGTTCATACTTTTTGTGAAGTTATAATAGGGGCAATTTTATTTGATATGTTAATAGGAAAAGACCAAGAAAATGACCGCTAACGCGGTCATTTTTAAAATTTACAATGAAAATGCATAAAAAATAGTTGACAAGAAAAATTTAATATTATAAATTAAATATGAATTAGTTTTCTGCCGATATTTAAAGGAAGATTTTTTTAGGGAGGATGAACAATGGTACTTGAAACAAAAAACTTTGGAGAGGTAGAAATCAAGGAGGAAGATATAATATTTTTTGAGTATGGAATACCTGGATTTGAGAGTATGACTAAATTTGTTATTTTAGGTAAAACAGATTCTCCAGACGATCCATTTTTATGGTTGCAGTCCACTGAAAATCCAAATTTAGCTTTCGTAATAATGAATCCTAGAGATTTAGTATTTGATTATGAGGCTGAAATTGATATGTTCACTGCAAATCTACTAAAGATAAAAGACGAGAATGATGCTTTGATTTATTGTATAGTTACTGTACCTCAAGATATTTCCAAAATATCTATAAATCTTAAAGCACCAATAATCATAAATGCGAAAGATAATAGAGGTTGCCAGGTTGTACTTGAAAATGAAAAATACAAATTCAAACACTTAATAACAGAGGAATTTGTAAAAGCTTAGGAGGAGTGTAGAATGCTTGTTTTGACAAGAAAAAGAAATCAATCGATTGTTGTAAACGATAATATAGAAGTAACAATTATTGATATCCAAGGGGATCAAGTTAGAGTAGGTATAAATGCTCCTAAGGATGTTAAAGTATTTAGAAAAGAAGTTTATGTTGAAATGATGGAAGAGAACCAAAGAGCTGCTGAGGTTCAAATCCAAGCACTTGATATATTGAAAACAGCGATTAACAAAAATAAAAAATAGCGCAAGCTATTTTTTTGTTTTTTAGGGAAGTTTTTTGTACTTTAGGAAAGGAATGAGGTTAAATATGAATATTAGAGAAACTCAAGAAGAGAGAGAAAAAGAATTCCTTTCTGAGTTCGCTACACTAAGTGTAAATTCGAAAGGAAGGAAAGTCGCAGAAGAGAAGTGCCCTATTAGAACAGATTTCCAAAGAGACAAAGATAGGATCATATATAGTAAATCTTTTAGGAGATTAAAACACAAAACACAAGTATTTATTTCACCAGAAGGCGATCATTATAGAACTAGATTAACTCATACTTTGGAGGTATCTCAAATTGCCCGTACTATTGCAAGAGCGTTAAGGTTAAATGAAGACTTAACCGAAGCTATTGCTTTAGGTCATGATTTAGGTCATACACCTTTTGGACATATAGGTGAAAAAATATTAGATGAGTTATATCCTGAAGGATTTAAGCATAATGAACAAAGCTTACGTGTAGTAGATGTTTTAGAAAATTTAAATTTAACGTGGGAAACTAGAGATGGTATAGTTAATCATAGTGGAGCCAATATGGCGAGTACTTTAGAGGGGCAAATAGTTAAATTTGCAGATAGAATTGCTTACGTTAATCATGATATAGATGATGCTGAGCGTGCTGGTTTAATTACAGATAAAGATTTGCCAGAGCATTGTGTGAATTTGCTTGGAACAACTTCATCTCGAAGAATTAGTACGATGGTAGGAGATATTATTAAAGCCTCAGAGGGGGAAAATATTATTTCCATGTCAGAAGACATATATAAAGCTATGTGGGATTTAAGACAATTCATGTTTGATAGAGTGTATTTAGCATCTCATGCTAAAATGGAAGAGGTAAGAGCGGGGTCTATTATTAAATGGCTTTATTATTACTTTATGGATAATACCTTAGAATTGCCAGAAGAATTTAGAAATATGTTACTTAAGATGGGAAATGAACGAGTTATTTGTGATTATATAGCCGGTATGACGGATAGATATGCTATTAATAAATTTGAAGAATTATTTATTCCAGGAGCTATGAGATTTTAACGAGGAGCGGATGAATTTTGGAGATATTTTTAGTGGCAGCCGTAGGACTGCTTATTGGTTATATATTGAATAACTATATTTTAACAGTAGATGAAAATGAAAAGGGTGAAATTTTTAAGCCTAATTTTGACAAAACAAAAACCATCATTATATTGGCTTGGAACGTATTAATTCCAGTTATATTATTTAAGATTTATGATGGCATGTTTTGTGTTGACTTTTTTCGAAGTGTAATATTAAATGCACTATGTTCAGCCGTGTTTTTCATAGATTTTAGATTACATATAATACCTAATATTTTGAATTTGATTGCATTTATTTTAGGCTGTATATGCCTATTTTTCGATAAATTTTGGTTTAAAGATTTTATAATTGCAGCAATGATAGGTTTGGCCTTTTTCTTAATTATAATTATATTCTCGAAGTTAGTATTAAAAAAGGATGGTATGGGTTTAGGAGACGCAAAATTTATGTGCGTTGTAGGTTTATTATCTGGAATAGTTAATACAATTGGGACAATATTCTTTTCGTTTATTTTTGGCTCTATTGGAGCATTAATAATGTTAATTAGTAAGAAAAAAGTAATGGGACAAGAAATAGCTTTTGGCCCATATATTGTTATGGCCACAATGCTGTTTATGTTTTTTGGCAGCTATATTTTAACTTGGTATTTTAACGTACTTTAGAAAGGAATAAGTGAAATAGATGATAAGATTCGGACCGGGAGGGAACTCCCTTTCTTTTTATAATGAAGGACACAAAAGTACAATAGAAGCTCCGAAGTGGCTCTATGAAAAAGGGCTTTCTTTGTACGAGTATGAGTGCGGGCAAGGAGTTAGAATATCTAAAGATACCGCTAAAAAGTTTGGAGAGGAAGCAAAGAAATATGATATAGAAGTTACTGTTCACGCTCCATATTTCATTTCACTTGCAAGTTTAGAGGAACAAAAGCGTAAAAATTCTATAAACTATATTTTGCAAACACTTGAAGCTTGCAAAAACATGGGCGGAAGAAAGGTAGTTGTTCATCCGGGAGGATGTAGTGATAGAGATAGGGAAGAAGCATATTTACTTGCTGAAAAAACGATGAGAGAAGCGGTACAAGCTGCATACGATAATGGATATGAGGATATGATAATTTGCCCTGAAACAATGGGGAAAATAAATCAGATTGGTACGGTGGATGAGATAATACGTATGTGTAAGTTAGATAAGATGCTTATTCCTACCGTGGATTTTGGACATATTAATGCTAGAGAGATGGGGAGTTTAAAAACAGAGGAAGATTATGACAGAATTATATATAAAATGATTGAGGAGCTGGGAATTGAGAAAGTAAAAAATCTTCATATACATTTTAGTAAAGTAGAATATACTAAAGGTGGGGAAAAAAGGCATCTTACTTTTAGTGATACAGTATATGGCCCTGAGTTCCCGCCACTTGCTAAGGTCTTGAAGAAATATGAATTGGAACCAACTGTTGTTTGCGAATCCGACGGAACTATGGCAGAGGATGCCCTTATTATGAAGGAGGTATTTATGAATGAGAATAGATAAAATACGAGAATTATTAAATGAACAAGATATAGATGCTATGGTAGTTTCTAATATAAAGAATGTTCGTTATATTTCTAATTTTACTGGGGACGAGGGTATGGCTGTTATTACAGATAAATCAGCATACTTGATTGTTGATGGTAGATTTACAGAACAGGCTAAAAGTCAGAGCAAAATAAATGTTGTTGATTACGGCGGAAATTTTGTAAAGACAATAGGCGAGATTTTAAAAAATGATAGTTCAAAGAAATGTGCTTTTGAAGGAAATACAATGACTTATTCTGAAGCAGAACATATGATGAATACAATTAATTTTGTATCATGGGTCGCTCAAAAAGACGTATTTGAACGTGTTAGAATGATAAAGGATATTGGAGAAATAAAGATTATAAAAAAATCTCTTCAAATAGCATTAGATACTTTTGAGTATGTAAAACCTCAAATTGTTGCTGGAGTAAGGGAAATAGACATAGCAAATGAAATTGAATATACGATGAAAAAAATGGGAGCAAGTGGACCTTCTTTTGATACAATAGTTGCTTCTGGAAAGAGATCTGCACTTCCTCATGGAGTTGCAAGTAACAAGGTTATAGAAAATGGGGATGCGGTTGTAGTAGATATGGGAGCAGTGTATGATGGATATTGTTCAGATATTACTCGTACGGTATTTGTTGGTGGAATGAGCAAGGAACAAGAACGAATTTATGATTTGGTAGCAAAGGCACAAAAATTTGCAATTGATGCTATAGAAGAGGGAGTTAGTTGTAAAGAAGTTAATGAAGTTGCAGTAAATGAATTTAGGAAAAATGCGATGGATAAATATTTTGTACATTCTTTGGGACATGGAGTAGGGTTAGACGTTCATGAAAGACCATTCGTTGCTGGAAAGAGTAGTGATGTATTTAAGCCAGGTATGGTTGTAACAGTAGAGCCAGGATTATATTTACCAGATAAATTTGGTGTTAGAATTGAAGATATGATAATGCTTTCTCCTGAAGGCGAGGAATAATTTACAATTTCATGGAATTGTGTTAGAATGTAAGCATAAAATTTAGAAGGGAATAAAATATTAACTATGGTAAAAATAGCAGTTGTATCACTTGGGTGTAATAAAAATTTAGTTGATTCTGAAATGATTTTAGGCTTACTTGTAAAACGTGGATATGAAATTGTATCTAACGAAGAAGAAGCTGATTTTGTTATTGTTAATACATGTGCATTTATTCATGATGCAAAACAAGAGTCTGTAAATAAAATAATAGAAATTGGAAAATTAAAAGAAAAAGGGCTAAAAGGTCTTATTGTTACGGGATGTTTAGCTAAAAGATATGAAAAAGAAATAAAAGAAAGTTTGCCTGAAGTAGATATTGTTGCTGGAATAAACGACTATGAGAGCATTATAGATTATATAGATAAAAAATCAAAAGAAAAAGTTAATGATATAAAAGAGATTACCTTTGGAGAAAGAGTTCGCTCTACTCCGCCTTATACAGCTTATGTTAAAATTGCAGATGGGTGTGATAATTGCTGTACATATTGTGTAATCCCTTATTTAAGAGGAAAGTATAAAAGTAGAACAATAGAAGATGTTTTAGAAGAAGTAAAGACTATTACTGATGAAGGTGTTACAGAAATAATTTTAACTGCTCAAGATACTTCTTATTATGGATTAGATATTTATAAAGAGAGGAAGCTTGCGGAGCTTATAGAGAAAATATCTAAAATTCCAAATGTTCATTGGATAAGATTTCAATATTCCTATCCAGAAGGGATAACGGATGAGTTACTAAATGTGGTTAAAAACAATAAAAAAGTTTTACCGTATTTTGACATACCTATACAGCATTGTAACGACCTAGTATTAAAGCATATGGGACGACATACAAATAAAAAAGAAATTCTAGACTTGATTGCAAAAATAAAAGAAGAAATACCGAATGCAACTTTAAGAACATCTTTAATTGTTGGATTCCCTGGTGAAACTGAAGAGCAATTTAACGAACTTTTAGAGTTTGTAAAAAAGGTTAAATTTGATAGACTTGGAGTTTTTACATATTCTAAAGAAGAGGGAACTCCAGCATATAAACTAGATAATCAAGTCTTACAAAAAATTAAAAAAGAACGTAAGAATATAATAATGGCGGAACAGCAAAAAATATCTTTAGAAAAAAATAGAGAGAAGATAGGAAGTTTAGTAGAAGTATTAGTTGAAGGGAAACTACCTAATGGAACGTTTTTTGGAAGAACATATGAGGATTCTCCTGAAGTTGATGGGTTTGCATTTATTGAAACGGAAAAGGAACTTTTAATAGGCGAATATTATATGTGTAAAGTTATTGGTGCAAAAGAATATGATATTATTGTAGAGGTGATATAGGCTTGAATACCGAGGTTATGGGTATAAAAGTTAATTACATAGATGAAGGAGCTGGGGATATAGTACTCTTTTTACAAGGTTGGGGTACTAATCTTGATATATATAAAAGTGTATTTGATCAGCTTAAAAAAACAAAAAGGGTTATAGCTCTAGACTTTCCGGGTTTTGGGAAAACTCCTGAACCACCCGCTGCATGGGACGTTAACGACTATATGGAGTTTACGGTTAAATTTATAGAAAAACTAAAGCTAGATAATATTACTTTAATGGGCCATTCTTTTGGTGGCAGAGTAATTATAAGGCTTATGAATAAT
>JAEEGK010031167.1_pt1 | contig 10524 bp, 10 predicted proteins | sample 8958771 | NCBI WGS metagenome assembly JAEEGK01 (sample SAMN16246547, study PRJNA631951) | gut metagenome | biome: gut microbiome; feature: rumen; material: SC-attached | host: Bos | place: Iran: Karaj | collected 2018-10 | reverse complement strand
TGGGAAAAGCCAATACGAGGAAGGGAAGACTCGTTAGCTCAGTTGGTAGAGCACAACACTTTTAATGTTGGGGTCTCGGGTTCGAGCCCCGAACGGGTCACAAAGGAAGCGAGTCTTCCGGACATACAGAACGCACTCTTAGCTCAGTTGGTAGAGCAGCTGACTCTTAATCAGCGGGTCCAGGGTTCGAGCCCCTGAGAGTGTACTCGAAAATAGACAGCTTTCGGCTGTCTATTTTTTATGTTTCCAACTGACCGTGGACCTGATTCCTGTCCGTCTTTGGGCATGCCATGTGCTCCAGGTGTCCCTGCCAGAGCACCACCTGCAGCAGCTTCTTCAGTTCATTCCTCCGTTGGCGCAGGTCTCTTGGTTTGTTGGCGCAGGTCCCAACCCTTTTTCCACACCTGCGCCAATGACTATGCACACCTGATGTAGCCGGCGCCCCGCCGCCGACCGCACGACCTTCTCTGCTGGCCGACTCGCCGGGGGGAGGGTGAAGCCCCCATTCATTGGCCGTACTTCTCGAGGTTCTTTTGGGCGATTCTTTCGAGAATTTCCGCCGTGGTGCCTTCCGTGCTTACGCCCGCCTGCTTCGCCTGCTCGACGGCGTTGGCGTGGGCGATTCTGTCGATGATCTCCTCCGTGGTGCCCTCCGTGCTGACGCCGGCCTTCTTCGCCTCCTTGACGGCGCTTGCGTGAATCCATTCATCGATGAGTTCATCGGAGGACGGCTGGTCGGAAGGCTCCGGGGCGTCAGTCGGTTCCGGAGAAGGATCGGCGGCTTCATTTCGAGGATCGAAAGACTCTGTGACAGCGGGTTCCGAATACGGAGTGACATCTCCGGCATTTTTTCCGCGAGAATGGAAGTAATACAATGTGGCGGCAAGAAGAGCTGCGACCATGATCAAAAAGGCGGTGGAGCGGCGTGAATTCTGTGGCCTGACACCCCTCTCAGAATGATTGTATTCGGATGAATATGAGCGCTTGTAGTGGTCTTTGGGCATAATTCCGTCTTTTAGAGACCGGTGTTGGATGATGAGGAAACAAAGATAGGAAAACTGTGAGGAAATAAAGATAGGAAAACTGTTGAAAAAGATTTTGGAAAACTGAACGTTTTTCTGTTCTTTTCCTTATATTTGCCTTGATGAACACAAAACACTAATTTCCATACATTATGAATCTCAGCGACATCATCCTCCAGCAGGTGACCAAGAATGTTGCCAGCAGCAACATTGAAATCCCGCAGAACCTCCAGAAGCAGGTTCTCGGCGGTCTTTCCGACTCCATCCTCGGCTCCCTCGCCAAGACGGCGACGCTCCCGGGCGGCCTTGACCAGATCAAAGGCCTCCTCACCGGCCAGGCCGATGCGGCCACGAGCCCTGTGACCGCCCTCGCCGGCAACATCTTCAACTCCAACGTTCTTTCCAAGCTCAAGCTCGGCGCACTGGGCGCCGCGCTCCTCGCCTTCATCCCCAAGATCATGGGCGGCCTCAAGGGCATCATCAAGGATCAGGACGGTGACGGTGACGTGGACCTGAACGACGTCCTCCTCACCCTCAAGGGAGGAAGCGGAAGCATCCTGGGCAGCGTGCTCGGCGGTGCGCTCGCGGGCGGCGCCGCTCCCAAGGCCTCCAAAGCCGGTGGCAGCGTGCTCGGCAGCATCGCCGGCAGCGTGCTCGGCGGCATCCTCGGCAAGAAGAAGTAAGAGCTTCAACCCTTCGGAACGAGAGCGGGCGCCCTTCGGGCGGCCCGCTTTTTTTGCAATTGTTACGCGGATTCCGTACTTTTGCAAGATATGTGGAAACTCATCGTCTTGGCTGTTACGCAAAGCGTCTTCCTCTGCGGAGGACAGGTGCTGCTTAAACTGGGGCTCGCCACCTCGGGTCCCTTCAGCTGGTCCTGGTCCTTTTTCCGGAGCCAGCTCACCAACTGGTGGTTCCTTTTCTGCGGCCTCTCTTTCGGTGTCGCCACGGTCCTTTGGCTGTATATCCTGAAGCATTTCCCCTTCAGCATCGCCTATCCGCTGTCCTGCCTGAGCTACGCGTTCGGCATGGTGGCCGCCATCCTTGTTTTCCACGAGCAGGTGAACTGGGTGCAGTGGCTTGGTGTGTTTCTTGTAATGACCGGTTGCGTGTTGATTGCCCGATGATGAAACGACTGATCATTCTCCTGTCCTGCCTGGCGCTGGCTCTTTCCGCATCGGCCCAGAATGACATTCTGGACCGCCTGAAGGCGGCCAATGCTTTCGAAACCCTGCAGCTTTCGTTCGTCCAGACCCGCCACAGCGCGATGTTGACGGAAGATTTGGTGAGCGAAGGCCGGATGTTTCTCGCCAGCCCCGACCGTCTTCGCTGGGAGGTGCGGAAGCCCTATCGGAGTCTCTTCGTTTCCGAAGGTGAGCTCGCCGTTCACGGCCGCCGTTTCCGGATTCCGACGGAGAAGGACTTCACCGCCACCGCCCTGGAAGGGGAGGACCTGGCCGTGAAACTGGTGCCGGTCCGGCGCGACCTCAAGTCCGTTTTCCGGGAGATTATCGTCCATGCTGACAAAAAGTCCCTCCAGATCCGCTCCGCCCTTCTGGTCACGCCCGACGGCGACTGGACGCTGCTGGAGTTCAAGGACGTGGTGACGAACCGGCCGATAGACCCGAAACTCTTTGAAAAAGAATAAGATGCTGCGGGGAATCCTCTATGAGATCATAACCGTCGATGCCGGAGGCGCGACCGTCCGCCTTCTGCCGGACAGTCCTGTCTATCGGGGACATTTTCCGGGGTATCCCATCACGCCGGGGGTGTGCCTGGTGGAGATCGCCATCGAACTGATGCGGGAGATGGCCGGTCGAGCCGGCCATGACGATGGCGAAGCCGGCCATGCCATCCGGCTTGCGGGCGCGAAGAACATCAAGTTCACGAGTCCGGTCATTCCCGACGGCAAGACCCCGCTCCGTTTCAACCTGTCCGGTGAAGGAAGCGTACGGGAGGTGGAGGTTCTGTACGGAGATGTCCTCTCCGCCAAAATGAGTTTGTCCGTGGCGTGACCGATCCCCGTCATATCTGCGCCGTCATTCCGTCTTACAACAACGGAGGAACCGTCGCGGACGTGGTCCGCGGCGTCCTTCGGCAGGGACTGCAGGTCCTGGTCGTGGACGATGGAAGTACGGACGACACGGAGCGGAAACTGGAAGGCCTGGATATCCGGGTGCTCCGTCATCCGAAGAACCAGGGCAAGGGTCGCGCGCTCAAGACCGGTCTGGAGGCCGCCCGGAAGCTGGGTTACAGGTTCGCCCTCACGCTCGATGCGGACGGCCAGCACGATCCGGCCGACATTCCGGCCCTTGTGTCGGCGGCGGGGGAACGGATGCTGGTCATCGGCAGCCGGAATCTCACGGCCGAAGGGATGCCCTCGGGCAACACCTTCGCAAACCGTTTCTCGAATTTCTGGTTCACCGTCCAGACCGGAAGGAAGCTTCCGGACACCCAGACGGGCTTCCGTATCTATCCGCTGGAGGACCTTCCGTCCCTGAAGCTCCTGACCTCCCGGTATGAAGCGGAATTGACCCTCCTTGTCTTCTCCGCCTGGAAAAGTCTGAGGCTGGTCCCCGTTCCCGTACGCGTGTATTATCCCGAAGACCGCGTCTCCCATTTCCGGCCCTTCGCCGATTTCTTCCGCATCAGCGTGCTGAACACCGTCCTGTGCGTGCTCGCCCTGGTGTACGGTTATCCCCGGATGCTGACCGGCCGATGAAAAAAGTCATCCTGCATATCTATGACTTCCTGTCGGCCCGCAAGGGGCTGGCCTTTCTCATCATGGCCGTCCTCCTGGGGCTGTGCGCCCTGTCCGCCCTCCGGATGGATTACGAGGAGGACATCTCCGCCTTCCTGCCCCAAAGCGAGGAGAGCCGGCTGTATTCCGACGTATACAACCGTCTCGGCCAGGACCGGATGGCCGTCTTCTTCGAGGCGGCGGAAGACGATCCGGACCTCCTGATGGACGCGATGACCGCCTTCGGAGAGGTCTGGGCCGATGCCGATACGGCCGGTCTCATTCCCGACCTCCGGGTTTCCGCCGATGCGGACGCCGTGGAGGAGGTCTTCGGTTTCATCCGTTCCAACTGGCCGCTTTTCCTGACGGAATCAGATTATGCGCGGATGGACTCTCTCCTGGCCGTTTCCGGCTATGTGGAGGACAGGATGGAGGAAAACCGACAGGGGTTCTATTCGATGGCCTCCGGCTTCACTTCCCAATATCTCCGCAGCGACCCGCTGGGCCTTTTCTCCCCGGTGTTGCAGCGGTTGGAGGCGCTGAATCCCGCCACCCGAAGCCGCGTGGAGGACGGGTTCCTGTTTACGGCCGACGGCCGTACCGGCGTCGTCTTGTTCAATTCTCCCTTCGGCGGCAGCGAATCCGGCCGGAATTCCGACCTGAAGGCCCTTGTGGACACGGCCAAGTCCCGGACGGCGGCGCAGTTCCCGGACATCCGCATCACGTCGACAGGCGGACCGGAAGTGGCCGTCGAAAATGCATTCCGCATCAAGAAAGACTCTTACCTGGCGCTGGCGCTCGCGGCCATCCTCATCTGCATCGTCCTGTGGCTGAGCTACAAGCGCTTCGCCGACGTGTTCTGGATTCTCGTGTCCATCCTAGCCGGCGCGCTCTTCGCCCTCGGAATCATCGCCCTGTTCAAGAGCTCGGTGTCGCTGATCGTCCTGGGCATCGGGTCCATGATCATCGGCATCGCCGTGAACTATCCGCTCCACTATGTGGACCACCTGAAATACCAGCCCGACAAGCGCAAGGCCCTCTCGGACCAGGTCAATCCGCTCCTGGTGGGCAACATCACCACCGTGGGCGCCTTCCTGTCGCTGCTCCTGCTGAAAGCAGAGGCCCTGCACGACTTCGGCTTCATCGGAGCGATGATGCTGGTGGGGACGATTCTGTTCGTGCTCGTGTTCCTGCCGGTCTTCGTTCCGGCGGCCTCCCGGCCCCGGAACACCGTCAAACTGGACTTCGACCGGCACATCCAACTGTCCCCGAAGGCCCGGAAATGGGTATTCTGCGGGTTCCTCCTTTTGACGGCCGTCTTCTTCCGGCTGAGCCGGAGCATCTCCTTCGATGCGGATATGCACCACATCAACTACATGACGCCGGAACAGGAAAAGGGATTCGCCGTCCTGGAGGAGATGGGCGCGTCGGCCGACGGGGCGTCGACGGTCTATGTGGTGGCGTCCGGCGCCACTGCGGAGGAAGCGCTTCAGTGCAATGAGGCGCTTGCACCGTTGCTGAAGGATGCATCCGGCCCGGGGGCGTTCCTCCCTTCCAAACGGATGCAGGAGGAGCGCATCGCCCGCTGGAACGCTTTCCTGGAAGCGCATCCCGACTTGTCGGACCGCATCATTGACGCGGGCTTGAAGTCGGGCTTCACGGCCCATGCCTTCCAGCCGTTCTTCGATGTGCTGGACACGGACTGGGCGGCGCGGGATGTGGATTATTTCGCGCCGGTCACGGGGACGCTGGGGACGGCGATGTATCTTCCGGGGGAGGACAGGGTGCAGGTGGTCAACTACTTGAAGGTAGGTGAGATTCCGGGTCAGGCCCGGAATGACGTGTCATCCCTGCGTGCGTCGTTGCCGGAGGGGGCGTTCTGTTTTACGCAGGAGGATGTGTCCGGCGCGCTGGTGCGGCTGCTGTCGGACGATTTCGACCGGATCGGACTTCTGTGCAGCCTGATCGTGTTTTTCTTCCTGTGGCTGTCTTTCGGCCGCATCGAGCTGAGCCTGGCCTCGTTCCTGCCGCTTGCGGTGGGCTGGGTCTGGATTCTCGGGACGATGCGTCTTTTCGGCCTGCAGTTCAACATCGTCAACATCATCCTGGCCACCTTCATTTTCGGCCAGGGCGACGACTATACCATTTTCATGACCGAGGGCCTGATGTATGAGTACGCGACCGGGAAGAAGATTCTCCGCTCGTTCAAGAACGCCGTCGTCCTGTCGGCCTTGATCATGTTCATCGGCATCGGCGCCCTCATCGTGGCGCGGCATCCGGCCCTGCGGTCCCTGGCCGCGGTGACGGTCGTGGGCATGTTCACCGTGGTGGCGATGGCGTACTATCTGCCGCCTCTGGTTTTCCGTTTCCTGACGACGAAGAAAGGGCGGCCCCGCCGGATTCCATGGACTCTGGGGTGCTCCCTTCGCACCGGTTTCATTTATGTGGTTTTCGTCCTGGCGATGCTGGGGCTGACCGTCTGGACCTTCTTCCTGTTCCTGGGCGGTCCGACGCCCCGCAAGCGGGAGCGTTACCGCAACGTCCTGATGCGGACGGCCCGGCTCGCCATGAAGTTGATTCCGGGCTGCCCTTATACGCTGTCCAACCCTTACGGGGAGGACTTCAGCCGGCCGGCGGTGTACATCTGCAACCATCAGTCGCATTTTGACGTCCTGCCCATCCTGGCCCTGAGCCCGAAGGTGATTCTCCTGACGAACGAATGGGTCTGGAACAGCCCGTTCTACGGCTATCTGCTCCGCAAGGCGGAGTTCTATCCCGTGACGGAAGGCCTGGAGAAGAACCTGGCCCATATGAAGAACCTGGTGTCCCGGGGCTATTCCATCGTCATCTTCCCGGAGGGGACGCGGAGTCCTGACTGCCGGATCCAGCGCTTCCACCGGGGGGCGTTCCTCTCCGCCCGCGAACTGGGCCTGCCGATTCTGCCGCTGTTTATCCACGGTTTCGGCTACGCGCTGCCCAAGCATGACTTCCTGCTCCGGAAGGCGGGGCTGTACATGGAGGTGGGAAAGCGGTTCGAGGTCCCGGAAGGAGACCTTGCCGCCTTTACGCGGAAGGTTCGCCACGACTATGAACGGGAGTATGCCCGGATTCGGACGGAGCGGGAAACGGCCGCCTACAACGCAGTCTATGTCCGTTACCTGTATTTGTATAAGGGGCATGACGCCCAGGTTGAATGCCGTCGGGTCCTGACGCCGGAAACGCTGGCCCGGGTCGATGCCCTGGAGGGTGCGGAGCTGACCGTCCGGGAAGCGGGCTGCGGCGTTTACGCCCTCCTGGTGGCCCTGACGCATCCCGGGATGCGGGTGACAGCCTATGAGGAGGACGAAGAAAAATACCTCACAGCCTCACGGATTGCGGACATTCCCGACAATTTGAATTATCTTTGCGGTACATGCGAAGACTGCTGACATTCCTGCTCATCCTGCTGAGCATGGCCCTGAACGCCCAGACGGTGAAGATCTGGGGGGGGACGTCCGTGCGCGCCGGATCCACCCTGACCGCCTATCTGCCGGACGGCGAGCCGAAGGCCGCCGTCGTCGTGTGCCCGGGCGGAAGTTATTTCTGGCTGGACAAGGAAGGGGAGGGCGAACTTGTCGGCGAGTGGCTGGCCGGGAACGGCATCGCCGCTTACGTGCTCCTGTACCGCACGGGAGGCTGGTTCAATTTCACATTCCATACCCGGGCGCTGTTCGGGGGAAACCGCCATCCGGACATGATTGCGGACCTGCAGCGGGCCATCACCCTGGTCCGGCGGCGGTACGACGGTCCTGTGGGCGCGATGGGTTTTTCCGCGGGCGGGCATCTCGTGATGTCGGCGGCCGAGTTTTTCGGAACGGATTTCACCGGACTCGCAGACGGAATGTCCCTGCGTCCGGATTTCGTAGCGCCCATTTATCCGGTCGTGTCCTTGCGGGATCCCAGCACCCATGCCCGTTCCCGGCGCGGTTTGCTGGGTGACGGGAGGACGGGGAACCAAACGATGCGGGATTCCCTCTCGCTGGAGTGCCACGTGCGGCCTGATTCGCCGCCCGTGTTCCTGCTCCGCTGCGACGACGACCCGGTCGTTGACCCGCACAATGCGGACCTTCTGGACGCCGCATTGACGGAGAAGGGGGTACCGCACCGCACCATCCTCTACCACGTGGGCGGTCACGGATTCGGCGCGGACAAAGAGAAATTTACGGAGGAGACGGCCCGCTGGCAGGCCGAATTCCTCGACTGGCTTGAAGAGATTGATTATGGCGGACATTGAGTTTGAAAGGCCCGAGGTCATCAAGGCCTATCAGGAAGAACGCCTTGCGGAGGCGCTGCAATACTTGTCGGAGCATTCGAAGTACTACCGGAGAATGTTCGACAGCTATCATATCGACATCGCGAAAATCCGGACGCTGGAGGACCTGGTGAAGATTCCTTTCACCGAAAAGAAGGACCTGCAGTTGTTCAATGACGATTTCCTGTGCTGCCCGAAGGAGAAGATCGTGGATTACGTCACGACTTCCGGCACCCTCGGGGATCCCGTCACCTTCGGCTGCACGGACAAGGACCTGGACCGGCTGGCGTTCAATGAGAAGAAATCCTTCTCCTGCGCCGGTGTGAAGCCCGGCGACATCGTCCAGCTGATGACCACCATTGACAAGCGTTTCATGGCGGGACTGGCCTATTTCCTGGGAATCCGGGCGCTCGGCGCCAGCATCATCCGTGTGGGCAACGGCATTCCGGAACTCCAGTGGGACACCATCCAGCGCCTGAAGCCGGACACCATCATGTGCGTCCCTTCCTTCATCCTGCGCCTCATCCAGTATGCCGAGGAGCACGGCATCGACTACCGGAATTCTTCGGTACGGCGCATCATCGGCATCGGCGAAGGGCTGCGGGACCAGCACTTCGACCTGAATCTCCTGGGCCGCCGGATCAGGGAGAAATGGGACGTGGACCTGTTCGCGACCTATTCCTCCACCGAGATGGGCGCGACTTTCTCCGAGTGCCCTCATGGCTGCGGCGGCCATGTCCATCCGGAACTCATCATTGTCGAAATCATCGGTGAGGACAATCTTCCGGTGCCCGACGGGGAAGTGGGTGAGATCGTGGTCACGACGCTGGGCGTGGAGGGGATGCCCCTCCTGCGTTTCCGTACGGGTGACATGGCGGCCAAGGTGACGGAGCAGTGCCGGTGCGGCCGCTGGTCGTACCGCCTGACACCGCTCGTCGGCCGCAAGAACAACATGATCAAACTCAAGGGAACCACCCTGTATCCGCCGGCCGTGAACGACGTGCTGGACAACACCGATTACGTGGAGAACTACGTGGTCATCGTGGATGAAAGCGACGCCGGCACCGACGACGTGCTCGTGGAGGTGGGCCTCAAATACCAGCCGGAGTTTGACGCCGTCAAGGACCTCAAGGACCGGTTCCGCTCCCGCATCCGGGTGGCGCCGCGCATCGAAATCCGCCCCGTGCCGGAAGTGGCCGCCGTCCTGTATCCCGCCAAGTCCCGCAAACCCGTGAAGTTCATCGACAAAAGGCCCAGGCATGTTTGACGATATCAGACCCTACAACGACGCCGAGATTCCTGCCGCGATGCGGCGGATCGTCGCCGATCCCCAGTTCCGGACCGTCTGCGCCTGGCTGTTCCCGGAGAAACCGTACGATGCGGTGGCGACGGCCGTCGTCTCCTGCCGGACCGTGGACGAGTTCCAGCACCGGTTCATGGTGCCGGTGGTCGCCTCCGTGATGGAGAAGACCACGGAAGGCGTGACCGTGGAAGGCATGGAGCGCCTGGACTCGCGGGAACGGTATCTGTTCGTGTCCAACCACCGAGACATCACCCTGGACGCCACCTTCTTCCAGGTCCTCCTGGACCAGGCCGGCCAGCGGACTTCCGAGATCACCTTCGGTGCGAACCTGATGCAGGGGGACCTCGTGGTGGACTTCGGCAAGTCCAACAAGATGTTCCGGGTGGAGCGGCCGACGACCGTCTCCTCACCCCGTGCGTTCCTGCAGAGTTCCGTGCGGCTGTCGGAGTACATCCGGTGGACGATCCTGGAAAAGCGGGAGTCTGTCTGGATCGCCCAGCGGAACGGCCGGACCAAGGACGGGGTGGACGCCACGGACCAGGGCATCATCAAGATGTTCTCCCTGGCGGGTGACATCGCCGACTTGCATATCGTCCCGCTCGCGGTTTCCTACGAATGGGAGCCTTGCGATGTGCTCAAGGCCGCGGAACTCGCGGCCCTTGCGCGGGACGGCCATTACGAGAAGAAACCCGGAGAGGATATCCGGAGTATCCTGACCGGCATCACCCAGCCCAAGGGGCGGGTGCATTTCACGGTCTGCGAGCCCGTGAAGGCCGAAGAACTCACCCCTTGGAACATGCTTCCCGTCAATGCGTTCTGCCGGGAGACGGCGGCCCTCATCGACCGCCGCATCCGGGCCGGCTACCGGATCTGGCCGAACAACCGCATCGCCTTCGACTTGCTGAACGGCACCGCGCTGGGCGGTTATACTCCGGAGGAGAAAGCGACCTTCGAGGCGCATGTCACCGCGGTTCCGGAACCGCTCCGTCCTCTCCTGCTTCACATATATGCCGGACCTTTGTTATGAGAAAGATATTGACCCTCGCCCTGCTGGCCTTCCTGTGCCAGTCCCTTTCCGCCCAGGTGTTCACCGACGCCTCGGTCTTCCCGGTGTACGGGAAGGCATCCTATGACACGAAAACGCCCTATCAGCGGCTTCCTGCAGCGC
>JAEEGK010031166.1_pt1 | contig 10524 bp, 8 predicted proteins | sample 8958771 | NCBI WGS metagenome assembly JAEEGK01 (sample SAMN16246547, study PRJNA631951) | gut metagenome | biome: gut microbiome; feature: rumen; material: SC-attached | host: Bos | place: Iran: Karaj | collected 2018-10 | reverse complement strand
CCGTTCCGGCGAGATACGCATTTTGTGATACCAAATGCAATCTCGCCTAAAAGCCCTTGGCTTTTACCATATTTCGGCAGCCGGTGATAACTGCCGAAATTCCTGTAATATAATAGGCAACCGAAGCTTTTGCTCTCCGATTGCCTATCATAATAATATCATGCTTTTTCAAACAAGAAAATAGACACTTTTTGGTATAGAACGGTATAGAAGGGAATTCTGTGAGGGTGAATGTCTTGTGATCAGAAAAGCTTCCGGGTGATTTTCATTTCGCAAAGTCTTGTTATTTATTTTATAACCTTCCAATATCCGAAACGTTTACCTCCATCTCGTACGATTACGCCATTCTTCTGTAAATCAGACATGATCCTCTGAAGCGTTCGCCTTGGAGTACCGGTCAGTTCAACCATTTTATCTTGTGTTATGCTCGGATCATCATCTATAAGCTTTAATACACTCTCAACTAAGTCCTCGTCTAAAGCGCCATATGCATTGGCGCTTTGGCGCTTTTGCGCTTTGGAATTATCGAATTGTTCATTGTTCTTAAGAAACTCGGGTTGGATCGGTATCGTTACCCATAGTACGCGTCTCTCTTCATCTGTTTCAAAGGTAGCTCTGGGAGAACCATTTTTTAGTAACCCCTCTTGAATTGTCGGAATACCCGTACTACGTCCTTCAGTAAGATCAAGTTCTTTTAAGAATTCTCCAAGACGCCTGTTCCTATACATTTTGCTCTTGAACCGCTCACCCTTTTCTATAACACTTAACGGAACAGATCTGTCGATACCCGGAAAGCTTGTAATTTGAATGCGGTCCGGTTCTATTTCTATCTGCACCGGCTCATGACACATATAATCTCTGTGATAGAAGGCATTAACTATCGCTTCCTCCAAGACATCATAAGGATAACTCATGAAGCGATTGGCTTCCATGCGGTCAGGTACCTTTTGAACAAATTCCGCAATAGCCATGTCCTGAAGTTTTTCCATTGTACGGTGAATAATCTGTGGAACCGTTCCCTTAATGGGCGGTACTTCAATAAAGTTCTTGGGATCCTTGATGCTCCCGTTAGGAAATTTTACAATTTCAACCTGCATATAAGGGAAAAACTTATCCGCATGGTCGCAGAACATCATAAGTGCAACATTTTTAATTCGTTCTCTCTCCGGAGGACCTTCCAAGAGGTCCATCTGTTCAAGTATTTCATGTACTCCTAATTTCGCCACCTCTTTAGCCAGCTTACTTCCTGTTTTCTTCAGATGATCCTCCAGAAGTAACGGAGATATGTCATCAATAGTCGCTTTGGGATTACCCTGAACATCGAAAGGTTCATGGGTACTCATGGTAAGCAGTTCTCTTTCCTGCTCATGTGTAGCGACAATCGAACTTGTTCCATATCTGATAAAATACTTATAATTGTTGTCTTTCGTTGATGTTACATGTTCAGTAGTCTTATAAGGTCTTTGAACACCGGTCGGAGCCCAGATAACCATTACGTTCTGGCCATCAACCTTCTGTGGAACAGGCTTTGCAAAGTATGCCGGAACAATCTTATGATTGAACCCTACCATATCCTTTTGAATCTTATCCAAAAGATCGGTCGAAACGCCGCTCACCGGTCGCACAGCAACCCCATCCTTTTCTTCGACACCGACAACAATATAACCTCCGCCCATATTCTCGTAGTCATTTGCGAAAGCACAAATACTTTTATAAATGTCATCCGGATTCCAGCCGTTTTTGAATTCTATGCGATCCGACTCAACCTTATTTTTTTTCAATAAATCCTCAATATCAAATTCGAGTTCCATAAAAAGATCCTTTCCAAAACATAAAACTCGTTCTGTCCCACATATTTCTTATGCAAAATCAGTTATTATCTCCAAAAGATAATTCTATCATCTCTCGGAATTATTTACCATATAAAATTAGTCCTCACTCTTCCCGATTGAACTTCCTCATTGCCATCCCAGCCTGCTCTCTTTTTTCCTCCGTATTTTTTCTCGGCTTACGGTAATTAATGGCTGGTTTTGTCTGATGTAGATCTTGTCGATTTCTCTTTCACATATGCATTTGAAGACATCAGTGTATTCGGCAACTAACGAATAGAACAGTATAGAAGGGAATTCTACGAGGTTGGATATCCCGAGTTACAAAAAAACAAAGAAGTTTTCATTTCGCAAAAATTAGAAATATTGAAAAATGCGAAACGAACCGAATGCTACTCCTTATTTCAAATCATCCCCAAGTTGGGGACGATTCACGGTAATTTCCGAAGCAACAGATGCAAGGTTCATTTAATTGCCTCATCATCGTCTTCAATTACATCATTTTGCTAAAAATGATGTAATTGAAAGTGACGCACCAAGCAAATATTAATCCTCAAACTCCGAAAGATCTATAGCCTCCGATGCTTTTCCTTTCTTCAGTTCAGCCATTGACACGTCTATCATCCGTAATGTATCCTCGGAGATTTCACATGATTCCGCTGAGACTTCAGGAAAAATTAACTTCGTATCATAATCTTTATTGATTGTCTCCACGTCCATCACCCCCTGATAGATCACGCACCCAGTTGATGCGCAGTTTGTTTACATTTCATGAGTTCCTTCAGGACTCACCTTACCGTCTCTAAAATGATCTCTCCTAATATGTTGGCGAATTGCACCGTTTTCAAATCTCACGGTAACATCATTGCATCCAAAATCCTCTATAACTGTAGCTTTGATTCCACAATTCATTGTCTTTGTATATCCGACATATGATTTATAATCTGTGATTCCACATCCGCAAGATGTTACCGCCCCGTTTACAATATCTTCTTTGGGAGCCATAACAATGGCTTTGCATCCACATTTGCAATAGCAAATACCATCAACCTCTTTAAAAATCTTTAATCCATTATAAATGCTTCTTTCTGGTTGTTTTCTTACTCTTTTTTAGTAGTGCCAGCCACCGCGTCTATCGCCGCTTTTGTTTTAACCGTCTTAATCTTAGGAGCAATTACCGGCTGCGTTTCAGCCAAACTTATATCAAATTCTCTTAATACGTGTCCGCTAAAAAGTCTTTGTAAAGGGTTTATTCTTCTCGAAAGGCCATACATACCATCTGATCTGCTTACAAATTGCTCTTTACTATTATGGTGTAAAGTCGCATTATTAGCATCTTCCAATAGATAAGATTCATTTACTCTATTTAAAATAACACTAGTATCTTCCTTCATGTCGTTAAACTGTGATTGAAGCATCTCATAGTCTCTTTTAGATGCAAACAGTCCAACGTCATGTTCTCTCATAGACGAAATCATCTCATCAAATGAAGATAACGTGCTTACAAGTCCAAAAAACGGAGAATAATAAAACGTAATACTACCATCCATGGGATTCAACATAATATGATGATAATAATCGACGTCAACGATACATCCATGTATTGCTCCAGACAGCCCTAACTTTTTAACCTCTGCTGAAATCTTTTCCTGTGCTCGTCTCAACGGTAACATTATTTGAATATACTTCAGCAAGACCACTTCGAAGTTATCAAACAACCATTGCAAATCGGTTGATTTAGTTATTTTTTTGGTTATTCCGCCATTAACAATAGATATCCCCTTAGATATTCCGGAATTGTTATTTACAATAAAGAATCCGTAAAACCCTTTTCTTTTAATCACATACATAGTTGCCTTATCATCCTGGCATCTTTGATATAATATAGTTCCTTCGCCTACGTATTCTCCTATGTATTTGTAAAACTGCAGATAATCCCTTATTGTCGTCTCATACATACCATCGCCCAAGGCATAATACGGATTCACCTCGAATCCTGTCGAAACTGTTTTAAAGAAAACGCCGGGATTTTTATATCCTATCTGATTATCTGCATATACAGTTTCCTTTTCATTTCTGCAATAAAAGTTTTGATGATTATGCCCGTAGAAATAAATAGTATCAGGATCACATTTCTCCATGCAATCATGAATCGGATAATGAGACATACATATGAAACAGGCTTCTTCATCTTTCGCTATTTTTTTTGCTTCATAATAGCCTTTTTCAAACTGCTCGGTTTCCGCAATTTCCTTCTCTCTGGTAAAGTTGTCACAGCACACTAAAGAGTTCGCATTATACATTTCGTTATATTTTGCGAACCCGGTTCCACCATAGATAACATACTTTTTTTCATCTTCCTCTATGGTACTATATTCATTATGCAAAAGCTTTATTCCAAGTTTTCCAAATTCCTTTTTATAAAAAGAAATTGCGTCAGTTACGGATTCAAAACCGATATATTCATGATTCCCAAGGACTACAAAAATATCATGTGTTTCACTTAGTAAGCGATGTTTATTGCTACATATATCATGCACAGACAACAAATTGGCCGCTTTACCATAATGATTTTCTAACTCCGACGCTTTCTGGATTAATTCAGCATTTTCTTCCAAAACTTCTTCATAATAATCTTGTAAGTCATCCAATTGGTCCAGTTTGGAAGCAAGGAAATCTAATTCTTCATCAAACTTATTCGAGAATTTTTTCATTTCACGTTCATGAACCGGTATATTCTTGTAGCAAGCTATGGTAGTAGCCCATGAATCATCTTTATGAAAGCTTTTCTTATAAGTAGTAATCGCCTTGAAATCGAAATACTTCGAAAAACCGTTCTTTAATAAGACAATATATTTTTCTAAGTATTTTATTCGTTTTTTACAGTCAGCTTCCTTTTCCTTCGCAATAGAAAGCTCATGCTGAAGCCCTAAAAGTATTCTTTTTTTCTTTTTATAATATAAATAATCCTCATACTTAACAAAGGCCTTGTAAAACAGCATGGTTACATCAGCTCTTGACGATATATCACCTGCAAAAAGAATGATCCCTGTCTCACTCATAGAATCATATAAGTTCCTTACATACCGTCGAATCAGTTCATCCATCGATAGCTCATCATCTGATAAGTGATGCAACAAATGAATATCTGCTATATATGATATAGTCAGTCCACTGTTCTCTCCTCCGCCATAATAAGATAACGGATTGGTTAATTCTTCTACACGCATAAGCTGTGTATTTAATAGTTGTAGAGTATGGCTTTCATTATTAACTGTGCAAAGATTTCTATATTCACATTTCTTATCTTTTAATGTTGTCGACAAGCACTGTGCGCCAGAGCATAAACGTCTCCTCACACAACAAATACTTGTCTCGTCCATGAAATAGTGTTTTTTGCATATAGAACACTCAACTTCATAGATCTGCTTCTTAAGTATAGCCTTCGCCAGATCTTCCGAAGTATCAGGCTTCTTCTCATGCCATAAAACATTGGGTAACTTTTTTAAAAACCACCAATAGCAATTTTTTAACTCTTTTGTCAGGTACCTATTCACAAAAGAGTCTGGCATGTTACCCTTATCAACAAAAATCTGTGTTTCTTTTTTGTTTAAGCCATAATATTTTTCAAAGTTATCGGAAGAAGCCCCACTCTCATCACCCAGCCAAACAGATTGTGCTAATTCTCTGACACTTTCAGTTATCTTTTGGCTGTTACTTTCAAAATCATTAGATATAACTTTTATGCAACCCGATTCAAAGCCGACTTCAAGCATGGCAGATCACTTCCTTTCCTTTAATACAATGTATTTATGTTATGCAAAAATCACTGCAAATATATAGAGCGCTTTTTCAAGTGTAGCACTTAAGGACATTTTTTTCTATAATTCATAAAAAACAAAAAGAGAGTAATGGTAAACACCATTACTCCGCAAATATAATCCTGTTCTATTTCCATATAGCTTTAGCATATTCCGCTAACTTGACCTGTCGTTTCTCTATGCTCTTTTCATTCCATACCATTACGCTTCCATCTTTTTGAATATCGTCCAAGAAAGTCTTTATGTCAGTATTAGGCTTAATTGACGATTTCAAATACCCATCCTCTTTTTGATCAAAAGGCTTATTTGAAATTGAACTGTTTATCGGTCCACTCAGAAGTGCCAAATTTCCCAACCGCCACAAGTATGTGTCGTGCATCTCAGGATCAACATTCCAAAGAGATGCCTCTTCAGGCATAATATGTTCAATGTGAACTTCACTGTTATTAATATTTAATTCAAGGTTTTTATCAAGATATCTATGGATTTTTCTAAAAATATATCTAACCGTTTCTTTCGTTGTCTTTGAACCAGACCATATAACAAACGAATTAATAAATTCTTGATCTGAAACAATGCCTTTTTTTATTTCCTCACAAATCTCATCACAAGTAGTAATTATTTCATCGGAAATTTTCTTTGCTATTTCAGCGAAAAAGATCTCAGCACTGTTTGCTGTATTGCCACATATAGTAAAATTACGAAATACATAGTTCTCAATTTGCTTTAATACTTTGATTAACATCTTATCGCAATCTTCATATTTCAGTTCGATGGCAAGAACAATCGGATAAAATGTCGACGCCTTTAACGTTTTAAGGGCAATAATAATATCTCTAATCTCGCTTTGTGACTCCTGATTAAAAAAATACACTTCGGTTGGATTAACAAGATCATGGAACACGGGTGCAATTCTGTCAAGATTTTTCAACATGAGCCTACAGTCTTTAGGTGTCTTGACTTTTCTGCTGATGGTTTTATAAAGAGCCTTTTCACGGGTAAACGAATTTGTGGCATTCCAATAATAACGTATAAACTTTGTAGGATCCACTTTGTCAAGTTTTCCCATCATGGAGTTCCATTTTTTAATTGAATCTTCTATATCCTTTGATTGATTCAAGATATAGTTTTTCAAAAGATCTGCTGTTTCGAGATCTCTACCACGCGCATTTAACGTTTCAAATATAACAAATGCTTCCTCTAACCGCGTTGCCTCCATATATAAGACTTTGAAACGATGAATAAATGTTTCATAAATCTTCTGAAACAACTCCATCCTCTCATCATTACCATCACTTTCGGCAAGGTACCCTTTTACTTTATCATGTAAAAATACATACGCATTACGCAGGTTTTCATTAGACTTTTTTTTAGCTTTTGAAGCAATATCAACCTTTGATATGATATTGTTTTCAAAGTAGTCATTGTTAGTCTCACCAAGGGTCAAATGTCTTTTATTTTTTCTTCCCAAATAGACGCTTTCAATATCCGAACTTATATATTTGGCATCATCATTCTCGGTTTGTTTGTATATTTCTTCAGCAAATCCTTGCAGTACCTTTAAAAAAATCATAGAAGTAGTAGTTCGCTGTTGTCCATCAATTATATACTTTTTACCGTTTTCTTCATCGTCATGCACAACAATCTGACCATAAAAATGAATATCATCCGAATCATTAGACGTATCAAGTAAATCGGTCCAAAAATCCAAAAGTTCGTCATTTTCCCAAGAATACTCTCTTTGGTAATTTGGTATGTAATATGTGTTGGCCAAAAAATTATGCATGTCATTAATAGCAGAATTCTGAAGAGCCATATAAACCTCCCAATATAATCAAGTTCTCGTGACAAAAAATCTTTGTACAAACTTCACCGCATAATTATAAATGATCCTCTTAAGAAGATCAAGATCAGTTATAAAAGAGTATCCTGTGTATCCATATCCTTATCCCGTTCCCATCACTCCCCTCCATTTATCTTCCTCATCGCCCTCCTGGCCTGCTCCCTTTTTTCCTCCGTTATTTTTCTCGGCTTACGGTAAGTAACGGCTGATTTTGGCATGACATAGGTCTTGTCGGTATCTCTTTCACGTATGCATTTGAAGACATCGGGGAACTCGGTAACTAACGCGTCCATTTGTCTCATTACCGCCGGATCGCGGGTGTAAACTTCCGCTGTCTTGTCCGCTGCATTAAAATTGATGATTGTTTCCTGTTCGTACTTTGTTAATCTCATTTTCTTTTTCCTTTCTCTTCAATAAAAAAAACCGCCATATCGATCTGATACGACGGATTGCAAGTTTATAATTATAATAATAGGGGTTCCGGGGATTTTCCCAGGCGAGATGCATTTGTATGACAAAATGCGTATCTCGCCCCACAAGTGGAGACAAAAAGTGCCCTTGGAAAATCCCACGAAAAAAATTTCATTCCGGATCGGATCCGAGCAAAATGTGGAGCCTTTCTGCCAGCTGTTCCACCGTTGCTTTTAGATCTTTCTGGTTTGCCAGCATACGATCCGCATCTTTCTTACTGTAGTAGCCGCAGTTGGCATTGTGGGCGATCTGGTTCACGTTGTTGCCAATCCTGTTCACTTCGTAGAGAAGATCATATACCTGCTTATAGGCACCGTATGTCACAACTTCCTGATCGATGCAGAGCCTAATATAACCGCCCAAAGAAGTGTTTGCCTTTGCCGCTTTTTCTATCAGTTTCTGCTTTTCTTTGGCCGTAAGCCTCACGCAGATGCGCTCGGTCTTATCGAGTTTTGGATCTCTTTTCTTCATATGTGCGTTCCCTCCTTTCTTCCGGTATCGTTAATACCCTTAGCACATCCTACAACCTCCCCGCTATCCTTTGCTTTATCACCCAGATCACATCTTCCTTTTCCCTGTCCGTGAGCTGATCAAACAGTTTGAGGAAGGATGCATATCTGTTGCAAAGGATCTGTTCCTCACCGAAATCCTGGTAGGTTTCCAATAAAAGTTCCCTAACGTCAACCCCGTATAATCTCGCAAACGCGATGATCTCATCCGAGGTCGGTTGGTTCTCATTTGACTCAATGTACCCTAAACGTCTTCTACTGATTTTCATCCTCTCGGCTGCTTCATCAAGGGTAAGATTTGCCGCAGCCCTTGATTCTCTTAGTTTTCTTGCGGTAAATACCGACATTTTCAAACCTCCTTCAAAGTGCAAGATCTTGCACTTTTTTCAAAATTGTAAAAAATGCGCCCAAGGAAATTTCTTAAAAATCACCTTGAACGCATTCGTAATTGCAATCAACAGATCCATATTTCATGACTATTGGTGGCATCTTATATTTTTAAAATTGAATAAAAATATAGAGAGCCTTTTCAGACTCTCTATATTAGAAATAGCTTGAATTCAAGCTTTTCAGGGAATCGGATCTTGCGATCTTTACCGAAATAAAGTTTCGCGCTTTTCTCCATGAAGTCCTTTGGAACTTCAAATGTCCCTAAAAAACATGTTGACTCAACTAACGTGCTTCTGCGATAGCTGCCTGTGCTGCTGCAAGTCTTGCGATGGGAACACGGAAAGGTGAGCAGGAAACGTAGTTGAGGCCGATCTTGTGGCAGAACTCAACGGACGTAGGATCGCCGCCGTGCTCGCCGCAGATACCAACGTGAAGGTTGGGATTTACGGGCTTGCCGAGTTCGATAGCCATCTTCATGAGCTTGCCGACACCTGTCTGGTCGAGCTTTGCGAAAGGATCGGACTCGAAGATCTTCTGATCGTAGTAAGCGCCGAGGAACTTGCCTGCATCGTCACGTGAGAAACCGAATGTCATCTGTGTAAGGTCGTTTGTACCGAAGCAGAAGAAATCAGCTTCCTTAGCGATCTCGTCAGCAGTAAGAGCTGCTCTGGGAATCTCGATCATTGTACCAACTTCGTACTCGAGGTTTGCACCTGCTGCCTTGATCTCTGCATCAGCTGTCTCAACAACGATCTTCTTAACGAACTTAAGCTCCTTGATCTCGCATACAAGAGGGATCATGATCTCAGGCTTTACATTCCAGTCGGGATGAGCCTTCTTAACTTCGATAGCCGCACGGATAACAGCCTTTGTCTGCATCTTAGCGATTTCAGGATAGGTAACCGCAAGACGGCATCCTCTGTGACCCATCATAGGGTTGAACTCGTGGAGGCTGTCGCAAAGAGCCTTAACTTCTTCTACAGTCTTGTGCTTAGCATCAGCAAGCTTCTTGATGTCAGCTTCTTCTGTAGGAACGAACTCATGAAGCGGAGGATCCAGGAAACGGATGGTAACCGGGTTGCCTTCAAGTGCTTCATAGAGAGCCTTGAAATCGCTCTGCTGATAAGGAAGGATCTTGTTGAGAGCAACTTCTCTCTCTTCTACTGTATCGGAAACGATCATCTCGCGGAATGCTGCGATTCTTTCAGGATCGAAGAACATATGCTCTGTACGGCAAAGGCCGATACCTTCTGCACCGAGCTCACGAGCCTTCTTAGCATCTGCGGGTGTATCTGCGTTTGTTCTAACCTTGAGCTTTCTGAACTGATCTGCCCAAGCCATGATACGGCCGAACTCACCTGCGATGGTAGCGTCAACTGTAGGAACGATACCGTCGTAGATCTTACCTGTTGTACCGTCGATGGAGATCTCATCTCCCTCATGGAATGTCTTGCCTGCAAGTGTGAACTTCTTGTTCTCTTCATCCATTACGATGTCGCCGCAACCGGAAACGCAGCACTTACCCATACCACGAGCAACTACTGCTGCGTGAGAGGTCATACCGCCACGAACTGTAAGGATACCCTGAGCAGCCTTCATACCTGTGATGTCTTCAGGGCTTGTCTCAAGACGAACAAGAACAACCTTCTCGCCTCTTGCCT
>JAEEGK010031162.1_pt1 | contig 10525 bp, 11 predicted proteins | sample 8958771 | NCBI WGS metagenome assembly JAEEGK01 (sample SAMN16246547, study PRJNA631951) | gut metagenome | biome: gut microbiome; feature: rumen; material: SC-attached | host: Bos | place: Iran: Karaj | collected 2018-10 | reverse complement strand
GCCTACGAGCGTTTCGACAAGGGCGCATTACCCGCCGGGGGAGAGGCTTTTTCCGAGAGTTAATCATAAAAACAATATACAACAATGAAAGCTTTAACAAGAACCGACTTCAACTTTGAAGGTCAAAAGAGCGTTTACCACGGAAAGGTACGCGACGTGTACAACATCAACGACGACCTGATGGTCATGGTTGCCACCGACCGCATCTCTGCCTTCGACGTCATCCTGCCCAAGGGTATACCCTACAAGGGACAGGTTCTCAACCAGATTGCCGCCAAGTTCCTCGATGCCACCAGCGACATCTGTCCCAACTGGAAGCTGGCCACGCCCGATCCGATGGTCACCATCGGCCTGAAGTGCGAGGGATTCCGCGTCGAGATGATTATCCGTTCCATTCTCACAGGTTCTGCCTGGCGCGAATACAAGAACGGCTGTCGAGAGCTCTGCGGTGTAAAGCTACCCGACGGCATGAAAGAAAACGAGCGATTCCCTGAGCCCATTATCACCCCAACGACAAAGGCCGACGAAGGTCATGACATGAATATCTCGAAGGAAGAGATCATCGCCCAAGGCATTGTATCGGCTGAGGATTATGCCGTGATGGAGAACTACACCCGCAAGATCTTCGCCCGCGGACAGGAGATTGCCGCCAAGCGTGGACTGATTCTCGTTGACACTAAGTACGAGTTCGGTAAACGCGATGGGAAGGTTTATCTCATCGATGAAATCCATACCCCCGACTCCAGCCGCTATTTCTATGCCGACGGCTATGAGGAGAAACTAGCCAAGGGCGAGCCCCAGAAGCAGCTTTCAAAGGAATTCGTGCGCCAGTGGCTCATCGAGCACAACTTCATGAATGAGCCCGGTCAGGTGATGCCCGAGATTACCGATGCATATGCCGAGAGCGTTAGCGATCGCTATATCGAACTCTATGAGCACATCGTAGGCGAGAAATTTGACAAGGCAACAGAAGAAGGCGATATTGCGGCTCGCATTGAGAAAAATGTCAGCAAGTGGCTGAAGACCAGATAAATGTATAAACAAGAAGAGATAAACCCCTATCATGCCGGCGAGAAGTCTGCACAGGTGGAGGAGATGTTCGACAACATCGCCCCTACCTATGACAAACTGAACCATCGTCTGTCGTGGGACATCGATCGCGGATGGCGCAGAAAAGCTATCCTACAGTTGGTGCCCCATACTCCGAAAAAAGTTCTCGACATCGCTACAGGAACTGGCGATTTTGCCATCATGGCAGCAGAAATGCTACATCCTGAAAAACTCGTCGGTGCTGATATCAGTGAAGGCATGATGCAAATAGGGCGTGAGAAAGTGGCAAAGAAAGGTCTTGATGGCATTATCGCCTTCGAGAAAGAAGACTGTCTGGCCCTCTCCTACCCTGATGACAGCTTCGACGCCGTGACAGCAGCTTTCGGTATCCGGAATTTCGCCGATCTTGATAAGGGTCTACGGGAAATGTGTCGGGTATTAAAACCCGGAGCCCATCTGAGTATTGTAGAACTCACCACACCCGTCAGTTTTCCCATGAAGCAACTCTTTCATGTTTATAGTCATACGGTGTTGCCGCTTTACGGACGGATTATCAGTCACGACACCAGCGCTTATTCCTATCTCACTAAAACCATCGAAGCCTTCCCGCAGGGTGAACGGATGGTTGAGATCCTACAGAAAGCTGGATTCAGTAAGGCCTCCTTCAAACGGCTCACCTTCGGCATCTGCACCATGTATTTCGCAACCAAATAATAATAGCGTTATGGATAAATACGGATTGATTGGTTATCCTTTAGGACATTCGTTTTCCATCAGTTACTTCAACCAGAGGTTTGCTGATGAGGGCATCAATGCCAAGTATATCAATTTTGAGATCCCGAGCATCGATGAACTGCCGGAAGTCTTGGCAAAGAATCCCGAACTCAAGGGGCTTAATGTCACCATTCCATATAAGGAGAAAGTCTTTGATTTTCTGGACAGCGTGAGTCCCGAAGCCAGAGCCATCGGTGCTGTCAATGTTATCAAAATAACTCATGATGGTAGCAAGATATCACTAAAGGGATACAACAGCGATGTAATCGGATTCACCCAGAGCATAGAGCCTATGCTTGACAAGAAATGGCACAAAAAGGCTCTTATATTAGGAACGGGCGGTGCATCGAAAGCTATCAACTACGGTCTGAAGTCATTGGGACTTGAGACCGTGTTCGTGAGCCGTTACGAGCGTCCGGGTACCATACAATATAAGACCGTCACCCCCGATGTTGTAAGGGAATACAATGTGATTGTGAATTGTACGCCCCTAGGAATGTTCCCAAATACCGAAGTCTGTCCTGACCTACCCTATGAGGCGATGGATCACCATACCATTCTCTACGACCTGATCTACAACCCCGATCAGACTCTGTTTATGCGTCGTGGAGCAGAATTTGGTGCGGATGTCAAGAACGGTCTTGAAATGCTCTTGCTGCAGGCCTTTGCATCATGGGAATTCTGGAACGACGAAAGATGAACTGAAAAATTATAAAATTATGGACAACAGATATATGATGCGCGGTGTGAGTGCCGCCAAAGAAGATGTACACAACGCAATTAAGAACATTGACAAAGGCATCTTTCCACAGGCTTTCTGTAAGATTATCCCTGATATCTTAGGGGGCGATCCTGACTATTGTAATATCATGCATGCCGACGGTGCCGGAACGAAGTCGGCGCTGGCATATATGTATTGGAAGGAAACGGGCGATCTCTCCGTATGGAAAGGCATTGCTCAGGATGCTATCGTGATGAATACCGATGACTTGCTTTGCGTTGGTGCTGTAGATAACATCTTGGTTTCATCCACCATCGGACGCAATAAGATGCTGATTCCCGGTGAGGTGATTTCTGCTATCATCAATGGTACTGACGAACTCTTGGCAGAGCTCCGCGAGATGGGTATCGGCATTTATCCTACGGGTGGTGAAACGGCAGACGTTGGTGATCTCGTTCGCACCATAATCGTTGATTCCACCGTTACCTGCCGTATGAAAAGGAGCGAAGTCATCGACAATGCCAATATCCGTCCGGGTGATGTGATTGTAGGCCTTTCGTCCACAGGACAGGCTACCTATGAGAAGCGTTATAACGGTGGCATGGGGTCGAATGGGCTGACTTCTGCCCGTCATGATGTCTTTGCCAAGTATCTGGCAGAGAACTATCCCGAGAGTTACGACCACGCCGTGCCCGATGAACTCGTGTACAGTGGTAAGTATAAGTTGACGGATGCCGTTGAGGGGTCTCCAGTGGATGCAGGACAACTCGTGCTCTCGCCTACCCGCACCTATGCTCCTGTCATCAAAAAGTTACTTGACGAGTTGCGTCCGGAGATTCACGGCATGGTACACTGTACGGGCGGTGCCCAGACGAAAGTGTTGCACTTCGTGAACGATAACTGCAAGGTTATTAAGGACAACATGTTCCCTGTTCCCCCACTCTTCCATGCTATCCATGAGTGCTCCGGTACCGATTGGAAGGAGATGTATCAGGTGTTCAACATGGGTCATCGCATGGAGATCTATGTGCGTCCGGAAGTGGCAGAGCAAGTCATTGCCATTTCGAAGTCCTTCAATATCGACGCTCAAATTGTCGGTCATATCGAGGAAGGCCCCAAGAGTCTGACGATCAGATCGGAATTTGGAGAGTTCAATTACTAAATCCCTAACAGCATGACAAGAAAAATCCTTTCCATCATCGCCATTCTAATGCTGACATCTTGTGCTGAGATTGCCAGTGTCATCGTGGAAGACGAAATGCAAAGAGGTTTACAAAAAGGACAGACTAATCAAAAGCGTACAAAGGCCGATGATAAGAAACTGACCAAACAGGAAGAGACATTGAAGAAAGAAGGTAAGTGCCCTGTGTGTAAAGGAATGGGGAAAACCCCTGACGGACTATATGTCTGTGAGACCTGTAAGGGTACAGGAAAATATGTAGAAAACAAATAACAAGTAAGAATAATGGCAGAAGCAAGTAATAGCATTTTACAAAAACTTGACGGACTGGAGGCACGTTTCGAGGAGGTATCAACCCTGATTACCGACCCCGATGTGATAGCCGATCAGAACCGTTTCGTTAAACTGACGAAAGAGTATAAGGATTTGGGCGACATTATGGATGCTCGCAAACGCTATATTGCCTGTCTGAATGGTATCAAAGAGGCAAAGGATATCCTTGCCAACGAAACCGATCCAGAGATGAAGGAAATGGCGCGTGAGGAACTGGCGATGAACGAAGAACTTCAGCCCAAGTTGGAAGAAGAAATCAAGATTGCCCTCATTCCGAAAGATCCTGAGGATGCTAAGAATGTTCAGATGGAAATCCGTGCAGGAACAGGTGGCGACGAGGCTTGCCTGTTTGCGGGTGACTTGTTCAAGATGTATAAGAGCTACTGTGACTCGAAAGGCTGGAATCTCTCTATTACCAGTGTATCCGAAGGGGCAGTTGGTGGATACAAGGAAATCGATTTCGCCGTTTCAGGAGCTGATGTCTACGGCACTTTGAAGTATGAGTCGGGTGTGCATCGTGTGCAGCGTGTCCCCGCCACTGAGACTCAGGGCCGCATGCATACCTCTGCCGCTACCGTTGCCGTGCTCCCCGAAGCCGATAAGTTCGAGGTACATGTAAATGAAGGTGAAATCAAGTGGGACACCTTCCGATCGTCGGGAGCTGGTGGTCAGAACGTGAATAAGGTAGAATCCGGAGTCCGTCTGCGCTATATGTGGAAGAACCCAAATACCGGTGAAACCGAGGAAATTCTCATCGAATGTACGGAAACGCGCGACCAGCCTAAGAACAAGGAACGTGCTCTCTCGCGCCTCTATACCTTTATCTATGATAAGGAGCACCAGAAGTATATGGACGATATTGCTTCACGTCGTAAGAGTTTGGTGTCGACGGGTGACCGTAGTGCGAAGATCCGCACCTACAATTTTCCCCAGGGCCGTGTGACTGACCATCGTATCGGCTACACCACTCACGACCTGCAGGGCTTCCTCGGAGGCGACATTCAGGCGATGATCGATGCCTTGACCGTCGCTGAGAACGCAGAAAGAATGAAAGAAACAGAATTGTAAAAATAAGCTTCAGTCGTATGAAAGATAAGTTGAAAGCGTTCTGGGCACCCATGAGAGAGGAGTTCAATAAAGAACATTTCATTATACCCATTATTGGATCGTTGGGAATTATCCCTGCTGAATATCTTTCCAGAGAGATTGGCGGCAGCTTTTGGCTGTTTATGATATTAATTATCACATGGTGGGCACTTGTTGTCCTGATTTTCCTGACCTATCGTTATTTAAAAAGCAAACAAATATGACGCGCAAAGAACTAATTGAACAGATCAAACAGAAGGAGAGTTTCCTCTGCGTGGGATTGGACACCGACGCCAAGAAGATGCCCCAGTGCGTCTTCGACCTCCACGATCCCATCTTCGAGTTTAATAAGGCTATTATCGACGCCACTGCACCCTACTGTGTGGCCTACAAACCCAACCTCGCTTTCTACGAGGCCTATGGTGTGAAAGGCATGATATCGTTCGAAAAAACCATCCGATACATCAAGGAGCATCATCCCCACCACATGATTATCGCTGATGCCAAACGCGGTGATATCGGCAATACATCACAGATGTATGCCCGTACCTTCTTCGAGGAATACGATGTGGATGCGCTTACCGTAGCGCCGTATATGGGTGAAGACTCGGTGACACCCTTCCTTGGTTATGAAGGCAAGTGGGTGATTCTTCTGGCGCTGACATCAAATAAAGGCTCTCACGACTTCCAACTGACGGAAGATAGCAATGGCGAACGTTTGTTTGAGAAAGTGCTGAAACAGTCACAGCAATGGGGAAATACAGAGAATATGATGTATGTCGTTGGTGCTACGCAAGGACAGATGTTTGAGGATATCCGCAAAGTTGCACCCGATCATTTTCTTTTAGTGCCAGGTGTCGGTGCGCAGGGAGGCTCGCTCGAGGAAGTCTGCAAATATGGCATGACACGGGACTGTGGTCTGTTGGTGAATTCATCACGTGGCATCATCTATGCCAGTAACGATGACCATTATGCTGAGATTGCTGGTAATAAGGCCCGTGAATTACAACAGCAAATGGCCGAAGAATTGAAGAAGGCTGGTATAATATAAAAGAGGTGAACAGCGCAAAAATCATCAACGACCCGGTATTCGGTTTTATCAAGATACCACGCGGACTGCTCTACGGCATCGTAGAGCATCCCTTGTTTCAGCGCCTGAACCGTATCAATCAGTTGGGACTGGCATCGGTGGTCTATCCAGGTGCCCGTCATACAAGATTTCAGCATTCCATCGGTGCTTTTCACCTTATGACTGAGGCTGTGAGATCGCTTCAGGAGAAGGGAAATTTCATCTTTGATTCCGAAGCAGAAGCCGTAGAAGCGGCCATTCTGATGCATGACATCGGTCACGGACCATTCTCACATGTTTTGGAGGATACCCTCATTCATGACATCTCCCATGAGGACATCTCACTATTGATGATGGAGAAGATAAACTGCGATTTCAACGGACAATTGAACCTGGCAATCTCTATTTTCAAGGGCGAGTACGGCAAGAACTTCTTGCACCAGCTGATATCCAGTCAACTCGACATGGACAGGCTCGACTATCTGCGTCGTGATTCCTTCTTTACAGGCGTAACGGAAGGAAATATCGGTTCTGCCCGTATCATTAAGATGCTCAATGTGATAGACGATTCTCTTGTAGTAGAACATAAAGGCATTTATTCACTCGAAAACTATCTCACGACTCGTCGTCTGATGTATTGGCAAGTCTATCTGCATCGTACCTGTGTGGCCTACGAGAAAGTACTCATTAACATGCTGAATCGCGCTAAAGATCTTATCCGTATGGGTCAGCAGGTGTTTGCATCCCCTGCCCTGCTCTATTTTCTTTCGAATGATGTGGACAAGGTATGGTTTGATACCCATTCCGAAGCCCTTGACAATTATAGTGAACTCGATGATTCTGATCTTTGGAGCGCGATGAAGGTATGGAAACACCATGATGACAAAATCCTCTCTACGTTGGCTACCGATATGCTTGACCGCCATATCTTCAAAGTCGAAGTGACTGAAGAACCAGTCGACGAGACGCATGTTGAGACCCTTGCCAAGGAGATTTCCGCTCAGATGGATATCTCGATTGACGATGCCAAGCACTATATGATGAGCCTGAATACCATCTCAAAAGACATGTATAATGTCGATGACGACAGCATCGCAATACTTTACAAAAACGGCGAAATTCGTGACATTTCCGAAGCTTCTGAATTGCTAAATGTTCAATTACTTTCTAAAAAAATAAGAAAATACTACCTTTGTTATCAGCGTTTTGGATAATTTTTACTATCTTTGCGCGCAAATAGTAATAACAAAAGCAAAAATATGGAATTTACAGCAAAACAGATTGCCGATATGATTGGCGGACGAGTGGAGGGTAATGAGCATGCTGCCATTAGCAGTTTTGCAAAGATTGAAGAAGGAAAGCCCGGTGCCATCTCGTTCTTGTCGAACCCCAAATATACCCACTATCTTTATGATACCCAGTCGAGCGTTGTGCTCATCAACGAGGATGTTGAACTGGAGAAGCCCGTGGCAGCGACACTGATTCGCGTGAAGAATGCGTATGAGAGTGTTGCCAAGTTATTGCAACTCTACGAATCCATGAAACCTCGTAAGACAGGTATCGAGCCCCAGGCGTATATCTCTGAAAAGGCTACTATCGGTAAAGACTGTTATATCGGTGCTTTTGCCTATATCGGCGATGGTGCTGTGATTGGCGACGGCACGCAGGTCTATCCCCATAGCGTGATTGGCGAAGGTGTAAAGATTGGCGCTAAATCCACTATTTATCCCAACGTTACCATCTATCAGGGATGTCAATTGGGAAATAATGTGACAATCCATGCAGGCAGCGTAATCGGTGCCGATGGCTTTGGTTTTGCTCCCAACGCAGAGGGCTACGACAAGATTCCTCAAATTGGCATCGTCGTGATTGAGGACGATGTGGAGATTGGTGCCAATACTTGCGTCGACCGTTCAACGATGGGTCAGACTATCATCCATAAGGGTGTGAAGCTCGACAATCTGATCCAAGTGGCCCATAACTGTGAGATTGGCGAAAATACCGTCATGTCGGCTCAGGTGGGTATGGCTGGTTCTACCAAGATTGGCAGTTGGTGTATGGCGGGTGGTCAGGCTGGCTTTGCAGGTCATATCCATGTGGCCGATAAGACCTTTGTGGGTGCCCAGTGCGGTGTCATTAGCGATACGAAGGGTGATGGCGAGAAACTGATTGGTTCGCCAGCGATGGACACCAAGGTTTTCTTCAAGGCCAAGGCTCTCTATGCCAAGTTGCCCGACATGTACCGCCAGATTGCGGCCCTGCAAAGGGAACTCGATGAAATCAAGAAAAAATAAGTATATGAAACAAAAAACATTGAAAGGCAGTTTCTCCTTGTTCGGCAAGGGGCTGCACACAGGTCTTAACCTGACGGTCACGTTTAATCCCGCTCCCGAGAATACGGGTTACAAGATTCAGCGTATTGATCTTGAAGGTGAGCCTGTGATCGATGCCATCGCAGAGAATGTTGTCGACACCCAGCGCGGTACCGTGCTCGGTAAGGGTGAAGCAAAATGTTCTACTGTTGAGCATGGATTGGCAGCATTATATGCCCTCGGCATCGACAACTGTCTGATTCAGGTCAATGGTCCTGAGTTCCCCATTCTCGATGGATCTGCCATCAAGTACGTAGAGAAGATCCAAGAGGTGGGCATCGAAGAGCAGAATGCCCCAAAGGATTGGTATATTATCCGCAAGAAGATCGAGGTGAAGGATGAAAACACAGGTTCTGTCATCACCATCCTCCCCGACGAGGAATTCTCGCTCACAGTCATGTGTTCTTTTGAGTCGAAGTTTATCAACTCGCAGTTTGCCACTGTCAACAAGGTGGAGGACTTCCCCACCGAGATTGCCCCTGCCCGCACCTTCGTTTTTGTGCGTGACATCGAGCCGTTGCTACAGGCAAACCTCATCAAGGGCGGTGACCTCGACAATGCCATCGTTATCTACGAGCGTCAGACCACCCAGGAACGTCTCGACATGCTGGCTGATATGCTGCACGTGGAGCATCGCGACGCCAACGATCTCGGTTACATCCAGCATAAGCCATTGGTATGGGAGAACGAGTGTACCCGTCACAAGTTGCTCGACATCATCGGTGACATGGCGCTAATCGGCAAACCTATCAAGGGACGTATTATCGCTACCCGCCCAGGACATACCATCAACAACAAGTTTGCCCGTGCAATGCGCAAGGAAATCCGCAAGCATGAGGTGCAGGCACCCTTCTATGATCCCAACGAGGAGCCGGTGATGGATGTGAACCGAATCCGTGAGCTTCTGCCCCACCGCTATCCCATGCAGTTGGTCGACAAGGTCATATCCTTAGGTGCCAACACCATTGTAGGAATCAAGAACATCACCTCCAACGAGCCATTCTTCCAAGGCCATTTCCCGGAGGAGCCTGTCATGCCTGGTGTGCTGCAGATTGAGGCGATGGCCCAGTGTGGTGGCCTGTTGGTACTTAACACTTTGGAAAAGCCCAGTGAGTGGAGTACTTATTTCATGAAGATCGACGATGTGAAGTTCCGCCAGAAGGTAGTACCTGGCGACACCCTCATCTTCAAGGTCGACCTCTTGGCTCCCGTGCGCCATGGAATCTCTTCGATGAAAGGTTATATTTTTGTTGGCGACCATGTCGTAGCCGAAGCTACCTTCACCGCTCAGATAGTGAAGAATAAGTAATCATCGTTCACAAACAATGTAATAATATAGTTCAAAGTTAATGAATCAGATTCATCCTTTAGCAGTCATCGATCCCGATGCAAAGTTGGGCGACAACAATATCATCGGACCTTTCTGCGTGATAGACAAGAACGTTGTCATTGGTGACAACAATAAATTGCTGAACAGCGTGACCCTCCACTTCGGTACACGCCTCGGCAATAATAATGAGATATTCCCCGGTGCCTCGATCTCTACGAAACCTCAGGATCTGAAGTTCCAAGGCGAGGAAACCACCTGTGAGATTGGCGACAACAACTCCATCCGCGAGAATGTCACCATCAGTCGCGGTACGGCCTCGAAAGGCAAGACCGTCATTGGCAATGGCAACTTGTTGATGGAGAATATGCACATCGGCCACGACTGCGAGATCGGCAACGGCTGCATCATTGGCAACTCCACGAAGTTTGCCGGTGAGGTGATTGTCGATGATTTTGCCATCATCTCCGCCACATGCCTCTTCCACCAGTTCACTCATGTGGGCAGTTATATCATGTTCCAGGGTGGCACCCGAACCAGTCAGGATATCCCACCCTTTGTGATTGCTGGCAAGGAGCCCGTGCGCTACGCTGGTGTCAACCTTGTAGGTCTG
>JAEEGK010031159.1_pt1 | contig 10526 bp, 10 predicted proteins | sample 8958771 | NCBI WGS metagenome assembly JAEEGK01 (sample SAMN16246547, study PRJNA631951) | gut metagenome | biome: gut microbiome; feature: rumen; material: SC-attached | host: Bos | place: Iran: Karaj | collected 2018-10 | reverse complement strand
ATTTTTTTTTTTTTTTTTTTATTTTTTTATAGTAGTTTATTTTTTGTTTTTTTTTTTTTTTTTTGGAGCTTTTTATTATTTATTTTTTTATTTTTTTTTTTGTTTTATTATTATTTTATTTTTTTTTTATAATGAATAAAGAAAAGGAATTGATGAATCAGTTTTTATGTGAGAAAAAAGAAATTAAACTTCAAGAAATTAAACAAATGGAACCTTATGAAGAAAGTTATGGTCTACTTGAAAATGATTCAAAATATGTTGGTCCTGTTATAAATGGGATGCCTAATGGATTTGGAAAAGAATATGGAGAAGGTTTTTTATATTCAGGTTATTTTGTTGATGGTAAATGGCATGGAAAAGGAACAATAACAAAATTTGTATCAAATAGAATCGAAGTAGATGGTGAATTTATAGATGGTCATTTTTGTGGTATATAATATTTGTATATTATTTATTTTAATTTATTCATAATTATTAATTTAAATCATTTGTATAAACAAAAATTAAAATTATAACTTCTTTTAATCTAATGATGTATCTCAAAGTAAATCAAAAGTTAAACTATCAATTGAAAATAGTAAAAAATTAGTCACTCAATCCCATAATTCTTCTTTTTGTATTTTATCATTATCTTCGTTTAAATTTTGTATAAATTCTTTATTATTATCCATATTGGTAATTATATAAATAAAGTAAACTTCAGAAAAAAAATGATTAATAATATAATTAGTATACCATCCTTTCTTATTAAGATAATCATAAATAAATATTTAAAATATATATTTTTTAAAAATATTTAAAAAGTACTAAAATCCCAAGAATAAAAACTGTAATAGTTAAATATAAATTAGTTTTCCTAGCACAACTTGATCTACTATCTTCTTCAGCTTCAACTAATTCTTTATGAGCTCTTCTAACTTGATGTTTAGAAGTATCAATATTTTCATCAATTCTATCTAAAATTGTTCCTTGTTCAACAACTAAATTTTGTGCAGATTTATATAATTCAGATAAAGCATACATTGATTTTAATAATTTATCAATATCTTTTTTTCTTTGTTCTAAAATTTTTTTATTTGAATTAACTTTAGTTGTTGTTATTTGATCTTGAAAATCACTTTGACTTTCCATTTGATTTTCTATTAAATCACTTGAATTCAATTCTTGATATTTTTCCATATATAATTTTTCATTTAGTCTTAATTTATTTGAAAAATCACTTAATTTCTTTAATAAATTTTGATGCATATTTCCTTTAATTTGTTCTTGAGATTGATCATCTGTAATTTCAAATTTTATTTTTTTAATTGTATCTTCACATTCTTTTAATTTATTAGTCATATTAATAATTGAAATTTGAATATTATTATCTCGAATTTTATTTTCATTTTCATCAAAACTAGGAACAACTCTTTTTTGTTCTTCTTCTTGTAATTTAGAATCTAATTTGAAAATTATATAAAACTAAATATTATTATACATTCAATTTCTAATTCTTTAAATAAATCATTACAATGATCATATAATTCAACATATTTAGGAGGTAAATGCCAATTTGATAATTCTTGTTTATCATGTTCAATTAAATTCATTTTTCTATTATCATTTATAAATCCATGTGAAGATGAATCATTTAATGATGAATTATATGAACCCATTTCATTATATCTTTGTTTTATTTTTGCATATTGTTTAGAAAGATCTCTAAAAATACCAAATTGATTTTCCATATTTTAAAAAACAAAAAACAATTTAAAATATTTTCAAAAAAAAATATATTAAAAAAAAAATAAATGAAATAAATAAATATAAAAAAAATAATATAAAAAAAAAAATTTTTCAAAAATTAAAAAAAAAAAAAAAAAAACTAATAAAATAAATTTATAACTTAAAATGTCAGAAGAACCAGTTCCAGAAACAAAAGAATACGTAATAACAAAAATAGGTGAAGACGGTAAGCCATACACAGATAAATCTTCAAAAGATTACACAGGAAAAGCCCAAGTACAATATCCAAACGGTGACTCATACGATGGTGGATTTAAAGATGGTCTCCGTGATGGTGAGGGTGTATATACATATGCAGAAGCAGGAAATAAATATGAAGGTGAATGGAAATTAAATAAAAAATGTGGAATAGGAAAAATGACTTTTGGAGCTGATGGTGAATATTATGGTCATTTTGAAGATGGGAAAAGAAGTGGTGAAGGTGTTTATAAATATTTAAAAACTAAAGATTTATATTCTGGTTCATGGAAAAATGATTTAAAACATGGAAAAGGAACTTTTATATTTTTTGATACTAAAATGAAAATTGTTGGTGATTGGGCTAATGGACAAATTACTAATGGTAAATGGATTTTTGCTAATGGTACTTATTTTGAAGGGTTGTTTGAAAATAATTATCCTAAAGGTGAAGGACTTTGGCATTTTGCTAATGGAAATGTTGTTAAAGGAGAATTTACTCATGAGTTAAAGGATGTTCCTGGGAAAGATATTCAGGAAACTTTTATTAATTGGAAAAGTAAACGTGATGTTATTAATCCTGAAATTTATATTGACAATTAAATTTTACTTTTTATGTGGATAAATATTATTAATTTTTAAAATTTGATTTTTTTTATTTAGTTTTTTTTTTTTTTTGAAATTATTTTTATGATATTAATTATAATTATTTAATAATTATTAAGTTATAGATTATTTTTTTTTTAAGTCTGATAAAATTTTCACATTTTTCATAAATTAATATTTTGAAAATTATAAATTTTTTTTAATTAAATTTACTTATTTTAATAAAATATTTATAATATAAAATACAAGAAATTTAAATAAATTACATTATACAACAGCAATTACTTATACATTTATCTTTTTTATCATCTATAATATTAGACTTATACAATTGGATTAATGAACCTTTTTTGTTAAAATCTGTTTTTAATTTATTAGTATAATTATTATTTTTACATTCTTCAGAAATTTGACTTGATTTATTAAAATCATCTGTTATATTATTCATTAAATAAAGTCTCTTTGAAGATAAATTTTTTAAGAAATTTTTTGAAGTTTCATTTTGTTTATTTATAAAATATGAGATTGAATAAGGATTTATATAACTATTAATAAAAGTATTTTTTTTATCACGTAAAAAAGAATTTTTATTAAACTTTGATTGAATGGATAATAAATCAGTATATTTATTTGATTTATTATAAATTATAGTATGATTAATATTCCAATCATAAATATTATCAAATTTTTCATTTAAACCATCTAAAACATTTAAAAATAAACTATTCATATAATGATAATTTGGTTCTTCTTCATATTTTAAATTTCTAACATAAATTAAAAATTCTTTAATTTGAATAGGTAATCCTTTACATAATTCTTCTTCAGTAATTTCTTTTTTTTTTTTCTAAAATTTTTGAATATTTATTATTTTTATTTTTTAATAATAATGATTGCCAAGGTAAATTACCTTTTAATAAATAAATAATAACATAACCAACACTTTCTAAATCATCTCTTCTTGATTGTTCATAACCTTCAAGTGCATATCTACTAGCATATCTTGCAGTACCAGTTAATTTTTTTTTTTTAATTAAAGGATTTTGAATTAAAGTATTAGGATCACGATATCTTTTAGATAATCCAAAATCAATAATAAATAATTTATTCTTATTTTCTTTTAATCCCATAGTAAAATTATCTGGTTTAATATCTCTATGAATAAAATTTTTATTATGAATAGATTTTAAAATATTAATCATTTGAATTGTTAACATTGAAACAGTTTTTAATGACATTCTTTTCTTTGGTAATTTATTTAATATCATTTCTAATGATTGACCCAATAATTGCATTATTAAAATATTATATTGTAAATAAGCAGTAAATGTTATAATTTGAGGTACTCCATCTATAATTTATATATTTTTATTATTTATTATTATTTACTTCCCTGAATTAATTGCATTATTTCTGCTTCTGTTTTTAATAATGAACATCCCTTTCTTTTCTTTTCTATTTTTATTGCATAATTTTGATTATCACATTCGGCTTTGTAAATATTACCAAATGCACCTTCTCCTATTTTTTTTATTAAAAGATATTTTTCTAAAATTAATTGTCCTGGTAAAAGTTCTAGTTTTATTTTATTTATCTTATCCATTTTTTTTATTAATTAAATGTTTATTTTTTTGATTTTTATCAAAATTTTTTTCTATATTTATAATAATATAATATTTTTATTAATTTAAATATTAAATATATTTTATTTATTAGGTTTAATGGAAAAAAATGAAAATGAAACATTTTTAAATAAAAATGAAAAAATTGAAGGATTAGTCCAACCAATAAGTAAAAAACAATTGAAAAGAATGAAAGAGAGAGAAGAATGGAATAAAAAGAAAAAAGAAATAAAAAAGAAAAGAAAAGAAAGAAAAAAAGAAAAGAAAAAAAAAGAAAGAGAAGAAAAAGAAAAGAATTTAAAAGAACATCCAGAATTAGCTATTGAAGAAAAAAAAATATATAATAAACCAAGAAAAGAGAGAAATGAAGAATTTATAAATAAATCAAAAAATGGAATTAAAATAATAATTGATTGTGATTTTGAGAATTTAATGAATGAAAAATCAAATATAAGTATGTGTAGACAAATATCAGAAATCTATAGTATAAATAGACATAGTAAAAACCCATTTAATCTAATTTTATATAATGTTGGTGATTTTTTATTAAATAATCTCCAAAAAAATTCATTTGAAAAATGGTTAGGAATTAAAGTATATAAAAAAGGAGAATTTGAATCTTTTGATAATTTTATAAAAGAAGTTTTATATAAAGATTGTAAAAATTTAGAAGAAGAAAAGAAAAAAATATATTATTTATCAGCAGATTCAGAAAATACTATAAATGAATTAGATTCAAATAATGTATATATAATTGGAGGAATTGTTGATAGAAATAAATATAAAGGTTTATCTTATAATAAAGCAAAAGAATTAAAAATAAATCATGGTAAATTTCCAATTGGGGAATTTTTACAATTACATAGTTCAAAAGTTTTAACTACAAATCATACTTTTGCTATTTTAGATAAATTTAATACAAATCATGATTGGAAAGAAGCTTTTATGTCTATAATTCCAAAAAGAAAATTAGATGAAGGAAATGAAGAAAATGAAAATGATGAATAAATTAAAAAATAAATTTAATTAATATATATATTTACTTATAATATTTTTTAAACATTTTTATTTAAAAAAATAATTATTATTACCTACTATAAATAAAAAATATAAAATTTTAATAACTATATTCTAAATCTTTTTTAATTTTAAAAAAAGGACTATTTGATGAATTTTTTAAATTTCTATAACTATAGATATTATTTTTATCTTTCTTATAAAAAAATTTATGTGTTTTATAAGAAGGAGAACAAAGTGAATTTATTCTAGAAGAATTATTTGATAAAAAAACTAAATCTTCAGGTGAAAAAACTCTCTGATAAATTTCCTCTATATTTTTATATTTACCATTATCTAATATTCTTTCTGCACTTTTTCTCATTTCCATTTTTTTTATTCTCATTTCATCTTTTATTTTTTTTGTTTTTTCAATTAATATACATTTTTTTTTTTTCATTTCATTAATTTTTATAGTTTTGTTTTTCATATTTTTCAATTTTAAATAATTTTTATACTTAGTTTGATTTTCAATTTCTTTTAATTGATTATTAAAAAAATCTTCTTTAACATAATTTTGAAATTTTTTTCTTTCAAATTCTCTAGCACTATATTCTCTTTGTAATTGAACTCTTTTATCAATCTTTTTAAATTGAAATATTACTCTTTTTTTCCATTCTTCATATAAATTTTCATTTCTTTGTTTTGTATCTGCATTTCTTCTTTCATATTCATCTCTTTTATTATGTTGTTCTTTTATTATTCTTTCTTTTTCTTTTTTTTGATATTCTTGTGCATTTTTTATATTTTTTTGTTTTTCATCATATTTATCTTTTTTTTCTTTTATTATTTCTTCATTTTTTAAATGAACTATTATATATTTTTCATCTCTTAATTTTGATTGATTTTTATATTTTTCATCATTTATTTTACGCCTATATTCAATTTTTTTTAATCTTTCTTTATTTTTTTTATCAATTGATATTTGATTTTTTTCTTTTAATTCTTGTTTAATTTTATATTTAAAATCCATTTTCATTTTAAATTCTTTTTCATCTTTTTGCCATTGTTATTTCCTTTTTAAATCTTCTATATCTAATTGTCTTTTTCTTTCTTCTTCAATTTTTTCTTCTTCTATTTGTTTTTTTATTATTTCATTATATTCTTTTTCTTTTCTTTTTAATTCTCTTTTTTCTCTTTCTAAATTATCATAATCTCTTTGTCTATCTTCTACAACTTTTCTATCTTTTTCAATTTTCTTTTGAATGTTTATTTTTTCTTCTTTTTCAATTTCTTTGTTTAACATATTTTGTTTTTTTAATGATTGTTGCCTTCTTTTAAATTCACTATCAATTAAATTTTTTATCTCTTGTAAATTTTGTCTTTTTAATAAATTTAAATTATCTAATTCTCTTTCAAAAGCTGAATTATTTCTTTTTATTTTTCTAAAAGAATTTGTTATGAATGAACGTTGAAATAATTGTTCTTCATTTAATTTATCATTATTATTCTTTTTTATTAATTTTTCTCTCATTTTAATTGCTTTATCTATTTTACTTTTCCTAATTTCTTCAAAATGTTCATAATGTTTATTTCTAGCATCTTCTGATAATGAAAATAATTCAAAATGTTCTTTAAAATATTCATTTTTTGGAACAAAATATAATTGATTTTCTTCTATTCCTAGAAGTAATAATGCTGACTTGGAATGAGGACTAAATTTTTTATTTTGATTAAGTTTTACCTATTTAATTTAGAATTTCTATTTGAAAAATCAATATTAAGAAGATTAATTTTTTCTTTAAAATGTCGATTTATAGCATTATTTGACATTATCAGAAAATTACAAAAAGAATTAATAAATATTATATATTAAAAAATTAGATAGATGAAATAATTAAAAAATTAATTTCTAATTATTAATAATTTAAATTATTCCTGAAATAATCAATAATAAAAATAGAAAAAAAGGCCCGCCTTCGCGAACAGTTTCTGATTTCTAACTGTAAGATTATGCATGAGTTTGATGTACCTTTTTTGTCTCATTTACAACTACTTATTAATTATAATATGATTATATAAAAAGAATAAATTTTTCAATCTTTAAAATTTTCATTAACAAAAAAAAATTAATAAACAATAAAAAAAATTAAAAAATTAATCAATTTTATATAAGAAGTAAATGGGAATTTGTTCTCCTATAAAAAAAACTCCTTCACAAAGACAATTAAAAGACACAACATTAAGTATAAACCAAACATCAGAAAAAAACATAAACAGTAATATTCAATCATTAACAAAAAAAGAAAGTCCTATAAAAATATATAATCGTTTAAGTGAAAAAACAAAATTTGACGATGTAAACAAATTTATAAAAATAAAAGATATATTTTTAGGAAGAGGAGTATCAGGAATAGTAAGAGAAGGAATTGATTCAAAAGGAGAAAATTTTGCAATAAAAAGTATATGGAAAAATGACGTATCAAAAAATATTTATTTTAAAAGAGAAGTAAACATAACATTAGAATTAATTCATGAAAATATAATAAAATGTTATGAAATATATGAAGATAATAATTCTCTTCATTTTATTCTTGAATTATGTCAAGGAGGAGATTTATTTGATCATATAATTCATAGTCCAAATCAGAAATTAAGTGAAGAAGAATCAATTGATATTTTACACCAAATATTAAAATCATTAATATATTTACATGAAGAATTAAAAATAATTCATAGAGATATTAAACCAGAAAATTTTTTGATTAAAAATGAAAATGGTAAAAATATAATTAAATTAACTGATTTTGGTTTTAGTGATTATATACCTAAAGATAATAATGGAAGATTTACTGAACAAATTGGTACTCCACAATATGCAGCACCTGAAATTTATGAAGGGAAAAATTATAATACTAAAGTTGATTTATGGTCTGTTGGTGTTGTTTTATATAATATGGTTAATGGTACACAACCTTTTTCAGGTAATCAAAATCAAAATGATACAATTATGGATGAAGTTCTTCATAAAAAAATTAATTTTAATGGATTTAAAAATCCACAATTAAAAAATTTAGCTATGCATTTATTAGAAAGAGATCCTGATAAAAGAGTAAATGCAATTCAAGCTTTTAGTGAATTACAATTAATTAAAGAAAGTGATGAAAGTTGTCAAACTATTCCTTCTAATTTTAATCCTGATATTAAGAAAGTTATGTTTATTTTAAATAATGATGTTGCTACTTTGAAAGATTTAAGAACTTTTTATATTACTTATATTGAATCTGAAAATTTAACTAAATTATATATGAATTTTCATAAAAATAAAAATTTCAAAACTCATGAAGATGATCATAAATTAAAAGAAGGGAGAATATATGTTGATGCTCAATTTTTAATAAATGAAACTTTAAAACATGAAAAATATGTTAATGATGATTTTAAAAATGAAATAGAAAAGTTTATAAAAGAAAAAGGAGAAGAAAAGTTAAAAAGACAATTAATAGATGTTACTAAATTTTTCCATGTATCAATTGAAGCTAAAAAGTTTATTCAAAAACAAAGAATTTATAATGAATTTAAAAATTTAGATAAAGATAATAAAGGTTATTTAACAAAAGATGAAATATTTAAATTAGTAACAGATAAAACAAAATTAAATGATTTTCCTCATATTCATGAAGATGAAAAAATTGATTTTGGAAAATTTTATAATTATTATATTATATATAATAAAATAAAAGTTCCTACTTTAGGGATAGAAATGAAAAGAGTAATTTCTTTAACTGATAATTGAATAGATAAAGAATCGTTTTATAAATTGCTTAATTTAATTTTGTTTATATATAATTGCTTATAAATTATTATATCACCATATAATGATTGTGATATTCCTTTTTTAAATAATGTTTTAAAAAAATAATAAATTTATTCAACACAAAAAAATTATTTATTTTTATTTTATTTAATTTAATACAAAGAATATGAATTTTGCATTCTCGAAGGAGAAAAACTTTTCATAACATTATTATAATTTGCAATTTCTTCCATTTCTTTATTTAATATTTGTTTTTGTTCATTTACAAGTTCACATAATCTATCAGTTCTATCTACTATATCATATGATTTATTATCTTCTTCAACAATTCTTTCTAATTCTTCAGTTAATTTTTGAGTTTGTTCTGTTAAAGTAATAATATGACTTTTATATTTTTCAATATCACCAGACATTTTATTTTTTGTATTATTTGCTTGATCCAAATTCATTTTAAGTGAATCATTAATTAAAGATAATTTATGTAAATTATCTTCTTTTTCTCTATTAATTCCTTGTAATTTATGATTATTTTTTTCTGCTTCCATTCTAATTGCTCTTTCTTTTTCATATTCATTTCTAATATTATTCAAATCACTTTTTTCTTTATTATTTTTATTATTCATATCATTAAAATCATTTTCAATTTGTACTATTGTTTGATTTGCCATATCTAATTGTTTTTGAATTGCTTCTAAACTATTTTCTCTATTTGCTAATTTATCTTTTAAATTTTGATTTTCACAACATACATTATTTAATTCTCTTTGATTATTTGATAATTCACATGATTTTTGATTTAATAATGTACCCAAATCTCTTGATTGTAATTCTAAATTATCTAATTCTCTATTTAAATTTTTTATATTTTCTTGATTTTCTTGTTGATTATTACATAAAACTTTTATTTGATTTTCTCCATTATTTTTCTCTTCCGTCATTTGATTTATCAAATTTTCATTTTGATTTACTTGTAATATTAAATTATCATTTTGTGTTTTTTGGCCTTCTAAATTTTTAAATAAATTATTATTATCTGCAAATAATTTTTGATTCATTGAATTTTTATCATTTAATTCATTTGATAATGAATTACTTTGTCCACGTAATTCATCTAAATTTTTATTAAAAGACTCTGATTTTTGTTTTAATTCATATTCAAGTCTCATTTTTGCTTCATTCATTAATTGAAATTCATTTTGTAATTTTTTAAATTTATTTAATAAATCACAATATGCTTTTTCATTTTCATCTAATTGAAATATTTTACTTTTTAAATGAGATATTAACATTTCTTTTTCATTAGATGAAGAGCAATTATTCATTTGAAATAAGGGTTGGTTACTATAATTCATTTTTTTAATGTGAAATTTAATTAATTTTGATGAAAAATAACATACTTTTTTTAACTTGAATTAAAACAAAATAAAAAAAAATTACCCAAAAAAAAAAAAATTAAAAAAAAAAGAAAAAAAATAATAAAATATCTAAAATAACTAAATAAAATATATAAAATGTAAAAA
>JAEEGK010031157.1_pt1 | contig 10527 bp, 8 predicted proteins | sample 8958771 | NCBI WGS metagenome assembly JAEEGK01 (sample SAMN16246547, study PRJNA631951) | gut metagenome | biome: gut microbiome; feature: rumen; material: SC-attached | host: Bos | place: Iran: Karaj | collected 2018-10 | reverse complement strand
CACACGATTGTCCACACGATTGTCCACACGATTGGTAGCCCTCACGGACCACCCTTTGTGATGTCGCGCCCTTGGCGCTCGATGCGGCGATTGAATTATATTTTTTTGATTCGACAATTGCATTCCGTTTTCGCATAATTCCATTCCGATTAGCGCCAACGGCGCGACAACGCCAAGGGTAGTCCGTGAGGGCTACCATACGTGCGACGTCAATCCGCACATCAATATTTTTTTCAATCCCAAACATACCTCTCATCATAATTTATTTTATATATTTGACAATATCTCCTAAATTCGGTTTGATAATCTTCTTTTTGATGATGCTCGCGTTGATTGTCGATATATTTTCGGACGGCTTCTACGTTGGATTGCGCCACCGAAAATGCCGCATAACCGTCCTGCCAATCAAAATCAAAAACCTCTTTTTCGCTGCGAATCCATTTGGACGAATTGGATTTTATCTTGTTGACGGCGGCGGACAACGCCATTGTACGCGAAAGTTCAAAGAGAATATGCACGTGATTTTCTATGCCACCAACCACCACCGTCTGACAACCAATGCCATTGACAACGCCACCAATATAATGGAAAAATCCTCCCAACGAATCCGTCGGAATCAAATCTTGCCGTCTTTTGGTGCTGAACACCAAATGGATATAATTTTTACAGAGCGACTGTGGCATAATCTTTTTTCATTTATTCATCTCCAACATCTCCTCTATTATCGTCCTATTGTTCTCCAAGCGGGGAATTTTGTTTTGACCGCCGACGCGGCCCTTGCTGCGGAGCCAATCTTCAAAGAGGTTTTCGCGGGCGATGGTGATTTCGGGGGCGGTGAGCGAAAGATCCTTGTAACGCTTGGCGTCGTAATCGGAGTTCAGGCGGCGGAGTTCAAAATCGAGGGTGCTTGCAAATGCCTTGATGTCGTTGGGCTGCACATTAAACTCTATCAACCACTGATGACAACCGCGCTTGTTGGTCTGCATATAGACCGGGGCGGCGGTGTAGTCGCGGATGTCGGCACCTGTGGCGTTGCAGGCGGCGCGGATGGCGCGGGAGGCGTTGTCTTCCACCAACTCCTCGCCAAAAGCGTTGATAAAATGCTTAGTGCGACCCGTGATGCGGATTTTGTAGGGGCGGACGGACGTAAACTCCACCGTGTCGCCAATGATGTAACGCCACAGACCGCCGTTGGTGCTGATTACCATAGCATAATTGACACCCGTCTTGACCTCGCACAACGGAATTGCTGCGCGGTCGGCGTTGTTGAAATCCGACATCGGGATAAATTCGTAATAAATCCCATTGTCCAACATCAGGAGCATATCGTCCGTCTGTTGGTCGTTTTGGAACGCAAAGAAACCCTCCGAGGCGTTGTAAGTTTCGAGATAAGTCATCTTGTCGGAGGGGATAAGTTTTTCATATTGAGCGCGGTACGGCTTAAAACTTACTCCGCCGTGCATAAAGAGGCACAGATTGGGCCATACCTCAGTAATATTGTTTTTGCCGGTGATTTCGAGGATTTTGCGCAACAGCACCAACGTCCACGACGGCACGCCCGACATAGACGTAACATCCTCCTTACAGACCGCCTGAGCCATAGCCTCGATTTTCTTGTCCCAATTCTCCATCAGGGCGATGGAAATATCGGGCGTCCTGTGTCCGCGCACCCAACGCGGGAGGTTGCTAATCAAGACCGCCGAAAGGTCGCCGCAAAAAGCCTCGCTGCCCATCCTGTTTACCTGACGCGAACCGCCAATGACCAACGCCTTGCCGGTGAACGCCTTGGTGTCGGGGAAACTCCTCAGATACACCGCCAACACGTCCTCGCCGCCCGCAAAATGGCATTTGCGGAGGCTTTCGTCGGTGATGGGGATATATTTGGAGCGGTCGTCGGTGGTGCCGCTACTCATTGCAAACCACCGCGTCTTGGTGGGCCAAAGTACATTGTCTTCGCCCTGAGCCACACGCATAATGTATGGTTTGAGCGTTTCGTAGGGGTTGAGCGGCACACGGGCGGCAAATTCGGAAGGCCCCACCTTCAATATTTCGTCAAAGCCATACTGACGGCCAAATTCGGTCTTGACCGCCTTCTTGACCAAGGTGCTGAAAACCTTGAACTGAGTCTCGTCCGGGTATTTCAGGTAGAGATCAGTCCTATTGAGGTTGCCCCGCAGGTACAGGGAAGTTAATGTGTTGACAAGAGACATTTTCGCTTAGTCCTTTTGGTAAAAACTGCGCAAAATTAAACATTTTTTACATAATAACAACAAAAAATCAGTTGCTATTGTTGCTCTCGTCCTTGTCGGGGAAATAAGCGTCGCCCACGACGGCAGTCTTGACGGGTTTTGACACCTCGATTGTTATCTCCCTGACGCCGCCGCCCCATACAAGCGCGTCGCGGTGTTCGCGAGCCACAGAGCCGTCCTCAAAACTTACCAACAAATCCACCGGCACCATCAGCCTGCCGAGGTTGCGGACAGTTACCTTGTTGCCCTCCACCTTCTCCACGGCGAGGTCGGCGTAATCGTCGGTGTACATCCACGAATGGAAAAACTCCTTCAAATCCTTGCCCGACACCGTGCTGCACAGATTGTAAAAATCGAACGGATGCGGATGCTTGCCCGCCCACGTCTGCACAAATTCGCGCAATATTTTGGTCATAACATCCTTGCCAACAGCGTCTTCGAGCACCGTGTACATAGTTTGCGGCTTGTAATAGGAATTAACGGTATATACCAACAGATTGGCCTGCGAATACGACGGAGTCGCCACCGGCACATTGTCGTCGCTGCACATCACATAACCCGTGAAATAATAGGCGTCGTGGATGATGTCCTTGCTCTTAAAATTCTCATTCTGAAAATATTGCGGAACATACTGCGTCAATCCCTCGTCCATAAAGGCAAACCTGTTTTGATACATGCCGGTAATGAACGGGAAATACGAGTGCGTAACCTCGTGCGACGTTGTGAAGAAGTCGGAATCATAGTCGTTGTCAAAATCCTCGTTAATCATCATCGGAAACTCCATGCCGCCGCTGCCTTGGAACACGGTCATGTGCGCATACGGGTAAGGCACGCCCGGACGCTGTGTGCTGAGGTATTCGAGGGTCTTTTTGGAGGTAACGGGTGCCGTGTTCTTAAAACCGTCGTCCTTATACACCGCCGATACGAATGTCCTCGGCTTGCCTTTCCTGATTGGCGTGGACAACCCCGCCCAACCCATCTCTTTGCTGCAAGCAAACACAAAGTCGGGAACAGAATCAGCCTTAAAATGCCACGTATTGACCTCGTTTTTGAGAGCCTTGCCCGCGCCGCCCGGAGCGAAGAGGGTAACAAGTTCGTTGGACGCCATCGCCTTGTTGTATTTGAGCATAAAATCCTTGGTGAAAACGCTGTTTGGGTCGGCGAGTTGCCCCGTCGCCCACGTTACCATACGACCGCCAATTTTGAGGTTCACATCATAATTGGCAAATTCCAACAGAAACTCCTCGTTGCCCGAATGGTCTATCGCATCCCAACCGTAAATATCATCATACACAGCCACTTGCGGATACCAATAGGGGATGAACCATGAATTGTCGTAATATTTGCCGCCACGGTGGTGTGTGTTGGCTGCAATCCTGTTGCGCCACTTGACGCGGATAGTGGTCTTGTCGCCGGGCGAGAGTGCTTTTGGAAGTTTAACAACGAGTTTTGTGTCTTCAACGCCGAACCCCGCATTGTCCTCCGATGCGCCGTCAACAATGGCAACCTCCAAAATTTCCATGCCTTCGTCGGTGATGTCTTCGGGCTTGCAGTTGCGGGTGCGCGAAATGCCTTTCTTATAGAGGTTTCGGTAGAGGTTGAACACCACGCTGTACGTATTTCTGCCCGGCATATTATAATGGAAGGTAACTATTTCGTCGCCCTCCAACATCTGCGTCTCGGGGTCGAACGAAGCGTCAATCTTGTACTCCACAAAATTGTTTTTGTACTTCGCGCCGGGCTTGCCGGTCTCGGTGCGCGTGCCTTTGAGCAATGCTGTCTCAAACTCGCTACTCCTGTACTGAGCGATTGCCGTGCTATACATCAGCAATGCTAATAATATTATTGGAAATGATTTCATAATGCGTTGTTTATATTGCGGCTGAAATTGTTTTATGCGTATGAGTACATTTTAATTTTTTCAAACTCCGTTTTGTGCTTGCTGTTTTCCTCTTCCAAGTCATAAAGGTTTTGAAGATTAAGCCAAAACTCTGACGTCGTACCGAAAAATCTTGACAAGCGTATTGCAATCCCTGCGGTAATGGACGCTTTACCCATGATTATTTTGTTGATTACGGATTCGGGGATTTCAGTCAAATTCGACAACAAATCAACAGAAACGTTCATTGGGAGAAGAAACTCCTCCTTCAACACATCTCCGGGATGGACGTTGGGCAGTTTGTTAGTGGTAGTCGGTGATTTCAACATTTTTTGCTCCTCCATTTTCAAATTGAAAAATAATTCTCCATTGGTCGTTTATTCGGATTGACCAAAATCCGTCCAAGTCATCATAAAGAGATTCAAGGCGATTGCCGGGCGGAATCCTTAAATCGCGAACTTGCTTAGCGGCTGCAATCATACGCAACTTGCGCCGTGCAACGTTTTGGATTGTCGGCGGCAATTTTTTTGACTGTGTGCCATTGTATATCAGTTCGGTTTCCTTATCTCCAAATGTCTCTATCATAGCACTTGTTTTAATGCAAAAATATACCTTTATTTATTGCCAAACAAATTTTTCTTCAAAAAAAAATCAGTTGCACACAATAGATTATGTGTCGGCTGAATTATATTACTTATTTGAACAAATATTGCGCAAATTCATGCAGCGACTTGCGCCATACCTGCCACTCGTGATCGCCGGGGTATGAATTGAAGCGGACATCTACGCCGCCGTCCTGCATTTTTTTGACGATGTTGCGGGTGTATTCGATGCGCGGGTCTTGCTCGCCGCAGGTGAGGAAAAACACATCAAATTTTTTGTTGAAATTTTTGGTGTCGGTCAACATTCCCGGCACTTCTTTTTCGAGGTCAAAATTTGCCGCGCCCCTTATGCCGCCAAACATTCCCGTGGAGAAAACTCCCACATTTGCAAACACTTCGGGGTCGCGCAGTCCGATGTAGAAAGACTGTCCGCCGCCCATCGACAAGCCACACATTGCGCGGGAATTGCGGTCTTTTTTCACACGGTAATTCTTTTCCACAAACGGTATCACATTGTCAATCAACTCGCTGCGGAAGGTCTGCATACCGTCCCAACTATATCCCGCGCCAAATCCCATGCCGCCGCTTCGCGCACGGACGTTACTGTTGGAACTAACAACAATCATCGGCACAGCCTTGCCCGAGGCAATTAGATTGTCAAGGATGTTGGCGGTGCGTCCTTGCTCCATCCATCCGCGATGGTCCTCGCCGCCGCCGTGCTGAATATACACAACGGGGTAAGATTGTTTGCTTTCGTTGTATCCCGCAGGCGTATAGACCATCAGCGGTCGCCATGCCTCCTCCACTTTGGAGTAATAATTGACGGTGCGCACCTCGCCGTGTGGCACGTCGTGCACCTCAAAATCGTCCGTGCCAGCCTCCTTGATGTCTATTGCCGTAGTCCACCTACTGCATCCAAAAAACGGCTGACTTGCAGGATCGTTCACCGACACGCCGTCCACCACCAACGAATAATAATGGAATCCTGGCACTTGCGGCTTTGTGGTAATAGTCCACACGCCGTCGTTATTCCGTTGCATATCATACTTGACACCGCAAATATCCACCTGCACCTTTTGAGCCTCTGGTGCATTGATGCTAAACATCACGCTATTATCTTGAAGCACACGTGGATACGAATTGCGATTGACATTAGTAACTGGGGAATACGAGCCATCGGGGAAGGTCTCAGGGCGGAATCCCTGCGCTGAAATCTGATTGCACATTGCCGCCGAAATGATGGCTGCAAGGATGAGTTTTTTGATGCTTTTCATAATAATTTAGGTGATTATAATGATTTAGTAGTTAGCACAAAGGTAATTATTTTATTTTGAAACGCCACGAAAAAAATAAATAATTTGGAAAAAATCCCCACATTTTATTTTGCCGTATGTTAAAAATGTCTTAAATTGCGGCACTAATTTTTATCACAACTAAATTCTTAACCAATTATGCAAGACATATCATCATTACTATGGATAGTGCCGGTGTCGTCTGTCATCGCACTATTGTTTGCCTGGCTATTCTACAAGAAGATGATAGCGGCAAACGAAGGCAACCCACGGATGGTGGAGATTGCCGGTTATGTCCGCGAGGGCGCGATGGCGTACCTCAAACGGCAGTACAAAGTAGTTATCAAAGTGTTCATAGTGCTTGCCGTGCTTCTGCTCGGATTGGCGTACATGGGCGTTCAAAACCCCTTTGTGCCGATTGCGTTCCTGACGGGCGGATTTTTCAGCGGCTTGTGCGGCTTCCTCGGCATGAAGACCGCCACCAACGCCTCCTCGCGCACGGCTCAGGGCGCGAGCGAGAGCCTCAACCGTGGACTTCAAGTGGCGTTCCGCTCCGGCGCAGTGATGGGATTGGTGGTCGTTGGATTTGGCCTCTTGGACATCGCGCTGTGGTTCCTGTTGTTGAAGGAGGTGGTCTTCACCCCCGAAAATATGAAAGACGGCCTCGAAATCCTCGGTCTCACTTTCGTGCATCCCGGCACCACTGAGCATCAAAAACTCATCGAAATCACCGCCACAATGCTTACATTCGGTATGGGCGCATCTACCCAGGCACTCTTTGCACGTGTGGGCGGCGGCATCTACACCAAGGCTGCCGACGTTGGAGCCGACCTCGTGGGCAAGACCGAAGCTGGAATCCCCGAAGACGACCCCCGCAACCCCGCCACTATCGCCGACAATGTGGGCGACAATGTGGGCGACGTTGCTGGTATGGGTGCTGACTTGTACGAATCTTACTGCGGTTCAATACTCGCAACGGCTGCACTCGGCGCGGCACTCCCCGGCGTGGACGCTACGGGACAGAGCAACGCCGTAATCGCGCCGATGATTGTGGCAGCAGTGGGCATCATTCTCTCTATTGCGGGTATATTCTTGGTAAGAACCAAGGAGAGCGCAACTCAGAAAAACCTTCTACACGCCCTGCTACTCGGCACGGGCGGCAGCTCGGCGTTCATCCTGGCTGTCATCGCTTGTATGGCGGCATTGGGATGGATTTCTTGGGGCATCTTTGGCAGCGCAATCGCAGGTCTTGCGGCTGGCGTCATCATCGGTCAGGGTACGGAATATTACACCTCCGACGAATACAAGCCCACCAAAGGCATTGCAAATCAGGCTCAACAAGGCCCTGCAACTACAATTATCGATGGCATCGCTGTCGGAATGTTCTCTACGTGGTTGCCCGTTGTAACCATCGTTGCAGGCATCGTGATTGCATTTTGGAGTGCTGGCGGATTTGAGGCTGGCGGATTTGCAAAAGGCGTTTACGGCATCGGATTTGCCGCCGTCGGAATGTTGTCAACATTGGGCATCACCCTCGCAACCGACGCATTTGGTCCTATCGCCGACAATGCCGGTGGCAACGCCGAGATGAGCGGTCTCGATCCCGAAGTGCGCAAACGTACCGACGCCCTCGACGGCCTCGGCAACACCACCGCCGCCACAGGCAAGGGTTTTGCAATTGGTTCGGCTGCGCTCACAGCAATGGCTCTCCTCGCTGCATATATGGAGGAAATAAAAATGTGGATTGGCAAGACTCCCGACAAACTCGCCGACTTCCTCGCCGTTACAGGTGCAAAAGACCTCGCATCCGCAACTATGGACAATTTCATCCAGTATTTCCAACTCAACATCTTCAACCCGATGCTCCTCGGCGGCGTTTTCATTGGTGCAATGATGGCGTTTGTATTCTGCGCAATGACGATGAAAGCCGTTGGACGTGCCGCCGGAAAGATGGTGGAGGAAGTTCGCCGTCAATTCCGCGAAATCAAAGGCATCCTCGACGGCAAGGCTACTCCCGAATACGCCAAGTGTGTGGAAATCAGTACCGCCGGTGCTCAGAAGGAAATGGTGATTCCGTCAATAATTGCCATTGTGGTTCCCGTGGCGACAGGTTTGGTGCTCGGAGTTTCGGGCGTGATTGGTCTGTTGGTAGGCGGTCTCTCCGCCGGATTCACCCTCGCCGTAATGCTCAACAATGCTGGCGGCGCGTGGGACAATGCCAAGAAGTTTGTCGAGAAGGGCAACTACGGCGGCAAAGGCTCTGACACTCACAAGGCAGCGGTAATCGGCGACACCGTTGGCGACCCGTTCAAAGACACATCGGGACCTTCGCTCAACATCCTTATCAAATTGATGAGCATGGTTTCAGTGGTAGTGGCAGGCTTGACGCTCGTATTCTCGCTGTTCTAAGAGATTGACCATTATTATAATAAAAACGCACGGAATATTTGGAATGTTCCGTGCGTTTTTTTTTGTAGGGCTTCTGCCTTTCCTATTGTTTCATAATGTTAGAAACAAGATTTTTAGGATTGCGACGGCAATTCCAAAAATCGGTGTCTTCTTTTGCAAACCCATCTTCTAATTCGCGGAACATATCTTCACTTTCCTGACCGAGCCCAGCGGCAGAATCACGCTTGGATTGTTCTATCCGTGCATAAATATCTTCCTTCGTGTACGGCGGCAGCAATACTTGTTCTGAATGTATATTTGTTTTCATTGCAAATTACGTTTTGTTGTCAGATAGCGCAAAGATAGGATATTTTTATATGCCGTGCAATTTTTTTACAGTATTATTTGGCGATTAAGAACTATTTCTCTAATCCTTTCATTTTCAATCACCTAAAACTTTTTTCAAAAATTTCTGCAATTTTTCTTGCACAATTCAAACAAAATTCCCTATATTTGCCGTTGGATATTCGCGGCAACGAATACAGCCGATGGAGATTCCAAGGACGTTTTTATTGACGTATCTTCTACTCGTCACAAACTTCGCAAAAGTTACCTCCGTAGAGAAACGGCAACGAGACGTTCACGTAGTACGCAAGTACGGGCATCATCGTATATTCTTTTTACGATGTGCCTTTTTATAGACGTGGACATTTGCGTTGCTTATCTCATGGAGGAAGGGCAATGCGAAGGCCCGTGACGAGTGGGGTAAGTGAATGAAATAAACTCCCACGTCTTTTCTTTTTGTTAATTCCGAGTTTTGGTGAGCGTTCGGCGGAGAAAAATAATTGGAAAATGAAGAAAATAATATTTGCCATATTAACAATGTTTATGGTTATAAACGCTGTTAATGGTCAAGACGAGTTATGTTTCACTAATGTCGGTAGTCGTTTTACAACTTCATTTGGATTTGGCTTCAATCGTGTTCCTAACCGTTCTTCTGAACCAACAATAGACTACTCCATTGATGCAATTAAGTGGAATCAAGTAAAGCGTGATGGCTCTTATGGTTATTACGAAGGTACAAATTATTTTGTTAATGTTTCAATGAAAACTCTTCCAAGAATGGAAGTTGGAGACGTGATATATTTACGTTCAAAAAATTTTAGCACGAATGCATATATGTTGTGGGGTGGTATGGAGAAAATCTTCATAAGTGGTGATTTCAACTCTATGCGATATCAGTACTGTCAAATAATGAATGTTGGAAGAAAAATTGATTATGGTCAATGGCATACTTTTTTTTATGGAGACATCCGATATAATAATAAAAATGCATTGAAAGATTATGTGTACGGCATAGATATGTCTTCGTATGATCCGGTTCATGATATGTTCGAGGATTGGCATAACTTATCATATATCCAAGTAGATTTTACATCTTGGGACAACCAAATAACTAATTGGGTCAAAGGAGTCGCTTCTCACGGCATATTTGTATGTCCACGAGATTTGGAAATAAAATACGGCGTTAATTATATTCCTGAAAAATGGAGAGTAGTATATTTGGATGAGTTAAAGAATATCCATATCCCGGAATCAATTCAAGATTACATAAAAACACGGTGGACAACTGGTATTGTTTCTGGTCAAAATATGTTGTTTTACCTAACCGATAGGACTAAGGAGGGGTATACACTCACATCTGTAACAGTAAAAGATGATAATAACAATACAATTTCAGTTCAACAAAATGGTAATGCCTATTCGTTCATAATGCCTGATTGCGATGTAACTATTAATGCCACATATACTCCAATAGAATATAAAATTACTTGTTCTGACTATGTTTCAACAGACAAGAGCAAAGCGACTGTCCTTGACAAAGTAAATATAACAGCGGTTGATAGGACATCCGATGGTTACGCATTAGAACAAGTGAAAATAAACGGTAAAATTTTCTATGATGCAAATTTCGAAATTAGCATTAGTGATTATATTACTGATCTTAACATAGAAGCAACCTATTCTACGATAGATTATACAATTACGACAACGGAAGAACGCACACACTATATTATGATTAATAGTGACATGTATATAGATGACAGTAGCGCTCT
>JAEEGK010031155.1_pt1 | contig 10527 bp, 5 predicted proteins | sample 8958771 | NCBI WGS metagenome assembly JAEEGK01 (sample SAMN16246547, study PRJNA631951) | gut metagenome | biome: gut microbiome; feature: rumen; material: SC-attached | host: Bos | place: Iran: Karaj | collected 2018-10 | reverse complement strand
CTTCTTTTTCTTCTTCTTTTTCTTCTTCTTTTTCTTCTTCTTTTTCTTCTTCTTTTTCTTCTTCTTTTTCTTCTTCTTTTTCTTCTTCTTTTTCTTCTTCTTTTTCTTCTTCTTTTTCTTCTTCTTTAATTTCCTCATTCTCCTTTATACCATTATCAATATTTATATTTTCTTCATTTTTAATTTTCACAATATTTTTATCCTCTTCTTCTTCATTCATTTCTTCAACAATTTCATCATCGGGTCTTTCTATTTTTTTTTCTTCAACATCAACAACACTTCCAAGTAAACTTTTTTCAATATTTTTCATTATTATTATATCACTATCATTAATATTTGAATTTATTATTTGTTTTTTTTTTTCTTTTTCATTATTATTAATTCTTTTCTTTTTTTCTTCATTATTAATAATAGTATTTTTGGAATATTCTTCTTTTTTTTTCATATATTCATTTTCTACTCTGTCAAAATCATCTTCATCTTCATCATCATATTTTTTTTTATTTTCAGCACCCATATTATTCATATAGTCTTCTACAATTTTATTTCTTTCACTTATTGATTGGTCTTTCATATCTAATTCTTCTTGATTCTTTTTATTTGAATTTTCACTTTTTATATCTTCATTATAATCTTCATTTGAGTTATAAGACATTTATATTTTTTTCTTTATATTATAATATTTTATATACCTTCTTGAAATTATAAAAATATACTTTGTTTTATATTATTATTGTATAGGAAAAAATAAAATATTATTTTAATTTAGAATTTATGAATTTAATATTCTTTTATTAATTTTAATTTATTTTATTTTATTTATATATTGTTTTTAATATTTATTTATTTTTATTTCTTCTTTTCCTTATATTTAAAAAAAGAATAATTGAATAATTAATTATAGAATATATTTTTTAAATGAATATATTTAAATTATAATACTTTTCAATATTTATTAATATTTAATTCAAATACAATTAAATTTAGCTTAAAGGAATAAAATTATCTTTTAAAATTTTATTTTTAATATCTAAAAATTCTTTCAATTCAATATTTTCACAAATTAAATTGTTCTTAACATTAACATAAGAACTTTTATCCAAAATAAAATTAAACAAATCAACAGAATCAATGTTATTATATTTAACTATAATTTTTTTTAAATTTCTTTCTAATAAATAATTAATATTATACTTAATAATAATTTGAAAGATAATTTCACATAAATCATATTTACAAATAGTTCCTCTAAATTTATATATTTTATCATAACTATCAATTCTACTTCCAGATTTTAAACCAATTGAAGGATCAATTTTTTGTATTGAAGAAGGAAAATAATAAAATGAAGAAAAAGGTTGACTATTTTTTTCAGTTTTATTTAAAATATTATTTTCTTCTAAAAATTTACTTATAAATATTACTTTTGGGTGATTTATTATATTATTATCATATTTTTTATTTCTTAAATTATAATTAATACTATTTATACATTGTTTTATATCATTTTCGTTTTCTTTTGAACTTATTATTATTGAATTTATAAATATTTTTTCCATGATTTGATTTAAATATTTCCCTTGATAACCTAAAATATTTTTTATCATTATTTTATCAGTACAAGATAATGAAAAAGATAAATAATCTTTTTTATAATCACTTCTAATTGATTTAGTTCTAAAATTATAATTCACACTATTATTTACATTTAATTTATTTTTTTCTTCATTATTGTTATAAAATATAATACATTCTGAAAGAGTTTTACTTCCGATTCTTTTGTTAATATTATTTTTATTAATTGAACAATCACCACAAGGAGTTGTTGAAATATATAAATGAAAATAAACATTTTTTTTTAATTTAATTTTATCATTCTTTGATATATCAAATATATTATAAAAAGAATCATAAATTTTAAATTGAGTTAATTCATCATTATTTAATAAATTATTTTTATTTTCTTTATCAATATTATAAATTAAACATTTACACAGAAAAAATTGAAAACATTTCAAAGTTAATATTTCACTATGACAATCAAAAATTTGAAATTTTCTATTATGATAATTTAAATTAGGTAAACTTTTAGTTCCATTAGAAAAACAAATTAATTTAAATTCTTTATCATTTTGCATTATTAAAGAAGATATTATAGTCCATTCATTTTTTTGAATTTTTGAATTCGATAAAAGAAAATTGTCATAAAAATCTTTTACAATATCAAAAATGAAATTCCCAAATTTACTATTATTATATTTATCCATTTTAAAAATGATAAAAATATAATTTTTAAAAATTAAATATAATATAAATGTGTTGAAATAAAATATCAGAAAAAAAAATAAATCTAACTTCTTTAAATAATAAAATAATATATTAAATTATATACAAAAAAGAAACAGTTTAATAAGTCGGGAAATGAATTTTATTTTATTTTCTTTTTTTTATTTTTTTAAATTCTATTTAGAGAAGAAAGATTTATTTAAATATTCTATGATAAGATTAGTGAATTTTTCATTTTATACAATTATTTATTTTTGATTTATCTCCAGATATTTTTTATAAATCTTATTTTATACATAAAAATTTGATTTAAAAATTCATTTAGTAATCCTTCAATTGTTTTTATCAACAAATTGAATTTAGATTTTTGTATTATATTATTCACTCAAAAATTTAATTATTTTTATTTGTTTGTAATTTTACCTTTTATTATTATAAAAAAGAAAAATTAAATTTATACTCCATTATCTATTATTAATAAAAATAAATGTTTAAAAAAGCTAAAATAAATTCAAGACTTAATATAAAAAAATTAAAAAAAGTTACCAAAAAGCTCCTTTTCTAAAGAAAGATCTAAGTCAATAAATGGAGGAAGAGCAAATAAAGAGGAGTTTGCATAATAAAAGGTGGAGGAATAACTACAGATGTAGGTTAGACTATAACACATGTTTGATGAAACAATACTGGATGAATTGGAGTTCTAGGAACTTGTACGAATGTTTGTCCAACTACTGGAGTGCTCATTAGTTGAGGCTATATTTTAGTAAATATATAACCATTCATTTTTTCATTTATTTTTTTTATATTTTTTTCTTTTATAATTTACTATTAAAATGTCTAAAAATGGAAATTTTAAAGAAATTACGGATAATACTTGTTTTGATGCTAAGTTAATAAATGATAATTCTTCAAGTAGAATTATTGCAAAAAATTTAGTATATATAATAGGTTTAAGTGAATCAATCGCAGATAAGAATATTTTAAGTAAATATGAATATCTTGGTCAATATGGTAAAATATTAAAAATAATAATAAATAAGAAAAAAGTATATAATAAAAATATTAAATATGGTCCAACATATAGTGCATATATAACATATAATGATCCTAAAGAAGCATCAATTGCAATATTATCAATTGATAAAATTATTGTTGATAATTATTTAATTAGAGCTAGTTTTGGAACTACAAAATATTGTCAATATTATTTAGAGAAGAATAAATGTATCAATAAAAATTGTGTTTATTTGCATAAAAAAGCTAATCCTGAAGAAATTATTAAAAAAGAAGATTTACATTGTAATAATTATTTTTATAATCAACAAATTTATGCTATTAAAATTGCTGATATTTATAGTGTTGAAGTTAAACAAAAATTAATGTTATATAAAAATAATAATTATAAAACTGTTTTTCCTTCTCCTTATTTAATTTATGATAATGAAATTGTTATTCAAAATGCACCTAAAAAATTAAAAATTAATAAATTATCTATTTCAAAGGAAGAAAAAAAAAGTGATAATGTTATTGAAAGAAATTTAATTAATTCTATTAAAATTAATGAATTAGAAACTTCAAATTCTACTAATTGTTTAACTTTAAGTAGTAGATCTAATGAAAATAATAATAATAATTTAAATAATAATAATAATAAATTAAATTTTATTAGAGAAAAATCAAGATTTGATTTTGTAAATAATAATAATAATAATGAAGTTGAAATTCCTGAATTTATTATTAAAATTTATGAATTCTCTTTTAAATATGATTATTTAATGAATATTTATCAAAGAAATAATCAAATAAAATGTAATGAACTTTTATTGTATAAAGAAGAATTAGATAAAATTAATTATAATAATAAAAACGAAATAAATTGGAGAAATTATATATTAGAAAATAGTTCTTAAAAATTTTAAATCCAAACCAATATGAAAATAATAATAATTGGTTTATGATTTAAATATTTAATATAGATAATTAAAAACTTTAAATTAAATACAATTGATATTATATTTTATGAATTATTAAAAAAAATATTTTTCAATAAACATAAATACAAAATATAAATCCAATATTAAACAAATTTTTCTTTTTTAATATTTTTATCCATAGAATTTATTAAAATAAATCAACAAAATATTTAAATTGAAAATTTATAATCAAAAACAAAAAAAATTAAAATCTACAGTAAATAGCAAAATAAATGAGTAGTTATTCTAAAAAGAACAGTATCAAAATTAAAAATGTAAATTTTTAATTTGTGATTTATCACTCATAAATTAATATACTTTTACTTAAAATTTGCTTTTTTCTTTTTAATACAAATTAAAATTTCCTAATTACAAATTAACTAAGATATAAAATATGGAAAATGATTAGTAACTAAATTATTTATTTATAATAATTTATTTTTTTTCCAATAATTTTACAAATTTAAATTTATTTTTAATTATATTAAAAAAATCATTAATATTAACCTTTTATATTAAATATTATATAAAAAGCAATGGGAAATGATGAAAAAAGCATTCAAAAATGAAATATTTATTCTAAATTTATATATAATTTATTTAGACAATTAAAAATAATAGTTTTCAAATATAATTTTTATATATATCAAGGTTAATAATATTTTAAATTATATTATTAAATTAGATATATTAATTAATTTTTGTTTTCTTTTTAATTGATTTATTAAAATTAATTGTAAAAAATAAAATGAATTCTGATAGAACTTTAAAGAGATTAGCACAAATGCAAAAAAGAAAAGAATCGTTAAATGAAATGAATCCTATGAATATAGAGAACAATAATATATTAGATAATAGTTTAAATAAAAAAAGTATAGATTTGAAAAATTTATCCGGTAATATTTTTGACAAAAATATTTATTCATCTTCAGAAAATCAAATAGAATTAAATTTATTATCTTTTGATATTGAAAATGATAATGAAATAAAAGAGGAAGAATCAGAGAAAAATAATGGTGATGAAAATATAAGTGAATTAGATTTCAATATTAATAATTCAATTAATTTTGAGAATGAAAATTCAACAAATAATAATAATAATAATGAAAATGAAGTTGAAGTTAATATATCAAATTTAGATTGTGATATTGATGGAGAAAATAATAATAATGAAATAGAAATAAATTATTCTTCAAATGAATTTGCTAAAAATTTTTTAAATTCAAATTCTAAATCTTTTATTTCATTTAATAATAATTTAGTTTTTAAAGCTGCAGTTCAAAAAGAAAAAAATACTCCTTCATATATTTTTGCTTTATGTCCTGAATTATTAAATAATAAAAATAAAGAAATTATTTCTGAAAATTATGCAGTAAAAGATACAATTAAAGAAGAAAATGAAAATGAAATTTCAAATCAAAAATCAATTAAATCAAATTATCAATTTAATAATAATTCTTATAATATGTTTGAAATAAATAATAATAATAATAATTTAAATAATAGTTTTATTCAAAATAATTTATCAATTGATTTATCTGATTTATTGATTAACGCAAATAAATCTTTATTAAAAAGAAAAACACATAATAAATCCAAAAGTTTTTATTCTGATTTTAATTCATATTCAAATTTAGAAAAAAAAATGAATAATAATAATAAAGATATAATAATTCATAATAAAACTTTATCAAATAATTTTAAAATTTCAAATAGAAGATTAAAATTATTAAGTATGTCTTCTAAAGGTTTTCATTCAAGACAAATTAGTTTAATGAATCCAATTGTTGAATTTAAATATAAAGGAAAAAAAAAAGAAATTACTAGTAAATATTATCATAAGTTTAGAATGAAATTAAGCAATTCTAATTTTGGATATGATAATTTTATTCATCATATGAAGAGTAAAACTTCTTTTTTTTCTCCTTCTGAAAATTTGATTAAAATATTTTAATCTTTTTAGCAACATGTATAAATTTTTATTTTTCTTTTTAAATTTTGATTTAATTTATATTTAGGTTATTTAGTAAAAACATTTAAAGCTATAAATAAAAAAATTGAGTGTATGATTATATATAAAGTTATAAATTATAAATTTAACATTATTAATTATTATAATAAAAACATATTTTCAATAAAATCTCGTAAATCAAAAAAAATGTATGAATAAAAATAAATTAAAAAAACATTTATTATTTATTATATATAAACACTTCTATAGATTTAATGTTGTTAAAAATAATGTAAAAGACTTATAAAATTTGAATATTTAGTTCTTATAATAATAAAAATAAAAATATGAGTAAATAATTTAAATATTTCAAAAACAATATTTTCTTTTTTTTGATTTTATTTCCTAAAATATTGTTTAAAAAAAATGAAAAAAAATAAAATATTTATAATAAAATTAATAAATGACAGATGCAGAGAAATATGACAATTATATTAAATTAGAAAAAATAGGAATAGGAGGTGGAGGAAATCCAATATATTTGGTAAAAGATTTAACATCTAACGAAACATTAGCTTTAAAAAAATTAATAATAAATAAAGATTGCCCTGAAGAAATGAACAGTTGTATGAATGAAATCCAAATATTTAAACAATTAAAGCATCCTTATTTATTAGAATATAAAGATTCATTCATAAGAAAAAATAAAATATGTATAGTAATGGAATATGCAGATGAAAAAGATTTAGAAACAAAAATAAAAAAATATAAAAGTGAAAATTCGAAAATTCCAGAAGATGAAATATGGAAATATTTACTTCAAATATTAAGTGGAATAAGTTATTTACATTCAAACAAAATAATACATAGAGACATAAAAAGTCAAAATATATTATTATCAAAAGGAAATGTGAAAATAGGAGATTTTGGAACTTCAAAAAAAATGGATAATACCAATGCATTTACAAATACTTCTTTAGGAACTCCTTATTATTTATCTCCTGAAATTTGTAAAGGTGAATCTTATAATTTTAAAAGTGATAATTGGATGATTGGTTGTGTCTTATTTCAATTAATGACTTTAGATTTACCTTTTAAAGGAATTAATTTACCTAATTTAATGAAAAGTATTATTAATGATAATGTTCCTAATATTAATATTAATTATAGTGATGAATTAAAAAATATTTGCTATAATTTATTAAAAAAAAAAATGAAGGAAAGAATTAGTATTAAAGATATTGTTAGTAAAAATTTTGTCAAGGAGAAAATTAAAAGTTTAAACATTTATTTTGATAATAATAATAATAATAATATTATGAATATTTCTAATTTTAATAATTATTATTTTTCAAGAAAAGAAACAGTAGAAGACAAATCAATAAATATTATAAATGATTTTAGTCCAATTGATTTAATTAGACAAAGCAAAAGTCATATTAATGAAAATAATAAAAAAAAAAAATTTAATGATAATTCTTTAACAATTCCTGAAATTTCAATAAATTATTCTAATTCAGATAATTTTACTGGTCCTGAAACTCCAAAAATTAAAGAAAAAGAAAAAGAAAGAAAAAAAAGTATTATATCTAATTATTCTCTTACTAAAAATATGTATTTAAATTATAATAATAATGTTAATAGAGGAGTTTCGCCTAATAAATTTAGTCTTAATAATCTTAAGAATGATTATTCTCATAGTCCTAATAAAAGAGACAAACAAATTGTTTTAGAAGGTTCTTTTGAAGAAGATGATGAAAAAATGAAAAAAAATAAGTTAAATAAATAATTTTTTTTGTTTAGAAAATTTAATTTCTATAATTATAATATTTTAATTATCTTTAATAAAAATATTTGAAGATTATTTTTAAGTTTTATTTAATAATTTTCTTCATACTATATTGATAAAAATATTTTTATTAAATATATTTTGATTTAGATTAGCTTTTTTGTATTTATATTTGTTGAATTTATGTTAATTAATGGTGGTTATTTTCATTTAAACTTCAATAACAATTTTTTAGGAATTTTCTTTAATTCGTTAATAACAACAATAATTTGTTTAAAATTCTAAGATTGAATAATCTTCTAATTATTTTTGTATAATTAAATATTTTTATTTAATTCTTTTTTATTTCATTTTTGACTACCTAAATTTATTAATCTAAATATTAATTTTTTTTGCATTTTTTTATAAATTTTCAATTAAATTTAATAAAAATTGAATAATATAGTTCTAATTCATTATAATTATTTTTATTTACTTAATTATAATATCTTTATTTAACTTTTGATTTATTTCCTTATAATTAATTATATTAAATTTAAAAAAATAAAAAAATTATGAAAATCTTTTTAATTTAAAAAATACTCTTTAAGATAATAATTAAAAAATGAATTTTTGTATTTTATATATTAAATTGGAATAATGAAATCATATTTAAGAATAGTAATATTGAAAAATAATAAAAAATGAAAATAAAATTTATATTTTTACTTTTTATTACTATTACATGTAGTAGATTTATAGAAAATAATTTAGAAGATGAAATACATAAAGATTTCTTAAATAAATGTATAATTAAATCAAAAAAATTAAAAGAAGATATTGAATCAATATATGGAAATATTAATATTGCCTTCCAATCAAATGATTATTGGGAAATAGTAAGTAATATAATAGATTATTATCCAGAAGATAATGAAGTATTAAATGAATGTTCTTCTAATATAAAAATAGAAGAAATTAATTTACAAAAAGGAGCATCAAGATCTAGTTCATCAAGATCATCAAGTTCATCAAGATCTAGTTCATCAAGATCTAGTTCATCAAGATCTAGTTCATCAAGATCTAGTTCATCAAGATCATCTAGTTCATCAAGATCATCTAGTTCATCAAGATCATCGAGTTCATCAAGATCTAGTTCATCAAGATCCGGTTCATCAAGATCATCAACTCCTAAATCAACTCCAAGAACTACTCCAAGAACCACTCCAAGAACCACTCCAAGAACTACACCAAAAACAACACCAAGAACAACTCCAAGAACCACTCCAAGAACCACTCCAAGAACGACTCCAAGAACTACACCAAGAACTACACCAAGAACCACTCCAAGAACCACTCCAAGAACTACACCAAAAACAACACCAAAACCACAACCAAGAACAACACCAAAACCACAACCAAAAACAACACCAAAAACAACACCAAAACCACAACCAAGAACAACACCAAAACCACAACCAAAAACTACACCAAAACCACAACCAAGAACAACACCAACACCTAAACCAAAAACTACACCAAAACCACAACCAAAAACAACACCAAGAACAACAATAACAACAAAAGAGACCAAAGAATCAAATCCTTTATATCAAAAAACAACAAAAACAACAACTTATGAAACGGGTAATGATAAATTCAAAGCAAAACTTACAACGGAAACAACAAAAAAAACAGGAATTAATCCTGTTGTAGAGGAATTATCAATTTCTAATGTGAAGCTCCCAAAAGGTAAAACTCCAATTGATATAGAATTTTCACATAAAGATGGAAATACAAAATTAGCAGCAGAAGTGACAGAAGGACTAGATGGTCCTATAGTAGATAAAAGAACATATAGAGCAGAAGTATTTACAGGAAATGATGGAACTGGTGTTGGAGTACAAGTAAAAGATACAAAAGGAATAGCACCAGATATTGGAATTGCAAAAGTTAAAGCAACACATAGTACATATGTTGGAGCAGAAGGAAAATATAAAGATGGTAGACTTTCAGCAAAAGCATATGCAGGTAAAGAGGCTGAAGCAGGAGCTAGTGTGGGGTTAGGTATACATGAGTATGGTGCTAAATTAAAAGGAGGCGCAGAAGCAGGAGTAGGTGCTTATGGTGATTTTAAAAAAAGAGAAGTTGGTGTTCAAGGAGAACTTAAAGTTGGAGGTAAAGTAGAAGTTGATGTTGGACCTTTTGTTCATGTTGTTGCTGATGCTGGTGTTGATGTTCAAGCTGAATTAGCTTATAATAAAAAAAGAGGTTTACATGGTGGAATTGGTGCTAATTTACATGCTGGTGTTGATGTCTATTTTGGACCCAAAAGAGAACAAAGCTTCGATGTTGGAAAAGTCAAAGAATATTATAATGGATTCTATGAAAAGAACCTTTATAATAATCAATTCATGAGAAAACTTAGTAAAAAGAATAATCATATGAGAAGAATTTCTTTTAATTATCATAGAGTATTTTAAAAAAAATAATTCTTAATAAGTTTTAAATAGTAGTTTGGGCAATATTGTTTTTTGATTATTTTTGTA
>JAEEGK010031152.1_pt1 | contig 10528 bp, 18 predicted proteins | sample 8958771 | NCBI WGS metagenome assembly JAEEGK01 (sample SAMN16246547, study PRJNA631951) | gut metagenome | biome: gut microbiome; feature: rumen; material: SC-attached | host: Bos | place: Iran: Karaj | collected 2018-10 | reverse complement strand
CCTGACATTGGAAGGCATTACCGGATATTCGCATGGAACGGCCGAGGAATCCATTGACTGACCCGGTATTATGGCAACACCGTAACAGCGGTAGTCTCCGCTACTTGTGAAATTCATGTACATGGCTTTCTCCTTTGTGGTCGCTTTTGTGTTTTCATGTCGCGGCGTCGATCGAATCACACCATCCGCTTGAGATCTTTTGCGCGCTAATTGAAGGTCCACTAGGCCCTTTGAACGCGACAATCTTGCCGCGTTCCACATACATCCTTTGTAATCTTTTGCTCTCCAAAACAGCACAGGCTTTATTGTACCCTATTTCAGGGTAGTTGGCAAGGGGGTTCGACAAGATCTGCTGCAGCACGCCCTGCCAAATCTGTTGTGCCACTTGTGGTGGCGTGTTTGAAGGCAGGCTGAGAGACGGTGGTGGCGCAAAGAAGTCCTTCATCCGAGGATCGTCAGCGACGATTGTCGTTGCGTCGAAAGGAATCCTGGCCTTGATGTCTGTCTCGATTTCCTTCCAGACATCCCACATGGCTTGCTCCAGAGGTGCCTGAGGATAGATTACCTTAAGCCCGATTTCCTTAGCTTCCCTTCTGCTGAGGGCATAGCCGTGGTTGAAATACTTCTTGTTCAGCCGATCGACAATCGCCTTTGCTTTTTTGTCATCCCTGTTCATGCGCTTTCGCGTCTGCAGCAGCTTGATGCCAAGCTGTACCGAGAGCTGAGAGCTCCTCGTCGCTATTCCGATCGGGATGGGGCCTGCCTCGGCGCAAAACAGCTTGAAGACCTCAAGCATGTTTGCCTGATCTGAGATGCCGACTTTGTTGCGCGCGAAGTCCAGGAATCCCTCCATGTCCTCTGAGCCGAAATGTATGGCCTCGATGTTCCCGTCCTTGCCTTTTCTCTGGGACTCGATCTGCGGGTCTATCGGGCCGAGGTTCGCGAACGGATGCATGATGATGTCGTCGGCGCCGAGCGCAAGAAGAGTCGCCGCGCTGTAGGCGGCATACGGGACAAGGACGCTTATCTCGTCAACCTTCTCCCGCAGCATCGAGATGGTGCGCCAAGCGACCATGGGGTCGCCTCCGCCACTCACGATCAAAAGATCGACCTTGTGGCAATCGGCAGGAAGGGCGGCGATCTGGTCGCATATCTCCGGTATGGCATCGTTCCCCATCTTTCCGCCGGCATTAAAACGAGGGCTGGTCGCATAGACAATAAGTGGCCTCTTGCGAATCGCCTCAATCTTATCATAAAGGGCAATTCTCGATTGGATGCTCATTTCCTATTCCTCTCTCCTGGTGTTTGTTCGATGGTGCTGCAGTGCGACGCTCACGCGCGCTTCCGCTTTCGCGCAGTTGCGCCGATGGTCACGCTGTTGCCGTTGCCGGAGATGATCGGCGAGTTCGCGCCGGTCGTCACCGCCGTGCCAGGCGCGGACGGCGATTCGAAGCCGAGCAGTTCATTGGGGGACGTATTGAGCAGTTGGCAGATTGCCAGCAGCTTCTCAATGTTTGGCTCTCGCGTTCCAAGCTCCCAGGTGTTGTAAGTGGGCTGAGAAACGCAAAGGGCTTTAGCCGCACTAACAGTAGTGTGGCCTCCGCGCTTTCTGATTTCGCGCAATCTGACTCCAAAAGCAGTACTCATAAAATTCTTACAATTTGTAATTGACGCGCCGTCTTACATTTAGTAAGATACGCGCCGTTGTGCGGCACAACAGGCTGCATGATACCAAAAACCATGAAAACCGACAAGAAAGGATACGCAAGAATGAGCGAAGCAGCGAAGGAGTGGGCGGCGTATGTTGCGGCCCGCAACGCGATCGAGACGGCGAAGGCGGCGCGTTTGGCGTCTCAGCCGGCCAATGGGAAGGAGGGGAAGTGATGAACGCGGAGTACATCATGCAGCAACTGCGCCGGATCGTTGGGGCGAACATGCGGCAGCTTCAGTCCGCCGATCTCGTGGCCAAGAATGAAGGCGGCACGAAGACGCGGCGCGGTGCCATCGCCATCGGCGAGCGGCACGCGATCCAGCGCATACTGGACGACATGTGCGTGACATTCGACATCGACCCGTGGAACTGCATGGGAGCGGAGGGGAAGTGATGAAGAAGAGCGTACGCGATCCAGTTCTGGCGATTCACCCGGAGTTCGCGGAGGCGATCTACGACGGGCGGAAGGACTGGGAGTTCCGGCTAGTTCCTCCGCCGGTTGACGATGTGGTGTTCATTTACGAGACGAGGCCGGTGTGCGCAGTCACGGGGGTGCTCCACTTTGCATACAAAATCGAAGGCGATCCGGCATGGGTGTGGGCTGTCGTCAAGGCTCTCAGGCTTTTCCATAGTGCTGAGCACAACAAGCCTGGTATCAGCAAGAAGCAGTTCGACGAATACACCAAGGGCAAGGAGAAGGTCGCCGCACTGCGGGTGCTCGCCGCGCTTAGATTTGCCAAGCCGATCACGCTCCTCGGCACACCTCCGCAGAACTGGTACTACATTTCGCGAGAGAAGTCGTTTCGGCCTGCCGACGGCTATACCCTCGCCGATCCGCGCCCAGAACCGCTTACGTCCGAGGAAGAACTTGCCGACACGATTGCGCGTCAGAAGGAGGCGGAGTGATGGAAACTATCCCCTACATCATCAATCTAACGCCGAAAGGCGCGGCGGCCATCATTGAGGGATTGGCCGATAAGTATGTGGAAGACCACGAGGACATGGGAGACGTTCGTTATGAGACCAATCGGCTTCGCGAAAGAACCATTGATCTCGAAGGAAGATTGCAACGGCTTGAGAAAGCGGCCGAGAAGGAGTCGGAGTGATGGACAAACTAATGGATTGGCTCTGGCCACTACTTCTCGGGCTGGTGGTTGTCGGCGCGCTCGTGCATGACTTCACCCAACACCTCGAAGCCGAGAGAGAGAAGGACAGGGCAAGGGAGACGGTGGAATTGTTCCGTCGCAGAGTTGATGAAATCGACCGCATGGTTGATGCGTTGGACAGGAGGATTGACGCGAATGAGAGTCTCCTTGACTCCGTGGTACAGAAAATCACTGCTGGAGGGAAGCGATGAACGACCTCTTCACACACACCATCTGCGAGAACGGGGACAGCGACATTCCGAGCTGGATGTTCTACTCCCTCTGCGCGCTGCCGTTCGTGCTCGTGCTGCTCGACTTCCTGGGGGCGCGATGAATCCGCCCGCCTCATGTGCCGAGCTGGCGCGTCGGCTGAAGCTTGACGCCGTGCCTCTTCACGGACGCACCTATCACGACATGCGCCTCGCCGCCGACCTGATCGAAGTCCTCACCAGTCCGCTGACGAACGCGGACGGCGCGCTCGAATTTCTCCTCGAAAGGAACCCCTCGTATTACCACGCCGAACAGGAGCCAGAACGATGAAGCGAACCAGGCACAAGGCACAAGGCACCAATCACCGCCGGTCGCCGCGCCCGAGCGCGAGCGGCTACAACGAGAGCGAGCTGGCGCGCGCGGTCGGCGTGTCGCCCTCGACCGTCCACCGCGTCCTCGCCGGCGAGCGCAAGCCGTCGGCGGCGCTTGCCCGCGCGCTGGTGCGGGCGGGCGTCTCCCCGAGGAGGATGCCATGACCGAGCAGGGCGAGCTGTTCCCCGAGCTCCTCCCTGCGGGCGCCGTGGCCGCGCCCCAGCACGAGGCGGCGTCCGTCCTTCTGGAGGGACTGCCCGACAAGGCCACAACCACCGTCCCGGAGGCGGCGGCGTTCCTGGGCGTGTCGAAAAGGCAGGTCGAGTACCTGGTCTCGGACGGCACGCTGCTCGCGGCGTACGCGAACCGTTCGGACGCGGCCGCGCGTCTCAATGCGCGCCCGATCGTCCGTTCCGCGCGTCCCTACGACGCGGCGCGAACCAAGTTTCTCACGCTGGAGGAGCTTCGACTGAAGCGCTCCAACGTGGGCCTGTAGACAACCAAACACCAAAACCGAAAAGGAGCCATCATGGCAACCAAGAAAATGAGAGCAGAGTCTTTCGGCAGCGTGGACGAGTTCCGCGCCGCCGTGAACCTGATCGCCGAGAAGATTCTGGCGATCCGCAAGGAGGAGCTGGCCCGCGACAAGGCGGTGCAGAAGATCCTCGACGAACGCAACGCCGTCATCGAGGCGCTGAAGACTGAGGCCGCCGGGCTGCTCGGCCTGTGCGACACCTACGCGAAGGACCACCGCGAGGAGGTGTTCCCGAAGGGCACGAAGACCGGCGAGACGGAGCTTTGCCAGTACTTCCTGCGCCTCGGCGCGCCGGCGCTGAAGCCGCTCAGCGGAAAGTGGAAGGAGTCGGACATCCTCGCGGCGGCGAAGGCCGATCCGGCGTGGAAGTCGTTCGTGCGCGTCAAGGAGTCGCTTGACAAGGACGCGGTGAAGGACGCCGCGTTCGACGACGCGGAGCTTGCGGCGCACGGTCTGCGGATCGCGCAGACGGAGCGTCTCACGGTCGAACCCAAGGTCGAGAACCTGTAAGAAGAAAGGATACCAAAAATCATGTCGAAGAATCAAGCGAAGAGCAAGGGCGTGAAGGGCGAAGTGGTGCCGGCCGAGGTAGTCACTCCCGTGGTCATGCCCGACGACAAGGCGATTGCCGCGCAGATCGCGGAGGATATCCGCAACGCGGAGCTGGGAGCGTTCTGCCGTGTGCGCGCGGGCGTGGGCCTGTGCAACTTCCGCGACATGAACGCCCACGGCATGTGGGAGGCGCGGATGATCGAGATGTTCCCGTCGAAGAGCCGCCGCACGCTCTTCCGGTACATGCAGCAGGGGCGGAAGTTCTGCGAGCAGGTGTCGCTCGACGCCGGGAAGGTGTACGACCGGATGATGCGCGTGGACGTGAAGGCGCTCCAGGAGATGGCCGCGCTTCCGGCCGAACAGCGCAAGGCGCTCCCCGTGCGCGGCGTCGCGAAGGCGGAGGCCGAGGGCAACCGCGTGATGAACGCGCTCGTGCTGATGGCCGCCGGAGAGAGGCCGGAGGCCGAGAAGCCGAAGGCGAAGCCGCTCACCGCCTCCGAGAAGGCCGCCGCGTGGCGCGACTACACGGCGTCCCTCGGCGAGAAGCTGCGCGACTGGGGCGACAACCCGCTCACGTGGAAGGCGCTGGAGACGGACGACCTCGAGAAGTTCCGCGCGGAGCTCGTGCTGGTGGTCGGCCTCCTGAAGGACGAGCTGCGCAGCCGCGAGGAGAACGCGGTCAAGTAGGAGATCGGCGGACCATGAAGATGACACTCGTCAACACGCCCGACTTCGCGATGCTGCCGGTGGAGGAGCGCAAGAGCGTCCTCGACTGGCAGGACGCGATGGAGGCGGTGGACCGTGCCGACTCGAAGTTCGCGGAGTGCCGCCGCCAGGCGACTCTCCATCCCGGCGTGAAGGGATGGAAGAGCCCGCGCGCGATCCAGAAGAAGTTCTACGCCTGGATTAACGCGGGGAAGTCCTGGACGGTTCTGGTGAACTGGGCGAAGGTTCCTCGGATGGCCGGGCCGCGCGACGACGCGCTCGGCAACGCGTACAAGGCGTACGCCGAGAGGAACCAGCGCTCGGGCCGCCAGGGACATGCGGCGCTCCTGCGCGACTTGAGGTCGGGCAAGCACATCGAGGGTGTCGGCACATGGGAGGACGTGTGGCGGGCGAAGTACCCGCGCGCCCCCCTGCCGATGAGGTGTCCGGCGGACTGGATCCCGCCGGGCTGGCACTACGAGAACCTGCAGCGCAAGTACCCGCTCTCGTCGTACGAGCGGGCGAACGCCACGCGGGGCGCGGTCGCGGCGCGTCAGTTCGCGCCGCCGGTTTACTCCACGCGGGTGGGGATGCCGGTGGGCGCGGAGTACCAGTTCGACGACATGTGGGACGACCTCGTGGTGTCCGTGCCGGGCGTGAACTCGAAGCTCGTGAGGCCGTTGCAGTTCCGCTGCATCGACCGTGCAAGCACCCATCTGGTGAGCTGGGGCGTGAAGCCGCAGATCCTCCGCGACGACCAGAGCCGCGAGGGACTCGGCAAGGCGCTCTTCAAGGCGACCGTGGCGGACGTACTGTGCAACCAGGGGTTCCGTCCGAAGGACGCCGGCGGCACGGTGTTCGTGATCGAGCACGGCACGGCGTCGCTGGACGACGCCGAGTGCGCCCTGGTGACGCGGCTCACGGACGGCGCGGTGACGTTCCGCCGGTCTGACGTGCTGGGCAAGCAGGTGAACGACGGCGTCTTCCCTGGGCAGGGGCACGGCAACTTCCGCGCCAAGGCGCTGCTGGAGAGCCTGCACCGTCTTCCGCACTTCGCGGCGGCGGCCCTGCCGGGTCAGGTGGGGTCCGTCTCGCAGCACGGCATGGGCGTGGAGAGCCTGTACGGTCTGGAGAAGTACGCGAACCGGCTGTTGGCCGCGTACGAGCGCATACCGGCGGCGATCCGCAACCAGGTGAGCTACGGCGGCGCGTTGCCGTTCGCGTGCTACAGGGTCCTGATGGCGGAGCTCTACGAGCTGATCGACACGCGCTCCGACCACAAGATGGAAGGCTGGGACGAGAACGGCTGGATCAAGGAGTTGTGGAGCTTCGACGGCGTGACGGACTGGCGGCCGGCCGAGGCCATCGCCACGCTCCATCCGTCGGCGCGCCCCGCCGCACAGGAGATGCTGCGCACGCCGGGCCACCACAAGGGCGTCCGGCTCTCGCCGCGCGAGGTCTGGGAGGCGGGCGCGGGCGCGCTCGTCCGGCTGCCGCACTGCGCGGTGGTGGACTTCCTCGGCGAGGACTGCTACCGCACGGTGCGAGTCGGTCGCCGCCACCTCATCGAGTTCCAGGACCGCGACATCTTCGGCACGTCGCAGACCATGCGCTATGTCGCCCTGCTGGTCCAGCCGGACGGCACGGGCGTGTGGTTGCGCGAAGGGGCCGAATACGGCCTCTACACGCTCCCGCACAACCCCGCGCAGTCCGTGGTGGTGGATCCCGTCCGCCGCAACGTACTGGGCATGGTGGGCCAGTGGACGAGCGTCCAGCCGATGAACGAGAAGCAGGTGGAGGCGGCGATTGCCAGCCAGAACACCGTGCGCGCGATGTTGAACGACCCGATCCGCGAGCGCCACGCCGAGGCGGCGCAGATCGCGCTGTCGGAGCAGCAGAACAACTCAATCATCCTCGAGGGCGTCTTCGAGGAACGCAAGGACGGCGTGCTGGTGCCGTCGAAGGAAAAAGCGAAGCCGTTGCCCGGTGCGGGCGAGGCGGAGCGCCAGCGGCGGCAGTCGATACGGGCGGCGACGGCTGCGCTGTTCAAAACCGAGCCCGAAAAGCAAGGAGAAGAGTACGATGGAAGCGAAACAGGATGGTGAGGTCGCGAAGACCTACAACGCTCGGCTGCGCGCGAGGCTGGCCGAGTTCAAGGACGCCGAGGGGCTGAAGCTGGGCGCGCTCGCCCGGCAGATCGGCACGAACGAGGCAGCGGTCAGCCGCTACCTCGACGGGCACCCGCTCGGCGACGTGGCGAAGCTCGAGGCGCGCGTCCTCGACTTCCTGGAGGCGTTCGCGCGCCGGCGGTCGTGGGACGAGCTGTGCTTCGACACGGAGGCCGTCACCATGTGCGAGGGCGCGTTCGACCTGATCCGCGAGTCGGGCGACATCGGCCTCGTGCACGGTCCCGCCGGGATCGGCAAGTCCACCACGTGCCGCCGGTACGCGCGGACGCACTCGACGGCGATCTTCTTCACGGTCATGCAGGGCGCGGGCCAGGACTACAACATCGTCCGCGCCATCTGCGCCGCCCTGCCCGCGCCGCGATCGGCGGAGGACAAGCGGCTCAAGCGCGCCGAGTGGATCTTCAAGAAGCTCAGCGGATCGCGCCGCCTCGTCATCATCGACAACGCGCAGCGCATCGGCATTGCCGGTCTGCGCTGGCTGATGGACTTCAACGACGCCACCGGCTGTCCGGTGGCGCTCGTCGGCAACCCGGAGGTGCTGGAGAAGGTGAAGGTAAACGACCAGATGGCGTCGCGGATCGGCTACAAGCAGTCGCTCGCCGACGCGATGAAGATAGACGGCCCGTGGCTGGATGCAGCGGCGGACGCGATGGTGGCGGCGATGTGGCCGGAGGCCGCTGCGGAGCTGCGGACTCCGGCGCGCGACGCGGCGCGGTCGAAGGGTTATCTGCGGACGCTTAACAAGCAGCTGCGGATCGCGTTGCGGCTTGCCGAGAAACCGCGCTTCGCGGGCCGCTACGGCCTCGCGTTCGCCACGGCGCGCCCGCTCATCGGAGCCGACGAGGAATAGGAGGACGCCATGCTGACATTTGCGCAAAGGCAGAAGTTCTTCGCGGCGGCGCATTCCGCCTATCTCGCGATCCGTCCCGCCGCTCCGTTCGACGAGTGGCGGCAGAACGAGATGGAGCTGATCGGGCTCCCGGCGTCCACGAAACAGATGGACCATGTCTGGCACTTCGAGCGCGCCATGCTCCACTTCGCGATCCTGTCGGACGACGCGGGCGCGATGTCCTACTGGGGCGGGTGCGCCCGGCGACGGCTGGAGTGGATATTCGGCGGGTTCCTGAAGGACCTCGCGTTCCTCCAGGAGCGAGAGCCGTCATCCGAGACGGCCGCCTATATCGACGGTCTGATGGCGCAGTCGAAGATCGAGGAGATCGACGCGGAGAACCTGCGGAAGCTCTGCGCGATGGTGGACACGCGGATCCGTCGGCTGGCCAAGTCGGCGGGCGTGGCGTTGTCCTCGCTGCCGACGGCCGGCCGGCCGTGGTGCTTCCGTGGCGCGAAGGCGCAGGCGTTGTCGGCGTACATCGGGAGGGCTGCGTGATGCCAGGTCTCAAGTTCTGCAACCACCAGGAGGAATGCCAGCTCGTCCTGGGAGCCGTCGAGGCCAAGGTCAAATTGCAGACCGAGCTGGCCGTCCAGCGGAAGGAGTGGGAGGCGAAACGGGCGATTATGAACAGTCTCTACCTCGCCGCCGTGAAGCTGCGTAAGGCGCAGAAGAAGTACTTCAAGACGCGCGCCCAAACCGATCTCACGGCCTGCAGAGTGCTTGAGTCAGACTTCGACGAGCTCCTGGACGAGATCAGATTGAACGCCAGCGGCCATCTGACCAAGCAGCCGATCCAGCCGACCCTGCCAAACATGTAGGATACAACCCCATTTCAACGCCTCGCGCCCGGTCACAGCCGGGCGCGTTTTTTGTATCAAAGTCCAGTCATTCGCCCCATCTGGCGCATCCTGTTGTATCAAACCGATCGCCCGCGTTCAAACCCACTCCAAACCCCCTGTTTCTCGGCGTTTTCCGCCTTTTCCCGCCTCTTCTCGCCTTGTATCAAACCCCTCGTTATATTACTGGAGGAAAGCGAACGCACGGGAATCGACTGGATTCACCGGACCGGCTGCGCGACCGACATCTACTTCGTCTCCAATCAGCGCGCGGAAGCGGCACGCTTCACGGCGGTCTTCCGCCAGAAGCCGTGCTCTGTGGAGCTCTGGGACGCAGTGACGGGCGCGCGCACGCCCGTGCCGTGCGAGGCGACGGCCGATAGGCGCCGTGTGCGTGTGGGCCTTGACCTTGCCGCCGGTGGCTCAGTGTTCGTGGTGTTCAACAAGGGAGTGTCGCGCTCCTGCGCGACCGCAGACGCGCAGGAGCGCGTCCCTTCCCGCTTCACGCTTGATGGCCCGTGGTCGGTTTCATTCGATCCGAAATGGGGCGGGCCGGAACAGTCCGTCACGTTCCCCGCGCTGACGGATTGGACCACGCATGCGGACCTCGGCATCCGCTACTATTCCGGCACGGCCGTGTACCGCAAGACGTTTGACGCGCCGACAGACTTTCCGGCCGACGCCTCGGTCACGATCGACCTCGGCGCGCTGCGCGACATCGCGCAGGTCACGCTCAACGGGCAGGACCTCGGCATCGCCTGGACGCCGCCCTTTGCCGTGACCGCGCCGCGACTCAAGGAGAAAGGCAACGTGTTGGAGATCTCCGTCGTGAACCTCTGGGCCAATCGCCTCATCCGCGACGCGGCGCTCCCGCCCACCGAACAGCTCACGAAGACGGATAAGAATCCCTTTCGGAAGGACCACGCGCTCTTCCCGTCGGGGCTCTACGGCCCCGTCTCGATCAACTGCTTACCCTCTACTCCGTAAACGACGACAAATATCCCCGGACGAGAGCTTGGGGGAAAACACGAAAACCCCGCAAATGCGGGGTTTTTTGTAAATAAATTGGTGGCCAAGGCCGGGATCGAACCGGCGACACGCGGATTTTCAGTCCGCTGCTCTACCAACTGAGCTACCTAGCCACGTGCGCATCTTGGTGAATGGTAGGAGCAGAGGGATTCGAACCCACGACCCAGTGATTAAGAGTCACTTGCTCTACCAGCTGAGCTATGCTCCCATGTCACCATGTCCCCACAACCTCAAGGATTGGAGCGAGCTAAGGGACTCGAACCCTCGACAACCACCTTGGCAAGGTGGCACTCTACCAACTGAGTTAAGCTCGCACTTGGTGTCGTGAAAACGGCAGATAGTATATCAGATG